>Ga0209542_10002166_pt1 | contig 44645 bp, 45 predicted proteins | sample RifCSPhighO2_01_FD_184028 | JGI IMG/M metagenome (GOLD analysis project Ga0209542, IMG submission 184028) | Soil microbial communities from Rifle, Colorado - Rifle CSP2_plank highO2_0.1 (SPAdes) (version 2) | ecosystem: Environmental > Terrestrial > Deep subsurface > Rock core/Sediment ...
TTCAAATCCCACCTCGCCCACGAATGAAAAAGCCGCGGAGTTTTTCCCGCGGCTTTTTTGATTCTGAATTTTTCGTTATCCCCGCCCCCCTTAGTTAGTGAAAGAGGGGATTAACCAAGTGTTGGTTTTGTGCTATGAGATGTGGCCCGTTGAGCTCAAGAGGCGCATGGTCATGCGTCGTGACGACTCCCTCGCATATCATCAGCTCGATTAGCGGCACAGGAGCATCCCCGCCCAAATATTCATGAAGACAATGCAGGAGGACGGGCGCAATTCTGCCTTTCAAGTAGTGCTGGGTACCCAATAGCGAACTTTTCTCGGTCAGTCCCGACCAATTTATTAACCGTCGCTTATGAAGCTCGGGCCAATCCTTGGCCAGTCTAACCGCGAGTATATCCCCTTGGCGCTTCACCTCCACGTTGAACGCCCTTTCGACGAATCGAATGATAGGAGGCTTGAGTTCTTCGAGGAACGTTTTTTCTCCTCCTTCAACGAAGGCATTGTAAACTTCGAGGTCGAGTTCCGCGAGGAATGGCTGTTCATCCGTTCCTCCAAACCAAACGCTGGCTTCGCCGTCAAACTTGAGGAGAAACTTTTCTCCCCCTGCGAGAGTCCTGAATTCGCCCGGAGCATCCGCCGGGATGACAATTTTGCTCCCATATCTAAACGGACGAGGACTTTCCACTATAAAGTCGAACCCGCTTAGCCGTGCGAAACTGCGCTGGAACTCCCTGGACCTCAGAAACCCAAGCGTCGCTACCCCAGCTCGTTTCGGCGGACTTGCCCGCGCTTCCAACGGTAACTGCAATACTTCTTTCATAACTCACCTTTCCCTCTGTGTTGATCTCGCACTGCGAGCCGTCCGAATCACATCAGACTATTATTTCTCACCATACGATTTCAACGTTCCGTTTTGTTTATACGCTCAAAAAATACTGCTGTCAAAAGCGAGTTTCTGGATTCCCTTGCGCGGGAATGACAGTTGCCAAACAGCGCCAAAAAAGTTGACAGAAGATGGATTTCCTGTTATCCTGTAACAGCACGATTGGTATCTTGCCTGGTGCGTTCCCGTTCTGCGGAAAACCCGCGACACAGGACGAAACAGAAATCGCAAATTTACAACTGAAACGCTGGAAAGGAAACATGATAAGATCGATTACCTTAATCGTCTCAAGCGCACTCGTCGGGTTCACTGTTCTTTACTTTACGCTTCTGCCGATGATCTCGGCAGGGGAAGTAAAAAAAGACAACATTGAAACCATCATTATCGTAAGCATCGCCATCGCTGCGCTTACGACAGCGATCTCTGCGATAATGGACTGGCTTCACATCGGCGAGTCCGCGAGTTGTCGTTTGCTCGCGCGGAACCGGACCCACAAAGTCTTGGGCCGCATCGATATGGAAGATGCTACATATCTCCTTGTTAAACACTGGGGGTTGCCTCGATTCTTCGAGTTTAAGCCTCAACTTGCGCAGGAATTCGCCCAAGGGGCGGTTTTCAATATCGGGAAAAAATTCGATGGATGCATCGGACGCGATTTGGATGGTAAGCACTTCATCAACCTTTTGGTTTCGGCAAGCACTGCGGGCAATGACACGCCGGCAAAGTCCATTCCAGGAATCGCCATTTCGCTTCCTCGAAAGAGTTTAATCAACCTCTAGTTTGTTGTCTTCTAAAAATCTTCTTAAAAAGAAGTACATAAGACCCCGCGGAATATCACCGCGGGGCTTTTTTTCTGAATTTTCGGGTTTTTTTCCGCCTGTCTCACCCCTCGCGGAGAACATGTTTCCATGCTAGAATAGAGTTGCCGTGTGGGGCGGTTTTTTAAATTACAATGGCGAAAAAAGACCCGAAAACAGGGGCGAAAGAACAGAAAAAGATAAATCATCCTTCGTATGAAGCGAAGGATATTTATGTACTCGAAGGGCTTGAACCCGTCCGGAAGCGGCCGGGCATGTACATCGGCACAACGGACGTCACCGGCCTTCACCACCTCATTTGGGAAGTGCTCGACAACAGCATCGACGAGGCAATGGCCGGATACGCGAAAAATATCACGATCGAGCTTCTTCCGAATAACCAGGTTTCAGTAGTTGACGACGGCCGCGGTATTCCCGTAGACATGCATCACCAGACAAAAGTGTCTGCGCTCGAAACCGTGATGACCACGCTCCACGCCGGAGGAAAATTCGGCGGGGAATCATACAAAGTGTCCGGCGGGCTCCATGGCGTCGGCGTATCTGTGGTAAACGCGCTCTCCGAATGGCTCCGCGTCGAGGTTCAGCGAAACGGCGGCTTGTACGTACAGGAATATAAACGGGGGAAACCTACGGCGAAAGTAAAAAAAATCGGCGCGTCGAAAATCACCGGCACCAAGACGACTTTTTCGCCCGATCCGGAAATTTTCAAAACAATCGATTTTAACGACAACAGAATCATCGAGCATGTTCGTCAACAAGCATTTTTGACCAGAGGCGTGCGGATAAATTTCATAGATCGCCGAGGGAAGGTTCCGCAGTGTTATGGATTTTATTTCGAAGGCGGCTTGCTCTCTTTCGTAAAACACCTTGCCGAAAACAGAAAACGGCTCCAAGACGAAGTCTTCCACGTCCATAAGCAGTACGAAAAAATAGAGGTGGAAGTGGCGTGTATGTATATTGACGACACGAAAATAGAAGAATTGAGCTTCGCGAACAATATCTATAACCCTGATGGCGGAATGCACGCGGCCGGCTTTAAATCCGCTCTCACCCGCTCTCTTAATAATTATGCCCGCGCGGAAAAGTATTTGAAGGAAAAAGACGAAAATCTTATTAGCGAAGACACTCGGGAAGGGTTGATCGCGATTATTTCCGTAAAATTGCCGGAGCCTCAATTTGAAGGGCAAACAAAAGCCCGCCTCGGCAGCCCCGAAGCGAAGCCAGCCGTGGAAAGCGTCGTAAACGAGGGGATTAAGGAATTTCTGGAGAAGCACCCGCGCGATGCGCGCAGCATTATCGAACGAGTGTTGCTTACCGCAAAGGCCCGCCAGGCCGCAAAAGCCGCGCGAGAAACGGTTTTGCGAAAGGGCGTACTAGACGGATTTACGCTCCCAGGAAAACTTGCGGATTGCGCCTCTAAAAATCCGGCGGAGTCGGAACTATTCATAGTAGAGGGCGACAGCGCAGGAGGCAGCGCGAAGCAGGGACGGGATCGGCACACGCAAGCGATACTTCCGCTCAAAGGAAAACCATTGAACGTTGAAAAGGCGCGGCTCGATAAAATGCTTGGCAATCAGGAGATGCGCGCGCTCGTGGTCGCCGTCGGCACCGCCATCGCCGAAGAATTCGATATCTCAAAACTCCGATACCATAAAATCATCTTGATGAGCGATGCCGACGTTGATGGCGCGCACATCCGGACGCTCCTCCTTACATTTTTCTATCGCTACTTCAAGCAAATCATCGAAGCGGGATATGTATATGTCGCCCAGCCGCCGCTCTATCGTCTTCAAGCCGGAAAAGAAGTCCGGTACGCGTTTTCCGACGCTGAAAAAGATAAAGTAATTTTGGAAATTCAAAAAATAAAATCGAAGAAGGGCGTCAAGGAAGAACCGAAAGAAGAGGAAGAGGCGGCGGCTGAATCATCTATCGACGCGCAAGACGGCGGAGAGGAAACAACGATAAAAAAATCCGGAGTAAACATCCAGCGCTATAAAGGGTTGGGCGAGATGAGCCCGGAACAGCTGTGGGCAACAACTATGAATCCCGAGCATCGAATTTTGAAGCGGGTAACCATTGAAGACGCAACGGCGGCAGATCATCTTTTTGAAATTCTCATGGGCGATGAAGTTGAACCGCGCAAGAAATTCATTCAAGCTCACGCGACAGCAGTACAGAATTTAGATGTTTAAGGGTATTCGGTTTTGATTGCATTCTTTGTAATCCCTTGCCATATTAGGCATTTTTTGATATACACATAAAGTCATACAATCACTATGCTCAATAAAATAAAGAATTTCATAGGCGAGTCACGAGTCGAATTCCGCCATGTCAACTGGCCAACCCGGCAGGAGGCGATACGACTCACGGGTTTCGTGATCGGACTTTCTTTTGCGCTGGCAATCTTTTTGGGCGCCTTTGACTATATATTCGCAGGCTTCCTTAAATTTATTGTGGTTAGATAACTATACAAGCAAAACCATGCGAGAGACGCACAAGCCGGAGATTGAAAAATCAAAAACGAGGCGGTGGTACGCCATTCAGACATATTCCGGCTATGAAGAAGCCGTTGCGCGATACCTTAAGCAACGTGTGGACTCGCTTGCCATGAACGACAAAATTTTCGATGTCGTCGTGCCGAAGGAGAAAAAGATAAAAGTGAAAAGCGGGCGAAGGCAAACTATCGAAGAGAAAATATATCCCGGATATGTGCTTGTTGATATGATTCTTACCGAAGATTCTTGGTATGTCGTGCGAAATACGCCGCGAGTAACGGGGTTTGTGGGAGCGGATAATACCACGCCCACTCCTCTTTCCACAGCGGAGGTGGACGCGCTTCTCGCGAGATCCGGGAAGGATGAAAATAAATTTACAGTTGACTTTGCCGTGGGCGATCTGGTAAAAATCATAGACGGCCCCTTCAAGGATTACGATGGGAAGGTATCCGAAATTGAGGAAGAGAAAATGAGAATCAAGGTATTAGTTCCGATATTCGGGCGCGATACGGCAGTCGAATTGGATTCTCTGCAGGTCAAGAAGATATAGCAAACTTAAAACTTTTGACTTTTAACCCTTTAACTTTAAATTTTTAAGATGCCCAACCAGTGCTTTTTCTGTTCGCAGAATATAAAAAACGTTGATTACAAGGAAGTAGACATGCTCAAGCGGTTTATTTCCAGCCAGATGAAAATAATCGACCCGAAACACACGAGTGTCTGCGCTAAGCATCAGCGAAAACTCGCCGAAGCAGTTAAGCGCGCTCGCTTCATGGGACTTCTCGCGTTCGTAAGGCGTTAGACCAAGACCTCTACATGGAGAGCTTAAATCAAGATACCTTCAGGCTATTCTTCGCTTTTGCGCATCAAAGCCCGTTTCTGGACATACTTATTGTTTTTCTTGCAACGTATCTTCCGTTTCTTCTCATCATTGGATTTCTTGCTTTTGTGTTCTCACGAAAAGATCGCCGCGCCGGATTCTTTATTTTTATCGAAGGGCTGCTTGCCGTGATTATCTCGCGGAGCATTATCGCGGAGTCCATCAGTTTTTTTTATAATCACCCACGTCCCTTCGTTGCTCTTGATTTAAGCCCGCTCGTGTATATTTCCGGCAACTCGTTCCCATCGGCTCATGCGGTTATCTTTTTCTCTGTAGCCACTACCCTCTATTATTTTGACAAGCGCCTCGGGGGCTGGTTCTTCCTTCTCGCGTTTGTAAACGGCGTTTCAAGAATCGTTGCCGGAGTCCATTGGCCGCTCGACATACTTGGTGGGATAGCAGTCGGAATTTTGAGCGGATTTATAGTTCACAAGCTCTCAGAGAGCAGTTGGGGAAAAATGGAAAGATCTATGACCGCCCCGATCCCCGAACCGGAAAGTCCTCAATTATAGTCAGCTAGCTGGTAGCCGTAGACGATATTCGAACGATTATATAGAGACTAAGAACAATACTTCAGTATCTGATCGTGCACAATTTTGTTTGAAGCGATGGCACCCCTAAATGGTTTTGAATAATCCAATTCTTTTCCATTGATTGAAGTTATTTTTGCTCCTGCCCCTTCAAGAATGCTATGTACGGCCGCCAGATCGTGCGCACGGACTCCATCTTCAACATAACCCACGAATCTACCTCTTGCTACGAGGCAACATTTATAAACCGCGCCACTAAAACAAGCAAAGCGAATTTTATCGTCAATCATTCTTTGAAAATATTTTGTTTTAAGTAAAGACTTCACACCACCAGAGACTGCAACTATTCCTGATTTAAGATCCGAATTAGAAACAGATAAAATCTTGTCATTGCAAAAACTTTTTTCTCCTACTTTCCCCCTATACATTCTATTCAAGAAAGGGTCATAGGCAACGCCCATCACTGGCTTGCCGTCAATTACAAGACCCAATGAAAACATGGCCGTCGGCACACCCCACACATAAGCAGCAGTTCCATCTATTGGATCGCAGAACCATTTTCTTCCACCTCCGTAATCGGTATTACTTTCTTCTTCACCGATAACTCCGTCACTTGAAAATATTTTTGACAATCTCTCTATGACTAAAGAATTTATGAGCTTATCTGCAATCGTTACTTGAGTGTTGTCTTTTTTGATTTCAACTTGTTGATCAATATCAAAATACTTGAGCATTACCGCGCCGGCCTCTTTAGCAATGTTAATAGCCGCTTTTAGCTCTTTATCGAAATTACTCATTATGCAATCATAACAGAAAAAGTACTGCTGATAAACGCGCATTCAAAGGGCTCCTATTTTGAAACAATAAAATAATTCCCGCTTCTTCGAATAAATCCCTCTTTCGATAAATCGGCGAGATGATGCGCGAGAATCTGCTTCGAAAAACCGGTTTTGGCCAGAAGCTTTTTTGTGGAAATTTTTTCGCCGAGGATCATTTTTAGGATTTTTGACCTTTGCTCGCGCGACGAGCCTTTGAATGGCGACTGTCTCGCGTAGTGAGCGCTCCGGCGAGCGGCCGCATTTCCGTGCGCTTTTTTAAGCATCGCGCCGTAATCCATAAGCGCCCAATACCACTCCCGCGGATTTTTTCGATCAAGCGCTACTTCGACAATCTTTGAAATATCGCTGTCAAGAATTTTTTGCTTTTTTGGAAAAAAGAAATGAATGAACGCGGTGCGGATATTTGTTTCCACAAACACCTCTGGTTTATTGAACGCGAATGTCCGCACGGCGCCCGCAGTGGACTGCCCAATGCCGGGCGAGCTCATGAGTATTTCTTTCTCGCTTGGTAATTTGCCCCCGAAACGCACCGTAACTTCCCGGGCGATAGTTTTGAGATGCACCGCCCTGCGATTGTATCCCAGCCCTTGCCATGCCCTTAAAACACTCTTGAGCGATGCCTTGCTGAGAGCACGGAGATTGGGAAACTTTTTAATGAATTCTTTATATTTTAGAACAACTCGGTCTGCTTGCGTCTGTTGAAGCATAATTTCGGAGACCAAAATTCTATACGGGTTTTTTGTTTTCCTCCACGGAAATCCCCGCTTATGCAAGCGATAATATCCCCAAACTTCTTTTTGAAAAGCCCTGATTTTTGATGCCGCCGCGCGCTGCATAATCTCAATTTCCGCACAAAGGAACTCTTTCGTGCTATCTTTCGAGAAGCTATTCCGTCACAGTAAACGTCCCCTTCATGCCCTTTGCCCGATGGCTCCCAACCGAGCAATAATATTCGAACGCACCGACTTTGTCCGCGATAAATTCAACAGTATCTTCCTCTCCTGTCTTAAGTATCTTTGTCGCAACGCCAAGCTCATCGATTTTTAGATCGTGCATCATGTCCCCGCTCTTAAATGTGATCCTGACCGTATCGCCCTTCTTTACAGTCATGGTCGAAGGCGTAAACGAAAAATTCTGTCCGCTAACCGTGAACTCTTTTTTACTTGCCGGTTGAGCTGCCGGCTGATTTGCTCCGGAAGGCGCCGCGGAGGGGACGCCGGCCGCGTCTTCGCCGCCCGAATTCTCTGGCTGGGACGCTGGAGAATTCATCGAAACCGCCCACATACCGATACCCAACACTACAACAACCGCGATACCGATCAACATACTATTTTTATTCATGGTGATTATTATATACGGTTTAATTATTTTCTAGTAGAGGCCTGATCTGGAGCGACTGGGCGGAACCTTTTTGATATTGTAATTTCGCTTGCGTGAGCGATTATTCCGCATCGGTTATTATTTGTTTTGCATCAGTGTCATCAATCCGAGCAAACGCTTTCCCGGCGCGGATTGCGTTGTCAGCCGTACTGCAACCCAAGAAGCAAACGACGCAAGAAGAAAAAAAGGGAGTAAAATTTTTCGTTTACTCCCGTTTTGCATTATTGAAACTCAAAAGGCTAAGGCGCCCCAAGGGGGTCAAGAATCAAGGCACAAGGACACTCTCTGCGGAAGGAGCTCCCCATCTAGGGTTAGCGCTGCCCTCCCAGCCGTTGTGGAGCGTGGGCTTCCCGCCGAAACTGCACAAGTCTGGTACGTTGACCCCGTTGTACTCCGAGCCCACAAGATCCATATTGTGATGGTTCAATACCCACGGAAAGAGAATCACATGAATGATTCCTCGCCATGTGGTGTATGGGTGACGCTTTTCTTTCTTGATCTCCTCGCGAGAAACCATTGGCTTGATGTTGAGACGACCGCGACCATCTTCGACATTAAGAAGGACCGAAGCGGTCATGGGAATTTCCACGAGGTCGGTGATATGCACTGGGTCGAGGTAATTTACCCCCGTCTTGCCGTCAAGTTCCACTAGAGCCATTAATTCATCGAGCTTGAGCACCTTTGGCGGAGGTGGTATGAGGAGGAAAAACATTCCTTTCTCTGGAAGACGGTTGCGGAATGGATCCGCGATGTCGTACCCGGCAAGGCCCTTGCTTTTAAGCTTCTCGATTTGGTAATCGAAAAGTTCTTTTGAGGTTTGGAGCGTGATTGGCAGACTGGCAAGCACTTCGTAGTGCGCGAGGGTTGGGATGAATTGATGTTTTTCAGTGTTCTGTGGTGTAGCAGTTGTATCCATATACTGTGTTTCTTTTGTTTACGCCATGGGTACGCCATGGGCGCGATTGAGGTTGAACTAACTAAGATTGTAAAAGGACGTCTGCTCATCTGAACAGATTCGATACATTATATGTATATCAAGTACCCCTACGTCAAGTAGTGCCGGTAAAGTTTTGGTTTATTCCCGCACAGCGCGCGAACTTTTAAAAAATCCTTATAAGCTCGTTAAACTTCGATATCCTTTCCCGAACCGGCGCGCCGATTTTAACCGCGTCGGCATTTCCCGCTTTCGCAAGATGAACGATGAAATTATCCGCCGTTTCGCCCGATCGATGCGAAACGATAGTTTTCATATTGTGTTTTTTGGCGACAAGCATCGCCTCGCATGCCTCGCTCACCGTTCCTATCTGATTGGGTTTTATAATTACCGCGTTAATCGCTTTTTCGCGCGCCGCGCGCCCGATGAGCGATGGGCTTGTTACCGTCAAATCGTCGCCCACAATCCACGCGCGCGGCAGTTTCTCGCGGAGAAGCGCGAAGCCGCTCACATCATTCTCCGCGAACGGATCTTCAATCGAGAAAAGCGGCTTTGATTTTTTGAAGTACCTCGCGTATTCCGAAACGAGCTCGCGAGCGGTAAGCCGCCGATTTCCGAAATGATATTTTCCACTCATGTAAAAACCGGTCGCGGCCGCATCCAGCGCGATAAAAAATTGATTTTCAAGGCGATATCTCCCGATCAATTTTTCGAGAATGGAAATTGGCTCAAAATTATTTTTGAAATTAAGAGAGTAACCGCCTTCATCGCCAAGGGATATAAGCCTCGTTTTCTTTGCTTTTTTCAAAAATTCAGCCAGCTCACCATAGAAGCGGATGAGCGTTTTCACGCTTTTCTCAACCGATCTACCCGGCTTCACGACCACCATGTATTCCTGGATGTTTAGATTATTGTCGGTGTGTGCCCCGCCGTTGATAAGGTTAGAAAAAATTAGCGGCGGCTTGCCCGAAACGCTTTTCGGAAAAAATTCTGAGCGCAGGGTCTGCCACACTTCCTGCTCGCGTTCTGCCGCGAGCGCCCGCGCGAACGCGGCCGAGACGGCGAGCGTTACATTCCCTCCCAACTTCGACTTATTTTTTGTTCCGTCGAGTTCAAGAAGCGCATTGTCGAGCGATTGAATGGAATCGAAATTCCTCTTCTCTAATCGCTTCACGATTGTCTGTACCGACCGAACCGCGTGCGCGAAACCGGCTACCACCGCTTCGTTGCTCCCTCTGCTTTTTCCCGAGGGCACTTCTGCCCAAAACCGTCGATCCCTGCCCGTTATTTCAATCGTGGAACTGCCGCGCGAATCGAAGATTTCCCGGACGGCGATAGATTCCAATCTCATTTACGCGACAAGATTAACCGGCTTTCCGTCTAAAAAGCCGCGGATATTATCCAAGGTGGTTTTTAATATTCGTTCTAACGCCTCTTGCGAATTAAAAGCATTGTGTGGAGTAATCAGAACATTCGGCATATGCATGAGAATATGATTTTGAAGTATAACTTTGAGCTCCTCTTCTTTGGGATGACCAAGGCGAAGCAGATGCAACTCGTCTTTTGTCTCTCCTTCTTCCTCGATAACATCAATTCCAACGCCCGCCAAAATACCCCCCTCGAGTCCGTCGATAAGCGCCTGGGTTTCCACAATACCGCCTCTCGCGGTATTTACGAGATACGCCCCTTTCTTGATCAAACCGACGTTCCCTTGATTGATAAGATGCCGAGTTTTTTCGTTGTAGGGGCAATGAAGAGAAATTATGTTTGCGTTACTGAGTAGTTCTTCGAGGCCGACATATCTGATTCCCTGCTCTTTCGCGAAATTTTCATCCGGGTAGGGGTCGAACGCGATTATCTTCATGCTGAATCCGTTCGCGATTTTTATCATTTCCCGCCCTATTTTTCCGGTTCCCACGATGCCGATTGTTTTTCCCTGCAGATCAACGCCCCGAAGCCCCGCGATCGCGAACGAGCCGGTTTTTTTTATCTGATCGATTCCTTGGTAAATTTTTCTTGTGAGATTCAAGATAAGGCCGAAGGCAAACTCGGCAACCGTGTTATCGCCATAGCCGGGCACGTACGCCACCGCGATTCCTCTCTTCTTGCATTCTGCGATATCGATGTGATCATATCCGGTGGAGCGCGTCGTAACAAGTTTCAGATTCGGAAAATATTCCAGCACGGTTTTGTCTATCCGCGAGTCGACGAATACCGAAAGAATTTCGAAGTCTCTCGTGTCGGGAAGACGCAAAGAAGTTACTTTGTCGGAGCTCAGAAAAACGTTTTCGTTCGGGAGCTGATCGCGGATGATTTTTTCTTCCCAGTCCTCGATTTCAAAAAATGCGGTACGCATGGCGTTTAGTGCTTTTTTTCCTGCTTCGCGATCGCAACCGTTGTCCGGACGACCGTATCCGGGTTAAGCGAAATGCTTTCTATTCCCTGCTCCACGAGGAACAAAGCGAAGTCAGGATAGTCCGACGGCGCCTGGCCACAAATGCCGATGTATTTTTTCCGGGCACGGCACTTCGCAATTACTTCCGCGATGAGACGCTTTACGGCCGCGTTATTTTCGTTCGCAATCTTAGTCACAATGCCGGAATCGCGATCGAGCCCCAGGGTAAGCTGCGTAAGATCGTTTGAACCGATAGACATACCATCGAAAATATCGAGGAAATCATCCGCGAGAAGCACGTTCGAAGGTATTTCGCACATTACATAGATCGGCGTCACGGCTTTGCTCTTCGCGCTCTTGCCGCGCAGGGTGTACTTCGTGAAAAGTCCCGCCTCCGCCATCGCTTCCTGCGTTTTTATTCCTTCCTCAACCGTGCGGCAGAACGGCACCATAGGAATCACGTTTACGAGCCCCATTTCCTCGCGCACTTTTTTCACCGCGGCGGCTTCAAGCATGAATGCCGCTTTGAACTTCGGATCGTAGTATCTCGAAGCGCCGCGCCAGCCGAGCATCGGATTTTCTTCTTTCGGTTCGTACGCTTCGCCGCCAAGGAGCGTGCGGTATTCATTCGTCTTAAAATCGGAAAAGCGCACGATCACGTGGTGCGGATAGAATGCCGCGCCGATTTTCGCGATGCCAAAAGCAAGGTTGTCGACATAATACTTTTTTGGATCGCTCCAACCGCGCATTTTTTCCGATATTGCTTTGCGCACCGTGGGCGCTTGATCTTTTAAGTTGAGGAGCGCCATCGGATGAAGCCCCATCTTCGACGCGATAATAAATTCCTCGCGCGCGAGGCCGACACCCGAGTTTGGCAGGAACGACGCCTCAAACGCGCTGTCAGGAATCGCCACGTTCACCATTACCTTCGTTTTGGGATGCGGGATTTTCTTCAGGTCATGCTCCAGGACTTTGAATTTGAGAAATCCTCTGTAAATGTTCCCGGCGTTTCCGGTTGTGTCCACCGTAATCGGGTCGCCGGTTTTTATCGTGCGCGTTGCCTTTTCCGTACCCACGACCGCGGGAATACCGAGCTCGCGCGAGACGATCGCGGCGTGCGATGTGCGCCCGCCCTTGTCCGTCACTATCGCCGAGGCCATTTTCATGATCGGCTCCCAGTCGGGATCGGTCATCGTCGTCACGAGCACTTCTCCTTTTTTAAATTCGCGGATATGCTTCGTGTCTAAAATCACATGCGCCTTGCCGGTCGCGATTTTTGAGCCAACGGACGCGCCCGAGACTACGGCCGGGCGCTTCTCGAGCAGTACGTACTCCTTCACTTTTGAAAAATCGCGGCCCGCGTGGATGGTCTCAGGTCTGGCCTGTACGATAAAAAGTTCGCCCGTGATTCCATCCTTCGCCCACTCCATGTCCATGGGCGTCCACTTGTGATAATGGTCGGAATAATGTTTTTCGATGATGACGCCCCACCGGGCAAGCTGTACTACCTCTTTGTCAGTAAGAACAAATGAATCCCGCTCCGCGGACGTCGTTGGTACTATCCGCGTTTGCTCAATCGCGCGGCCGCTGTGATAGATCATTTTGCGGAGCTTTACGCCGAGCTTTTTCTCTATGATAGGATGCGAAACATTTTTTTTGATGCCTTCTTTCCACACAAGGAATTCATCGGGCGTCACTTCTCCCTTCACGATCATCTCGCCCAAGCCCCACGAGCCGTTGATAAGGACGATATTCGGAAAACCGGATTCGGTGTCGAGCGTGAACATAACGCCCGAAGAGGCGCGATCGGAACGCACCATTCTTTGGACGCCGGCGGAAAGCGCGATTTTCAGGTGATCAAAGCCACGGTCGGCGCGATAGGAAATAGCGCGGTCGGTAAAAAGCGATGCCATTGTGGCGCGTACTGCTTTTTGCACTTCTGTCGCTCCCCGGATGCCCAAGTAGCTTTCCTGTTCGCCCGCGAAGCTCGCGCCCGGAAGGTCTTCCGCGGTCGCGGATGAACGAACCGCGACATCGGCATTTTTACCATACCGTTTTTCGAGTTCGCGATACCCGCGCAGAATTTCGGCCTGCAGGTCGGCGGGAAATTCGGTGTTCATAATGGCGTCGCGTATTATTTTCCCGCACCGCGAGAGGTCTTTCAGGTTTTTTGTGTTCAACCCCTTGAGCGTTTTTTTGATAAATATATCGAGGCCGGTAGATTCCAGAAAGTAATAATATGCCGTCGCGGTTACCACAAACCCGCTCGGCACCGGCACACCTTTCGATTTAAGCGTCCGTATCATCTCGCCCAAAGACGCGTTCTTCCCGCCTACAAGTTCTACGTCCTTGATGCCGACTTCCTCAAATTTCAAAATGTGTTTTTGTGATTTCATATGTTCGTTACTAATGGTTATTCTTTGATCGCGATAATAAGGTCCGACACGTTTGATCCCGTTTCTCCAATATCGAGATACTCCCCAAGCGTTTTCCAAAATCGGTACGATTGGTTTTCGTCGAGAGCTTGTTGCGGATTAAGGCCGAGCTCGCTTGCTTTGCCTCTTACTATTTTATCACATAACGCGCCGCCGATGTCGGTATTGTCCCGTCCGTCAGAGGCCACCGCTATAAGCAAGGCATCGTCGGGGATGGTCGCGAGCGCCCCAATGACGAGTTCCTGATTCCGCCCGCCTGTGCCCGACTCATGAACGGTAACGGTTGTCTCACCGCCCCATAGATGAATGGTGTGAGGCGGAGCGCTTGCCATCCGATCCGCAATAACGCGGCCTACATCGTGGGCTTCTCCGGCAATTTTCGCGTCAACGATTTCTGTTTTATATCCTTTTTGTTCGCCAACCCGCTTCATGGCATCAAGCGCGGTTTTATTCGAAACAACCACGATATTTTTCACCCGGTCGAAATATTTGTCATCTTTCGGCGTTTCAAGAAGCCCACACCCATCCAGGTTGCACGCCATAAGTATTTTATACTTTTCAAGAATCATTTGGGCATCACCGACAGTTGTCGCATCCTTAACGGTGGGGCCGGAAGCGATGAACCCGATATCATCGCTTTTCGGCACGTCGTTGAAAATGAGAGAGACAACGCGCGCGGGGTACATCGCTTGCGCGAGAAACCCGCCGCGAACGCGCGACATATGTTTGCGCACTGTGTTGATATCTTGAATCGGCGCACCCGAATTCATGAAAGCGCCCAAGATAAGCGACTCGCGTTGCCAATTGCCGTCGTCGGGCAGGCACAAAAGCGTTGACCCGCCGCCGCTCACAAGAAAAATCACGAGGTCTTTTTCTTCCATACCCGCGAATGATTCAAGGAGCGCACGGGACGCCTGCACGTTTTCCCCGGAAGGGAAGGGGTGTGTTCCGCGGTAGGTTTTAATTTTCGCGAGCGGTTGAGTTTCGCCGACTGCGATGATCAAGCCGCCGGAAAGCCGGTTGCCAAGAATTTCCTCGAGTTCCCCCGCCGCCCGAGCTGCGCATTTGCCAACGCCGGCGACAATAATTTTGCCGATACCGCCCAGCGGAATTCGTTCCCCGTCAATTGTGAGCACGTCATCCGAAAGCGAAACGGTTTCGCGGATCACGCGCTCCGTGTCGATCGCTTCGAGCCCCGCTTCGGCAATCTCGAGTGCCGCTTTCCGCACGGCAGTCACGGCCAGGGAATCGAAGTTTTTTATTTTCATAATTTATTTCTGTTGACTGCGAAACGCGCTGCCGAGCTGCCACGGAACTCCGATCCGGGGAAGCAAGAAACGATCAATGCCCAGCCATCCGGCATTGCGCCACGCAAGAATCAAAAATAACTGAAGCAAGAGCAAAAGAGGATTCACACTCACCGTCCCGGCAAAGAGAAAGTTGAGATTCATAAACGCTCCGAAGAATGCCGCGATGCCAGTGAAGGCACCGACGATTAGTCCGATACCCACCGCGAGCTCTCCAAATGTTATGAGATACGAGAAAAAAATCGGATGAGGGAGCGCGACATTGTTGAGGAAATAGGCGTACCATCCGGATACGTCCGGATGCGCTCCAGAGGTTTTCGCGAGCGCCCCCGCGAAGAATCCCTGTATCGCCGTACCGGCTTTTTCGCCGATCCATGCCGCGTTATTGAATTTCCCCCATCCTGCAGTGAGCCAGTCGTAGCCGACGTACAACCGCACCGCAAGCCACAGCCACGCGACGCGTGTATCGGAAAAAACAAGCCGAGATATTTTTGGTTCCGGAATTTGAATTGTTTTGTTATTCATTATTTTTATTTTATCAAATATTTTGACTTTTTCATACTTGGTTCGATTACTTGGAGAAACGCACCGCAGGCTTTTTAGAGCAAAAAACGCCCCACGAGCGTTTTTTATTTTTTTGCTATGTCTGATTCATCTACGCCCACAAAACCAAGACGAGCGCCGTAACAAAAATCGAAACAAACTGATACACAATGTTAAACACGTACAGTTTTACCGATTTCCCTTCCCAGAGCACGGAGCCGGCGAGCGTCGTGGCGATAAATCCGAGCCAGACCCAGAACGCGAGCTGTAACGCTCCGGAAACCCCCTCCGCTCCGAAGAGCGCGGCGAAATTCGCGAGGACGAACGCCATTATAAGTGTGGACACAAATCCTAGCCCCATCGCCTGCATGGGCGTGAGCTTCATAGCCCTCATGCTCTCGGGGGTAAATCCCATAAGCGCCATCCACTTTTTGCCGAACAACGGGCCATACCACAGAGCTCCGACGACGAAACTTGCGATTGTCGCCGCGAGAACCACGAGGTAATTGATAGTAATATCCTGCATATTAAAAAATTCAATATGCGACCTTTTGTACAGTATAGCAAAACCGAATCTCTCGCCCTCTTTAATGTTGAAACTACAAATTCGCGGCGATACTGCCCGCCGCTATTCCGACCCCGATTGCCGTTCCTCCGACGATGAGCATGCGCAAGCTGCTGCGGGCCATCGGGGCATCCGACATTTTCGCGCTCGCGATACCCAGAAAGAAAAGAGCTATGAGTGAAGCGGCGATGGAGATAGGAAATGCCGCGCCTGGTTCCGTCATGAGATACGGAGAGAGCGGGATGAACCCGGCGATGAAATACGAGACGAACATGATCAGGCCGTCCAACATCGATTTACGCGCGGACGGCGCGGACTTGAACTCATAGTCATCGGCCGAGTGTTCCGCCAGAAAACTTCCCGCGCCCATCGAGAACGCTTCAACGAAAATAAGCACTATTCCGGTAACGAAAATGGTTTTCGCGGACGCGCCCGTTATCGCGACGCCGGAGAGCAAGCCGACGGTCGACACAAGGCTGTCTTCAACGCCAAAGACGAAGCTTCTTATGTATGACGCGGATTTATTGCGCTGTGTTTGGTTTTGTTCCATGTAGGCGTCTACGTTTTTTGGCGTTTTATTCATAGGACAATTACTTTGCGTCTCGTTTGCTATTACTTTGAGGTGCGGAGTTAGTTCTGCTCCTAAGTTTTTTATCCTCACAAAAGAACTTTGATTTCACAATATCTTCGCTCCAAAAATTTTTTCGTCGCCAGCGAACTATAAGTTTAACCGACTCCCAAATCGTAATAGTTACAGAAAGTAATGCGACTATTGTAAATATCGCTTGCCAGCTGGACGCAGGAACACCAAATTTTTCCTTGAATGTCTCTGTAGAAGCCAGAGTAAGCATGGTCGACAGAAACACTGAAAAAGATCCGATAAGTGTTGCAATAGAACCGCTTTCCGATCTTGCATCCCGAAAGAGTTCTATTAGAGAATGTTCTTGAGTTATAGCAACGCGATTTTCCGTTGCATCATAAAACTCTGGGTTGTGCATTTTCAGTTTTTCTTTGGTTTTTTGGTTCATATTTTTTAGCTGTGATAATTTGCCATAATTTTCTGGGGATAACTCCGCTTGATTAGGTTTATGTAAGGTATTATACTTCAGGTATGTCGAAAAAGTCAAATGTGGGTTTGGGGATAAAAACCCCCTCCAAAAAACAGGCTGAAGTTTTGGATTTCATCTCGAAATTTCAGAGAATAAAAGGTTATTCGCCTTCCCTTGCGGAAATTGCTGGCTACTTAAAAGTTTCTATCCCAACTATTCACCAGCATGTTTCTTATTTACGGAAAAAGAATCTGCTCACGACTGAAAAAGGTAAAAAACGGTCTATACAAACATTTAACGATCATAAAAGTGGAGTTGTAAAAATACCACTTATGGGGTTGATAGCCGCTGGCAGCCCCATTGAACCAATTCAAAACCCCGAACCGATAGAAGTTCCACGAAGTATGCTCGGAAAAAGCGGGAATCACTATGCTTTAAAAGTTTTAGGCACTAGCATGATTGATGAAGGAATTTCTAATGGAGATATCGTGATTGTGCGCGAACAGCAAACAATTAATGATGGCGAAAAGGCCGTTGCCTATTTACCTGAAAAAAACGAAGTGACGTTGAAAAGAATATATCAGGAGAAAAATCGTGTTAAATTAGTTCCGGCAAATAAATACATGAAGCCTTTTTACGAAACGAATATCGAAATACAAGGCAAGGTTGTGGGAGTTCTTAGGAGAGAATTTTAATAAATGATAAATAATTTTATGTCTTTAGTATCTATACCAGAAGCGTCAAAGTGGGCAACTGACTATCTAGACAAGGAGGTGTCGCCCACAAATATTTCTTATCTTGTCCAATACGGCAAGGTTAAGAAGCATAGCGAAAACGGGTCAACTCTCGTTGACTTAAGTGATCTCAAAAAATATTATCAATCGTACAATGGTAAACGTGAAATAATTTGGAAGAAAAACCTGGGCAATGATCTGAACTGGGCACTTTCTTTTGATAATTTGCGAGAGAGGGACACCACAAAGCATGTTCACCGACTCCATCCATACAAAGGCAAATATATTCCACAGCTTGTTGAATATTTTATAGATGGCCATACGGATGATTTCAAGAAAAAAGCCTATTTCAAAACTGGCGATATTATCCTCGATCCATTTTTAGGCTCTGGAACAACAATCATTCAATCTCTCGAGCTTGGTATTCACTCTATAGGAATAGACGTATCAGAATTTAACTGCATGATAGCGAGCTGTAAGGCAACGCACTATGATGACAAATATCTAAAGGGGGCGATCAAAAAAATGCTCACGGCGTTGGATTATTTTGAGCATGATAAAAGAATTCAGGAGTTTGAAAGCGAACTCTTAGCGGAACTTGCAAAATTTAATTCGGTACACTTTCCAGGTTACGATTTCAAATACAAAGTTAATCAGAAAACTTTTAATGAAAGTAAATTTGCCAGCGAGAAGGAAAAAGAATTTTTACCTACATATCAAAAACTTCTTAAAAAATATTCAATAAAGATCAAGCAGAATGCATCTTCTTCTTTCCTTGATATATGGTTTATAGAAAGCGTACGCAAGGAAATTGACCGTGTTTTTAAAACAATAAGACAAGAAAAAGATACAAAAACGAAGAAAATTCTTGCCTTGATTCTTAGCAGAACAATTAGGTCTTGTCGTGCTACCACACATAGCGATCTTGCGACTCTTAAAGAGCCTCAATTAACAACGTATTATTGCTATAAGCATAAAAAAATTTGCAAACCCCTATTTTCGATAACAACAATGCTAAATCGCTATGCGATTGATACTTTTGATAGAATTAAAGGATTTGAAGTGCTACGCAAGCCCACGCATTATTCGGTTATTGCAGGCGACTCACGAACGGTGGATATTTTTGAAAAAGTAGAAAAGCAAAGCCCTGCTTTTTCAGAAATTTTAAAGAAACAAAAAATTTCTGGTATATTTTGCTCGCCCCCCTATGTCGGGCAAATCGATTACCACGAGCAACATGCATATGCTTATGATCTTTTAGGTTTTAAACGTAAAGATGATCTGGAAATAGGGCCGCTATACAAAGGGCAAGGTGTTGAAGCCCGCAAATCCTATGCGCAAGGAATTGCAGACGTGTTGAATAATTGCAAACGATATCTCAAGCAAGATTTTGATGTTTTTCTTGTAGCAAACGATAAATATAATCTGTATCCTTCGATTGCCGAGCAAGCTCAAATGAAAATTGTAAATCAATTCAAGCGACCAGTATTGAACAGAACAGAGAGGGATCGAAATCCGTATTCCGAGATAATTTTTCACCTTAAGGCAAAATAACTCTATGGCACTATCAAAAGAACAAGTAAAAAGCGTTGAAGAAGTTTTAAAGGCGAGCTCACGCAATAAGTTCCAAAATTATAAGCCGGAACCGGCATCAATGCCTTTCCACACCCGATTACTCGGCAAAGATAGACTTGCTTTGTATTCCTTCATTCATTCGCTCAACACGAATTTCGGCACGAGTATTTTTGAGCCGGTTGGCCTTGCTCTAGCACAAAAAACTTTCAAAACCGCGACTTCTCAGGCTATAGCCGGAGAACATATAAGCAGCGAGGCACAAAAGACCATTCAGAAAATTATTGATGGACTTATTACCGCAAAAACTGTTCCGGACAAAGAGAAAGAAACAGAAATGATAAGGAAAGTGTGTCAGCGAGGAGAAATGATTAAAGTGAAGCCGACACGGATTGATTTAATGGTGGAATCCAAGAATGGAGAATTTTTTCTTTTCGATATAAAAACTGCGAAACCCAATGCCGGCGGCTTCAAGGAATTCAAACGAACACTTCTCGAGTGGATCGCTGTTTTTTTGACGAACAACCCCAAGGCAAGGGTGAATACCTTAATTGCAATTCCTTATAATCCATATGAGCCAGAACCTTACAATCGTTGGACAATGCGAGGCATGCTTGACCTCGAAAAGGAACTTAGGGTGGCTAGCGAGTTCTGGGATTTTCTTGGTGGTAAAAATACCTATAAAGATTTGTTGGATTGTTTCGAGAGGGTAGGAATTGAACTGCGAGATGAAATTGACGACTATTTTAAGCGATTCAATAAGAAATAATTCTGAGGCAAAACTTGAAGATAGTTTTAAAACAAGATAAACTCGACTGGATAGTTAACGGCAAAATAGGAGGCGTGGCCGAGCGGCTGAAGGCAAATTCCTGCTAAGAATTTAGGGGAGAAATCCCCTCGAAGGTTCGAATCCTTCCGCCTCCGCCAAATGAGTTTTTTATTACTAAACAAGGAATTTTCCTTGTATTTTCAGCGTTTTTCTGATACCATAGTAGCACTATGGCGGACAGTAAAGACACAAAAAAACAGCGCTCGCCGATTGTGGTCATCATGGGGCATGTCGACCACGGCAAAACCACGCTTTTGGATTACATCCGTAAAGCGAATGTCGCCGCTCGGGCCGCCTCGCCGGAAGCGGGCGAGCCTCGCTCCGTTGCGGAGCGGGAGGCCGGCGGGATAACGCAGGCGGTCGGCGCGTATGAAATTGAGGTTCGACCTAAAATCGAACCGAAATTCCGAGAGAGCGAAGCGGGTCGAGGAATCCCTCGTCAAATACCTCGGGATGATTTTGCGGATGTCCGCAAAATCACATTCATCGACACGCCGGGACACGAGGCGTTTTCCGCCATGCGCGCGCGGGGGGCGCAGGTTGCGGACCTCGCGATACTCGTTGTCGCCGCAGACGAAGGAGTGAAACCCCAGACGAAGGAAGCGATCAAAACTATTCTTGATTCGAAAACGCCGTACATCGTCGCCATAAACAAGATTGATAAAACCTCCGGAAGCATCGAGCGCGCGAAAAGCGATCTGGCGGCGGCGGGCGTGTATCTTGAAGGGCAGGGCGGGCAGGTGAGCTTCCACGGAATTTCCGCGAAGACCGGCGAAGGCGTGGAGGAACTTTTGGACATAATCCTCCTTGCCGCGGATTTCGAAGACTTGTCGTACGATCCCGCCGCTCCGGCGTCCGGATACATTTTGGAAGTCCGGCATGATCCCCGCCGCGGGTCTGAAGTGACGGCCGTGATAAAAAATGGGACGCTCAAACGGGGAGACCCGATCTATACCCCGACCGCGAAAGGAAAAGTCCGGATGCTCGAAAACTTTTTAGGAAAAGCGGCTGACGCGCTCGAGCCGTCCGCGCCCGCGCTTATCATCGGCTTCGAAAGCCTCCCCACAGTCGGAGAGACGTTTTCAAGCCAAAACATACCGCAGGAGAAGCAGGCGCAGAAAGGATTTTCGAAACCCCCCATGAGTGAGAGCTTCCAAAAAAAGGATGAGTCCGTGCTTAATCTTTTGCTCAAAGCCGCGGATGCCGGATCGCTTGAAGCGCTCGCGCAGGTGATACGAGGCATTGATATAAAAGGCAAAAAGCTCAAAATTTTGAGCGAAACAGTCGGCGACATTACGGACGGAGACATGAAAGACGCGATCGCGACAAGCTCGGTGATTATCGGGTTCAAAAACAAAATCGAACGGGCGGCGAAAACCCACGCCGACGCGCAAGAGGTAAAAGTGATAACTTCCGACATCGTCTACGATCTTCAAAAAGCAGTCGAAGAATTCCTGACATCGTCCTTAGGGCCGGCGGCGCTTGGGGAGCTTGAGGTGCTCGCGGTATTCAACCGGGAAAAGCAGGAAAAGCAGATAGTGGGCGGCAAAATCATCGCCGGCGTGGTGCGGGGAAAAACTTCGTTTGAAGTGATGCGGAAAACGCCGACAGGCGAAGAGAAGCTCGATATAGGCGGCAAGGTATTAAGTTTGCGCGACAAAAAATCCGATATAGAGCAGGCCGAATCGGGCAAAGAAATTGGCCTTCTGGTGAATTTCCCGGGAGAGATACAGGTGGGCGATCGACTCGTCATTAGGAAATGAAATGCAAAATTCAAATCTCAAAATGCAAAATGACATTTCTCAATGTCATCCCCGCAAAAGTGAGGATACAGTCTGGATTCCCGCCTGCGCGGGAATGACAACGAACCCCTTTTAACTTTGAATTGTTATTTTGATTTTTGATATTTACATTTTCAACTTATATGAAACACCGGCCGGAGCGAGTTCAAAAATTAATCCGGGAGGAACTTAGCAAGATCATCCTAAAGGAACTTGAGTTCGGCGATGCGCTCGCGACGATTACGGAAGTGGAAGTGGACAAAAATCTCGGGCTCGCCCGGGTGATGATAAGCGTGTTGCCTTCTTCGAAAGAAGCCCAAGCGCTTTCTATCGCGCGGAAAGCGGCGGGAAATTTGCAATATCTCCTGATGAAAAAAATAAATATCAAACCGATGCCGAAGATTCTCTTCGAGCTCGACCGCGGTCCGCGCCACGCGGCGGATGTGGAAAAACTTTTATTAGACGAAGGAAACGAGGGGTCTTGATTATTCGAGGCCACGATGGGATTTGCACCCATGGATAGCGGTTTTGCAGACCGCCGTGTTAGCTACTTCACCACGTGGCCATGTTTTCACATTGTAATGTTTCTTGCTTTTTTATCAACTGTTCTTATAAAATTACTTTTAATTTATAAATAAGTTCGATGCTAATATTAGCCTCAATATGGCATAATGAACTTGTGAAACAGCGCAGTTACCATAGTCGAAAGTATTTTATCGATGAAGGATTTTTTGATGTTTGGTCTTCTACAATGGCATATGTTTTAGGATTTTGGTTCGCCGATGGCTACATGAGAAAAGAAAAGTCGTATCGCATCGTTTTTTGCGGTAACGATTTGCAAATACTTCGAGATATAAGAAAAGCATTCAAAGCGAAACACCCGCTGCAAAAAAGCAATCGCGATCAATCGTGGGGTTTAAACTTATTTTCTAAGCGGCTATATGAGCAATTGCAAAAATTGGGCGGGGTGCGCGGAAAAAGTAAAATACTGACATTCCCCTTAGTGCCAAAAATGTACTTACGAGATTTTATTCGAGGTTATTTCGACGGCGATGGTAGTGTATGTTTTGTAAAGTATATTCGAACGAAAGATCAGCGGCTAACAAAGGAGTTGCGTACAAATTTTACCTCGGGGAGCCGAACATTTCTTGAATCCCTTATGAACATATTACATACAGAGCTTGGTCTTGCGCTAAAAGTACTTGGTGTTTTCAACGATGGAGCTTCTCTGAAGTTGGGATATGGCATGAAAGATTCCGATGCCTTGCTCCACTATATGTATTATCGAAAATTTCCAATTGGTCTTAAAAGAAAAGCTGCCTTCCTATTTCGTATTCCCAAGTATCAGAAACATTTTATAAAAAAAAATCTTATAATTCCGAATATTCCAATACGAGCCACCAAGTCACCGCTGCGCCGCGGATCTCTAGCTTCCGCTTGTGTGGTATGTTATGAAATAAGTACTGCCCGGGTGGCGGAACGGTATACGCGCAACACTTAAAATGTTGTCCTGCTAACGCGGGATGTGGGTCCGACTCCCACCCCGGGCACCAAGATTAAACTTTCCGATTCCTTGATTGAGGAATGAGTGATTTAAAATAGCCTCGCGCTGTGTTAATCTCTTAGACATATAAATATAAATACATGATCCCGTTAGAGATCGCCCATCATGAAATCAAACACAAGCGCGACAATCTCGCATATATTTCCATCAAAGGTCTTTTCTTGTATACACGGAAGCGCACGCGCTTCCTATCTCTAACGGGATGAAGTATTACTTTTTATTTCTTTTCCTTCTCGTCTTCGGGACTTTTTCCGCCATACATTTTTCGAGTATCCGCCAACCTGCGGACGCTTACGCTCCAGCTTTGTCTCCGGCGACGGTTGACGAGGCGATAGAACAAGCAACGGGTACCGCCTCGCCTAACGCCGCTACGGCGTCGAGCACTCCGATCTCGGCAAAATCATTCATATCCGAAACCGTGGACGTCATGGGAAACGTACGGGTTATCACAAAAAAGAATTCTAGCGCGCGATTGCCGATCGCAAGCATCACAAAGCTTATGACCGCAATTGTTGCCGTGAACAACTATAACCTGGCTGAAAAAATCACCGTCCCACAGGAAGCCGCCAATACAAAGGGAAGCTCCAGAAGACTTTTGCCCGGACAGACATTTTTTATCGGCGATTTGCTCTACCCTCTTCTCATCGAGTCCGATAATGACGCGGGAATCGCGCTCGCCTCAAAAATGGAAACGGGAAGGTTTGTTGAGCTTATGAACCAAGAGGCTTTGAAGCTCGGCCTTGCCAGTACGCACTATGTGAACCCGACCGGTCTTGATCCGGACGACGGCTTGGAGCCAAATTATTCAACCGCGGAGGACATCGCAAAACTTGCCGTAGTAATCGCGCGGAACTATCCGAATATCTTAAACATTATGTCGCTTAAGAAATTTAATTTGGAAACCGCCGCGGGGACGTTTCACCACACGCTGGAGACAACAGACAAGCTTCTTAGAGAACCAGTTCCGTTCAGAATTCTCGGAGGAAAAACCGGCGAAACTCCGATGGCGAAAAAAAATCTCCTTCTTATCACCGCCAGCCCCCGGGAAAACAGCTTCGCAGTGGTGAGCGTCGTCCTCGGTTCGGACGATAATTTCGGAGATATGAAAAAACTGCTTACTTCTTCAGTTTCAAAATAATCCTTTTTTCCGCAGGTTTTATAGAGTCGATTATAAACGTATAAGAGCTTCCGGCCGCGAGTGCTGTTTTCATCTCGTCCTGGCCGCCGAATTCAGAAATGTGGATAAGCCCTTGGATATTCGCTTCCAAGTTAATTACCGCCCCAAACGGATTGAGCTTATACACGCTGCCCGCAACGACCTCACCCGGCTTATAGCGCTCTTCGATTTTTTCCCACGGGTCGGACTTAAGCGCCTTGAGCGACAAAAACACTTTTCCATCACGAATATCCACGATCTTAGCTTTGATCTGGTCATTCACTTTCACAAGCTCCTTGGGATTATCAACGAGGCGATAATCAAGCTCCGAAATATGAATCATTCCCTCGATTTCCGGGTTGTCCACAAACCGGACGAATACGCCGAAATCCGCGATGCCGGAAACCAACGCTTCGACAGTTTGCCCGACTTGATATTTCGAAAGCAGCTCTTTTACGTTCGCGGAGAGCACTTCGCGCTCCGAAACGATGATTTTGTTCGTTCTCGGATTTATGTCAATAATTTTCGCTTCGAGTTCCTGCCCGATGAATTTTTTGAGTTCGTCGGCGATTTTTTGCCGATCAGCTTCTCCAACCCGCGGATAGTGGTCAAGCGAAAGCTGGGAAACCGGAAGAAACGCTTTGAGCTCCGAGCCCGGCAAGCTTGTCATAAGTCCTCCTGCATTCACCGCAACTATTTTTACTTTTATAATCTCTCCCGCCTCCAAATACTCCTTCGCTTGTTGCCACAGCTTCTGCTTCCCCGCTTCAGCAAGCGAAAGCTCGATATTGCCGTCTTCTCCGTCCAAGCTCACTACTTTCGCGGCCACGCGGTCTCCGATCTTCAGACTTTTTATGGCGTCTCTCGCATTTATCATCTCAACGCCGTACACAATGCCAGTCGAAAACCTTCCGAGGTCAAAGAATGCTTTTCGCGGAAATTTCTTTATAAGGGTCGCCTCAACAACATTGCCTTCTTTTGGCCAGTTATTGATGGCGAATTCCTTTTTCAAAACATCGGTCAAGCCCGCGGCCTGCTTTGTCGTGTTGATATTTTCCTGAATCATAGGGGTGTATTATAGGTGAGCAGACAATTTTTCGCAAGGCTTACCCCTACCTTTCCCGTGAGGTATTGAGTCCCGCTTGAAGGGTGGTGGGTGAATCCAAATTGTCTATGATTTTGGGAAAAGCTGGTTTTTCTCGGAAATTTCTGCTAGAATATCATGGCAAAATTATGGTTATAACATACTTCGGCGGCGGATCGTTCCGAGTTCAAAGCGGGGAAACATCCCTTCTTGTCGACTCGGAAAATAATCGCCTTAAAGCAGATCTATCGCTCAAAACAAACACCTCCGTAGACCCGCTACTTTTAGTAGATGAAAGGTCTGAAATTTCCTTTCCGGGTGAGTATGAGATAAAGGGTATTGATGTAAAAGGCGTCGGGGTTCCGGAAGAATCCACCGAGAAACTGATAAAGACCATATACCTCGTAACATGGGAGGACATAAAAATCGCCTTTTTGGGCCAGATTTCAAAACAGCCGTCAGCGGAAATTATCGAAAAGCTGAATGAGCCCGACATTCTTTTTCTTCCCGTCGGAGGCGGGGGTGTTCTTGAGCCGGAAATTGCCGCGAAAGTCGCAAAGATGCTTGAACCGCTGATTATAATTCCCTCTTTCTACAAAAACCCAAGTGAATTTCTCAAGGCGATGGGGCAAAAAACCGAACCGCAGGAAAAAATAGTGCTTAAAAAGAAGGATATGCTTGGAGAAAAAAACAAAGTGGTCATCCTTAAACAAAGTTAATGACAATCTCCATGGCCGGATTTTTAGAAAAATTGAGGTCGTCTGACGAAGGCGCGAAAACGAGATGGATAATAATTTTTACTTCGATTATTATGGTGATCGTAATTTATGTCTGGCTTGCGTACTTCAATACACTTTTTGCCGTATCAGATAATTCTTCCGCGATCGCCGCGAATCAAAACAACGTTCCGAAAGAAATCGCACATTCGTCTCCGACAATTTTAGAGCGCATGGGATCCGCGTATCACACGTTCACCGGCGCAATCGGCACTATGTTGAAATTTCAGAAAGAATACACCATAAAACCAAACTAAAAAAAATAAAGGTTAAACGTCAAAATTTCAGTTTTGAGATTTGAGTTTTGAGATATAAGATTTTATACCATGGACACTATCGAACCAAGAGAAATCACAAAAGAACTTAAGGAGTCTTATCTCGACTACGCGATGTCCGTTATCGTCTCGCGCGCGCTTCCCGATGTGCGCGACGGATTGAAACCCGTCCACCGCCGAGTGCTATGGACCATGTGGGAGACCGGCCTCACGCACCTCGCGAAATACAGAAAATCCGCGAATGTCGTTGGCGCGACCATGGGAAACTATCATCCGCACGGCGACACGGCAATATACGATACTCTAGTCCGGATGGCGCAGGATTTTTCTTTGCGCTATCCGCTTGTTCAGGGACAGGGAAATTTTGGATCGGTAGACGGAGACGGTAGCGCGGCAATGAGGTATACGGAAAGCCGCCTTTCCAGAATCGCCGAGGAACTTCTTTTTGATATAGAAAAAGAGACAGTCGACTGGCAGCCGAACTACGACGCCACGCGCAAAGAACCAAAAGTGCTCCCCGCGAAACTTCCAAATCTTTTATTAAATGGAAGCGTGGGAATCGCCGTTGGCATGACTACCAACATTCCCCCGCACAATTTGGGCGAAGTAGTGGACGCGATTCTTTTTTTGGCTGATAACGCGCAGGCGACAAACGACGATCTCTCAAAATTCATCAAAGGCCCCGACTTCCCTACCGGAGGGGTGATATTCGATGAAAACGCGATTAAGGCCTGCTACGCGTCGGGCCGCGGAGGAATCACCACGCGCGCGAAGGCGGAAATCGTGGAGAAAAAAAATAATCGGCAGTTCGACATCATCGTCACCGAAATTCCTTATCAAGTGAATAAGTCAGAACTTATCAAACAGATTGCCCAACTGCATCAGGATAAAAAGGTGGAAGGGATACGGGACATCCGAGATGAATCAGATCGTGAAGGGATGAGAATCGTGATCGAGCTAAAAAACGACGCCCCGCCGCAGAAAGTGCTGAACCAACTATACGAACACAGCGACCTCCAGAAAGATTTCCACCTTAATATGATCGCGCTTGTGAACGGCATCGAGCCGCAACTTTTGTCGGCCCGAGACATTCTTTCCGAATATCTCAAGTACCGAAAAGAAGTGATCCGTAAGCGGACGCAGTTCGACCTTCGAAAAGCAGAGGAGCGCGCCCATATACTCAAAGGATTGAGTATTGCACTGGACGCGATTGACCGCGTTATCGCGACGATTAAAAAATCGACAGACAAAGACGACGCGCATAAAAATCTCGTAAAAAAATTCAAACTGTCGGATATCCAGGCCACGGCGATTCTTGAAATGCGCCTCCAGACGCTCGCCGCCCTCGAGCGGGAAAAAATCGAAGCCGAGCTTAAAGAAAAACTCGCGCTTATAAAGGAACTGGGATTGATCTTGAAAAGCCCGACGAGGATTTTGAAAATCATCAAAGACGAACTCGCGGAGCTTAAAGAAAAATATGGCGACGCTCGGCGCACGAAAGTCGTACCCACTCCGCTCAAAGCTTTCAGCAACGAAGACCTCATCCCAAACGAGGACGCGATGATCACGTATTCCGCCGGAGGGTACATAAAGCGGTTGCCGCCGGACACATTCAAATCCCAGCGGCGCGGCGGGAAGGGGCTCATCGGATCCGATGTCGCCGAAGAGGACTTTTTGTCCCACTTCTTCAATGCCGAAACGCACGACAACCTGCTTTTCTTCACGGACAAGGGGCGCGTTTTCCAAACAAAAGTCTACGAAATTCCGGAAGCATCGAGAACGTCTAAAGGAAAAGCGATTCACAACTTTTTGGAACTTCCGACGGATGAGAACATAAGCGCCATCGTGAGCTATCATCCAAAAAAACAATTGGATGGCTTCCTGATCATGGTCACGAAAGCCGGTGTCATCAAAAAAACCTCGCTTGCCGATTTTTCAAACATCCGCCGAACCGGAATCATCGGCATACGGCTCAAGAAGGGCGACCTACTCAAATGGGTACGGCTCTCCGGCGGCAAAGACGAAGTGATCCTCACCACGCGCCTTGGCCAGTCCATACGTTTCAAGGAATCGCAGGCGCGTTCTATGGGACGGGCAGCGGCCGGTGTGCGCGGAATACGGCTCAAGAAGGACGACGAAGTCGCCGGATTTGACGTGATCAAAGAAGCCACCGCGAAAGTTTTAGTCGTGATGGCAAACGGCTTCGCCAAACAGACCCCCCTCAAAGATTACCGGCTCCAGAGCAGAGGCGGGTCAGGAATCAAAACCGCGAAAATTACTCCGAAGACCGGCCACATCATTTCCGCTCACATCATTAACGACGAAACCGAGATATTCGCTCTTTCGGCGAAAGGACAGATGATCCGGACAAACCTCGAATCCGTGCGCACTACCGGCAGATCGGCGCAGGGGGTCAAGATTATGAACGTGAACGCGGGAGACCGGCTGGCAGGGACGGTAATAATATAAACCCAAAATTTAGAGTGAGTTCCTTAAGCTTGGTGAATTTATCGTTACGTTGCTCCCTCCCAGCATTGGCTTGTGGAGCACGGATATTTTCTTGCTAGAAAATTCCTCTTACTCGCGCCGCCGTGCTCCGTGCGGCTCCACAAGCCAATGCTGGGAGGGGTCATTCACCAGACTCGTTACTACAAATTTGCTGACGAACTCTTTTCATTCTAGAATGAGAGACATATGAACATACGGAGGCGATATGTACTCATTGGAGTCATAGTCCTGGTTCTGGGACTCCTTTTGTATCTCATTTTTTCAAATTCAATACGCGGAGGCAATAATCCGGACGCGCAGAAATTCACCCTGAACGTGTGGGGCGTTGAAGACGAGGGAGTATTCTCAAGCATCGCGGGGGGCTATCAAGCTGTGCGACCCGGAGCAACCATTACATATAAACGGCTCGACCCGAGAACGTATAAAGAAACGATTTTGAACGCGCTCGCCGGAGGAACAGGGCCGGATGTGTTTTATATAAAAAATCACGACATCCCCGCGGAGAAAGACAAGCTCTATCCGGCGGATTCCGCTCAACTAAGTCTTGCGCGCGTAAACGATCTGTTTCCGCTCGTGGTGAGCCAAGACTTGGCGAGCGCGTCCGGAAGCTTGATCTACGCCATGCCGCTCTACGTGGACACGTTGGCTCTACTTTACAACAAAGACGTTTTTGACCAAAACGCGGTGGTCTATCCCCCGAAAACGTGGGCGGAATTCCAGGCATTGGTGCGAAAGTTAACGAAACTCAACGACCGGGGCCAAATCATAAAATCCGCTGCGGCAATCGGCAACACAGAAAAAACGGTTGACGCGGGGGTTGATGTCTTGATAACGCTTGTGATGCAGAACGCGCCGAAAGAAGAGAGAACGAGCGGCAACAATAAAGCGCTTGTAAATTCGCTCGTGAAACAATCGGGAGAGGATACCCTTAGGTTCTATACGCAATTCGCAGACCCCGCCACAACCGCATATACGTGGGACGCCCAAGGAAACTCTATCGACAGCTTCGGCGCTGGAAATACCGCGATGATTTTGAATTACCAGTCGGCGATACCCATGATAAAAAAGAAAAGTCCGTTTTTGAATATCGGCGTTTCGCCGTTGCCGCAGATCGGCGAGGAAACCGACAATCCCGTCACGCATGCGAACTACTACGCCCTCGCGGTTTCGAAGCAAAGCAAGCTTCCCGCGTGGGCGTGGGATTTCGTAATTCAAGCGACGACGAATGAGGGCATAGCGAGGAGCTACCTCGCGAGCGCCGGCCACCCGCCCGCCCTCAAAACGCTTATCGAGGAAAAAATCGGCGATCCGGACGTGAATGTTTTCGCGTCATCGGCGCTCCTCGCGCGTTCGTGGTATCACGTTAACAATCAAGAGATACATAGCGCGCTCAATGACGCGATTCAAAGTGTTTTAAACGGCAGGTCAACCTCCCGCGACGCGCTTAGAACGGCATCGGCACGAATAGATCAGCTATATCGGTAAAGCATGTTTAAAACTATTACATGTCGTCATCCCCGTGCAGCGCTATTTGGAAACCATGATTTTTCCCCTGCGTTCTGTCATTGCGAGCCAGGCGAAGCAATCCAGAAATTTCAACGCATGCCCGGCTGGATTGCTTCGTCGCGGACTCCTCGCAATGACATCTGGCGACTGTTTTTCGAACAGCCACGATCTACTTCTATAACGGGATGAAAAAGTTTCTATACTGCCTCGCAATATTCTGTTCGGTTGTTTTATTGTTTCCTGCCGCGACTTTCGCGCATACACCGAATATTTTCCCAAGTGGATATTGGGGAGGGGCTGACCCGGAAAACAGCAATCGCTCGGGTATCGTTTCCTGCTCTCCGCCAATACAGACAATCAGACTTGGCGGTGAAGTTGTGCCTTTTGAGCCTGAAACCGCCTGCAAAAGCCTCTGCGACCTTATCCATACGCTCATACACCTTATCGTTTTCGGCATGTCCATCACGCTTTTCGGCGCCGCGCCGATTCTTTTCGCGTGGGGCGGAATACTTATACTTACATCGGCCGGAAACCCGGGCAAAATTTCCGACGGCAAAAAGATTCTAACCGGCACGCTTATCGGAATACTTATCATACTCTCGGCGTACTTGATCGTAAAAACATTTATTGACGCCCTGGGAATATCTGGAATTACATTTGGAGTTCTTGATTGCGTGGTGAAGTAAGGAAAATTCTTCGAGAATTTGATATACTATCCAAACATGGTTATAAAACTGCTTGAGCTTGCAGGGATTATCAAAACCGCTTTTGCCGAGGGAGGAACGGGGGTACCCCAATCCTTCACCCTGCCAAATCCTTTTTCGACCCTTACATGCGCCTCCGGCGCCACCGGCCTTGTGTGTGTTGTCGAAAAACTCGCCGACTTTCTTCTTCTTATAGGCGCCCCGCTTGCGACGATCATGGTTCTTGTGGGCGGTTATATGATGGTTACCGCCGCCGGAAGCTCCGAAAAATTCTCGACGGGAAAAAAAACAATTCTATACGCCGCGATTGGGCTTGCTGTCATAATCCTTTCAAAAGGCGTCGCGGTCGTCATTCAGGATATTTTCAAATAATATGCCTCGAAGCTTTTTTAAAAAAATATCTGCGGCTGCATATGTTGGCCTGCTCAATTTTCTTTTTTCTACCCCGTTCGCCGCGGCGGCAATAAACAGCGCGGCTGATTTAAAAAACCTGCTGTGTATTAGGGTGTTCGGCTGGATGTTTGTTTTCCTGATCGTAATTTCAACTATCATGGCTTTGGTTGGCGCATATATGTACGCTACATCCGGCGGGGATTCGGAAAAAGTCAGCAAGGCAACAAAAACCATTGCCTATGCCGCAATAGGAATCGTTGTTGCGCTCGCGGCAAGAGGGATTCCTGCCCTCATTGGTGAACTTTTTGGCGAGAGCGGAATCGGATGTTAAATATATAAGGCAGCGTATCGAAAAACCGAGATTTCTCCATGTATTCCGCAGTATGTCATTCCCGCGCCCGCTTCGCCGGAGCTTCAGCGAGGCGAGCAGGCGGGAATCCAGGCGGCAAACAGGCCTAAATACGTTACTAAAGGATAGCCGCCGAGTTTTCCACAGCCTTCTTTACTGTAAGTAGAAACTGGTGTATGGTATAGTTCACGGCTAGAGAATGGCCGAAGCTATTCGAAAGGTCGAAAAATAGAAAATAGAAAATATGAAAAATCGAATTAAGTATGTAGCGAGTCTTTCTCTGACAACAGCGATAGCGGCTCTTCCGCTTCTTGCGGGGGCTGTTCCTTCCATTCCTGTCCCTGGAGCGCCACTAACAACGCCGGGGCCCTTCACAGACTTGCCATCGCTCACAAGCTTTATCTGCCTAGTAGTATATGGTTGGCTTTTCGTCTTCTTGATAGTCTTGTCTGTTATTTTTGCAATGGTCGCCGCATATAAGTATCTCACTGCAGGAGGAGACCCTGAAAAGGTCAAGTCCGCAAGCAATATTTTGATCTACGCGGCAATTGCTATTGTAGTTGCGCTTTTCGCGCGAGGCCTGCCGACCCTTATCTATAGTCTTGTGGGAGGCGGTGGTGCGACAGCTGCTTGTTAATTTCTCCATCCTGTTTTTTTCAAAACCCCGCGAGCGCGGGGTTTTGAGTTTTTTATATGAATTTTTAAATATTTCGCTTCCGCTTTAATCGGTGCTGTTCGGAAAACCACAAGTTTGTCATTCCCGCGCCCGCCTCGCTCGCCTTCGCGAAGCGCTTTGGCGAAGCTAAGCCGGAGCTGCCTCCTTTTCGCCGAAATGGCTACGAAGGCCGAGCCAGCGAGGCGAGCAGGCGGGAATCCAGACGAATCAAGAAAATACTGGATCCCGGATAGCCCATTGGGCCCGACCTCGCCCGACGAGTGGGCGAATCGAGGCGGGCTTCCGGGATGACGATAAAAAAAGGGTGCGCTAGAAACTAAAAAGCGATGATTCGTTAATAACGAGGGGTGTCCGGTTTTGTGTAAGATGCCTTTTTCCCCGCGCTGAAGCGCGGGGTTTTTTGGTAATTAAAAAACCGTAACAAATCTCACGATCGTAAGATTTGTTACGGTTTAAAAAAAATTCCCCCGACCAGTTATCCCGGTCGGGGGTTTGTTTTGCTCTGCACGTTTTTTTACGTTTTTTTACGCGCTCAATGTGCTAATCGGGCGAGGTATAGTTTCCCCTCTCCCAACTCGTATTTAACGCGGAACACTCTCCAAGGTATTACCCTGGTTCCGCGAGGGTCGACATACAGGGGCGGCTCGTTTTCGTGTCCAAGCCCCTGAACGAATATTCCCTTTCCAGCGCCCTGCCATTGAAAGTTGGGCCACTGGGGAGGGATGTGAATCCATCCGCTGAAACGGTTCGTTTTCACTCCGTCAAGTTCCGCCATTCCTGCCTCATTCGGGATAAACTCGTTTGTTTCCCCAAGAACGGCGCGATAGACGACCACGCCGCTGGTGTTCACCGACGAGCTGGCGAACCAGTTTGTAGGCACCAAGCCTTTCAGGGAGTTTGGGATTCCATTTGTCATTATCTCCTTCGCCACACTTTTTTGTTTAATCGTCATTCGATAGGCAACTGCTGATGAGATATCTGGGGCTAAGAAGGAGAAGATAACGCCAATGAGGGTGAGAATCACAAGCCCTCGAATAATCTTCCGCCTCAAAGTTCCTTCGACCCCGTAGTATTCGGCAGACACAAAAAGCAACGCGACCACCACGATGAAAATGGGAATATTCCCCATGTTCGCACGCAATGGTAGCACCGCCGCAACCCACGTTATCGCAAGCTCTATAAAGAGCACCCCAAGGACAAATCGGAGATATCTCCGGCCGCTTCCTTCGATGACTCTAGAGACAGACTTCACAAATCCTTTTCCGGGCCGTTCGATGCTTGACGCATGGAACAGCGCATCGATAAGGACGCCGATTGGTGTTGCCCATGTGAACAGTATTATGCTCCACAAAGCACACCAGAGGCCGGCGATAGATGTAAGCCATGGCAAACCACCGATGATGCCAACCCCACTTGGAATGATGGGAAATAGCATCGCTATAGTTGCGAAGGCTCCCAGCCCACGCAGATACCTTCTAACTCGTTGGTCAGTACATACGATGTCGATCGCTTGTTCCGCGTCGAGTATGATTGTTAAGGCAAGCAAGCGAATACTTGCAAGCATGTCAAGAATGAGGTTTCTCATTTTCTTTTCCTTTCTTGGTTGACTAATGTTGTTGTGTTGTAGGCACAGATTTTGCGCCCTCAGAAGTCTTTACAGGAAAACTTTCCTCCGGCGAACTGAAGAAAAGCTTGAAGAAAAACCGCCACGGCCAATTCAGCGCCGTTACGATCGAACTCCCCCGCTTTTTGGGCGGAAGAATTACCGCGATTTCGGGACCGCGGGTCCACACAACTCGGCTTCCTGTTTCCCTTGCTTCCCGCACATCCTTGGCGACAGTACGATTAGATTCAAGCTGAGCGCTACGCTCCTTGAGCCAATCTTCCCACTTAGAGTTCGTTGTCCCCCACTCCTTATGGAGTTTCACCGCCCAATCAATCGGGGGTTCGCCCTTAACTTCCTCTTTTGCCTCCGGCTTCTCGAATTCCTTTTCCATCATCTTGAGAAGCGCTCTGCGAATCTTAAACTCCTTTGTGAGACGTTTTTTGAGCTCGTCGAGCTCATCAGGTTTCGCTTTTTTAAGACGTTCCCCTGCAGATTTAAAAAAGTCGTTTGTCCACCCATCAACCGCTTTTTCAAGGGTCGACGATGGCTTTGTCGGCTTTGTCGTCAAGTGTTTTTCTGTTCCGCGGCCGAAGATCTCTCCCGATGCGTGATCGAGAAAGTCCGTGAATTTTTCGCCTGTAGCGGACCCGATAGGTCCGAGTTTTTCGATATTCGACTCAGCCCATTGGCGCAGAATACCAAATACTCGCTCTGCTGCTTTGCTTCTGAGCCAATTGTCAGTCGGGATGACAGAAGCAAGCCATGCGCCGAACTGTTCTCCCGCAACCCGTATTTCTGGATCGATTGCTCCAGACAAAGAACTTACGATCTTCTTTTTCGCATCGTCCTTATTTTTTTTGTCATCACTCATAATTCAGCCTTTGCTTATTCGTATTCACTTTTCAAAAAATCTTTCACCAGCCACCCTACAGCACACGCTGCACAGCGCACTTTGAGAAGCATCCCAAAGTGCTTAATTTATAGCATATTTTTTTGATAAAGTCAATATTAGCATTTTGGACGATCGTTCGAAATGCTAATATTCGCTCCATTCCGAGTTGAGATAATTTGTATTATTTTGCAAGGATAAAAATGAGAAAAATCGTCCTCGCCCATATTTCGATATTTTAGAATAATCCGGCAATTATATTGCCGGATTATTTGCCGAATTTATTACTGCTTTTTGCACTGCCTCTGACAAACAATTTTGTTTGTCAGAGGCAAAAGCTTTATTTCTTTAGAAAACCCGATCGTGTTGGTAAATATAGGTTTTTAAATTCTGACAAACATTTGCCAAACATCGTTTTTAGCAAAATCTGACAAACCATTGATAAACAAGGATAAATTGAAAAATTAAAATTTGGGTGTAAATTGCCAAACATTTTAAATCTGAAGAATTTAAAACTTAGGATTTCTATCATAAAATCCAAGCTTATATATTCTGTAAATAAATTTATAGCTTTTCGGTACATCTGGGTCTGTGCCGATCTTTTCAATCCATTCCTCGAATTGTTTTCCTTTGTTTCCTATTAATTTTTTGTAGAAAAATGGGACTACTATATTTTTAAGCTGACCAAATTCTCTAACTATCAGCATTGCTTGTGGCCCTCTTTTTGATCCATCTTTTCCTTGATAGTTATACTCATATATATTATTTTTTAAGTTCATTGCGTTTCTAACTTTGACAAGTAATTCTTTATCCCGCGCGTGCATTTTAATTGAGAAAGCAGGAATTTTTGTTCTTTGCCTTTTATTATTAGAAGAAAATGTAAAAGTTCCTTCCCCGTCGACAAGTCCTCTTATGTAGTCAAAAGATATTTCGCTTTCCCTTTTTATATTTTCCATGTTTGGCAATTTACCAACACTCTAGCATAATTAAGTTTCTCGGCGTAACATAATTTATTATGTTTAATAATAATTTATCAATTGGTAAATTCGGTGAGGATCTCGCTTGCAATTATTTAAAATCAAAAGGATATAGAATTTTTGGAAGAAATTATCGAGAAAAAATTGGGGAGATTGATGTTATAGCAATAAGCAGGGATAAGACTCTTGTTTTTGTCGAAGTAAAAACGTTGCAATCCGGCAATGCGGCAATTGCCGAATTAACGCCAGAAGATAATCTAACGAAATCAAAACTTAAAAAACTTTCGAGAATCTGCGAAATATTTGTTGCAAAAAATCCCCATCTGATCAAAGAGGAAAAAGGGTGGAGAATTGACCTCGTGGCGATTTCTCTTGATGAAAATTTCAAGCCAAAATTCGAGCATTATGAAAATATCTCTTTGTGACCATGGCGCTGTTCGGAAAGCCTATCTTCCCTTTTGTCTTTGTCATCCCGGAAGCCCGATTAGACTCGCCCACTCGTCGGGCGAGGCGGACCCAGTAGGGCTATCCGGGATCCAGTATTTTTTTGATTTGTCTGGATTCCCGCTTTCGCGGGAATGACACAAAATGACTTTTTGAACAGTACGCTTAATTTCATGACACTGATTTGGTTGACTGCGGGTGATTAACGTACTAACCTTTAAAAATGACTAAGGATTTCTCTCAACAAAAAGCGATACTAGAAAGGGAAAAGGCGAATCTTCTAAAGGATGTTGCCGCGATAGAAAGGCCGGAGGATTTTGGGTCCGATGTGGATGACTTCGACGAGGAAAAGAATGAGGCGGAGAGCCTTGGAAACCGGCTTGCGATGGCGCAAGTATTGAGGACACGCATAAGCGAAATTGATTCGGCTCTTAATCGAATCGCAACCGGCGGCTACGGCATCTGCGAGGCATGCGGGAAAAAGATTGAAAAAGAGGTTTTGGAAATTTCTCCCGCATCGCGGCTGTGCCAGCGGTGCAAAAAAGGGAGTGAGGCTGGCGCTGTATGACAAAAAACCTTGCAAGGATATATTCTGCCGAACTTGAAGGAATAAAATCCAGACTCATCGAAGTTGAAATTGATTTGAATGTTGGGCTTCATGCGTTTAATATCGTCGGTCTCGCCGATAAGGCGCTCAACGAAGCTAAAGAGCGAGTAAATTCAGCTCTCAAAAATTCCGGCGTGAAACCGCCGAACAGGGAAAACAGAAAAATAACCGTAAACCTCGCTCCGGCGGACGTTAAAAAAACCGGATCGCAATACGATCTCGCAATTGCTATTGGATATCTCCTCGCGACAGGCCAGATAAAAGAGTTTGACACGAAAGATAAGCTTTTTCTGGGCGAGCTCGCCCTCGACGGCCGGCTCCGCCCCATTGCCGGAGCGCTGAACATCGCCGAGATGGCAAAAAAGATTGGTTTTACTTCCGTGCTTTTGCCCATACAAAACGCGAACGAAGCATCGGTGATTGACGGAGTGAATATAATCGCCATCGAAACATTCCAGGACGCAATCGACTTCCTCGAAAAGCGTCGGCTTATTAAGCCATGGGTACCGCAAGAACTTGAACCGGAAGAAATTTCCGCGCCGGATTTTTCAGAAATCAAAAGTCAGGAAAACGCTAAGCGCGCCATGATTATAGCGGCGAGCGGAGGACACAACCTCTTGATGAGCGGCCCGCCCGGAGTCGGGAAAAGCCTGCTTAGCCAGGCAATGCTTGGAATTCTGCCGCGCCTCACGCTCGAAGAGGCGATTGAGGTAACAAAAATTTATAGCGCCGCGGGTTTGAGCTCCGGGGGGCTTATGACCCAGCGCCCGTTCCGCTCACCACACCACACTGCGTCCATCGTCGCCGTTGTCGGCGGGGGATCTGATCCGAAACCCGGAGAGATCAGCTTGGCGCACCGAGGAATTCTTTTTCTCGATGAACTGCCGGAATTCCAAAAAAACATTCTGGAGTCCCTGCGCCAGCCACTTGAATCCGGATTAGTTCATATTTCGCGGGCAAAAGCGAGCCTTGTTTTTCCGGCGCGGTTCACGCTCATCGCCGCGATGAATCCATGCCCCTGCGGTTTTTGGGGCGATCCAACCAAAGAGTGTACGTGCAGCGCGTCCGAAGTGCTTCGATATCAAAAAAAGATTTCCGGGCCGCTTCTCGATCGCATCGATCTTCAAATCAAAGTACAACGCGTAGCAATATCCGATCTTCGGGGGAAAAAATCCGCGAGGGAGATAAGCGCAGAGATACGGGAAAAAGTTGAGGAGGTAAGGCGAGTCCAGGAACATCGTTTTGCAATATTACCCGCCCGCCGAAAGATCAGGACAAATTCGGAGATGAGCTCTCGGCAAGCAGAGGAATTCGCAGATCTTGATAGTGGCGCAGAAAAATTTTTAGAGACACTCGATAAAAGTACGCTATCGCCCCGTGGGTATTACCGGATTTTAAAAACCGCGCGTACCATCGCGGACATCGGGCAAAAAGAAAAAATCTCCGCGGATAATCTTGCGGAGGCATTCAGTTATCGGTTGCGAGAGGAGGTGTAGGATAGAAATTAGCCATTAGCCAACAGGACGTAGGGTTTAAAAACAAACTATGTCGAATTCGTAATTAACCGCTAAACCCTAGTGGCTACACCCTAACCACTATTTCTACTTCGCGAACGGATTTTCCGCCCCGTATACCTCGAAGTGAACGTGGCACCCCGTTGCTTCTCCCGAGTCACCCATGGTCGCAATCTTGTCGCCCTGTTTCACGTAGTCGCCGATGCTAACAAAGATTTCCTTGAGGTGCGCGTAACGGGTTTTTACTCCGTCTCCGAATGGATGCTCGATTAGCACAAAATTTCCATACCCGCCGTTCCACCCTCCACTTCCGTCTCCCAAATTATTGTCCGGAATCACAAGCCCTTCCGCTGCGGCAAGCACTGGCGTCCCACACGTATTCGCTATGTCGACCGCGTTGTACGGATGGAGCTTCCCCCAATTGAAACCGTCTGCCGGCTTTATAAACTGATTTTTAAAGTCCGGGAGGCTGGACCCGCCATATGCTGTCTTTTTTCCTCCCGGAATGATGAGTGATGCGCCGACCCCTAAAGAACCGAAGTTAATAGATTTATTAAACTGACGAATGTTCGATTCGGGAATCCCAAAATATGCGGCGATTGATTCGAGCGTGTCTCCGTCTTGCGTTTTGTACACAATGCCGGAGGTAGGCAATATGTTTAGCTCATCCCCGGGTTTTATGAGGCGCGCCTTCACTGATGGATTTGCTCCGATAAGAGTATCGAGGGATACGCCAAAGTAGGAAGCGATACCATAGAGGGTATCGCCTTTTTGAATTTTATAAGTTATGAGGTCAGACCTGTTAAAGCCCTGGCCGGCAGGAATGCCGGAATCCGTTAAACTGCCGGGGAACGGTTCTGCCGACTGATTATTGGCAACACTCGTCTGATCGCTTACCGAGCTTATAAGGACAATAGGCGCATACGCAATAATTTGCGGCTGCGCGACCACTTCCTGAACCGACGCGCCTGCAACGCCACCCAAAATGCCGACTTTTGTTGCAACGGGGGGCGTAGTCCCGTTATACTGAGCCGTTTCTAGAAAGAGAGCCGATAGTAAAAACACAGCCGCCACAAGTGGTTTCCTCGCAGTATTCATTTGTCTTACAATAGTACCGATAGAGCAGAGTATATCATAATGTCCACGAAACTCAATTCTCAACAACGGGCGGCATCTGAGGCGCCTTTTTCGCCTCTCTTGATCGTCGCGGGCGCCGGAACCGGAAAAACAACAACCCTTACCGAGCGATTGGCATACCTTATACGGTCAGGGGTTCCCTCATGGAAAATTTGCGCGCTTACATTTACCAACAAGGCCGCCCAGGAAATGCTCCTCCGGGTAACAAAAAGCTCCGGAAACCTACCCATAGGCAAAGAGCCTTATATCGGGACATTCCACTCTTTGGGCGCTCGAATTCTTCGGAAAGAGGGGCATCTTCTCGGGAGGACCCAAAATTTCGCGATTTTCGATGATCATGATTCGTTCGAACTCATCAAAAAAGTGTTAAAAAATCTTGAGGGGTACAAGCCGGCCACCGATAAAAAAGAAAAGAGATCTAAGCAGGCGCCCGCGACCATGTACCAAAAAATATCGGCGGCGAAAAATACCGACAAAAAGCTTGAAATACAAGCGGCGCGAGAAAAAGAAGATTTTCTCGCCATCAAAGTTTTTGCCGGCTATGAAAAAAAACTCGGGGAAAACAACGCCTTTGATTTTGACGATCTCATAGAAAAGGTCGTCTATATTTTAAAAAAATATCCCGATGTGCTCAAAAAATATCAAACTATGTTCGACGCGATACTCGTTGACGAATACCAAGATCTTAATCCGAAGCAATATGAGCTCATTAAATTACTTGCCGGCGAGCACAAAAATTTGAGCGTCGTGGGAGACGACGAACAGCTGATCTACGGCTGGCGGTACGCGAATCTCAAAATTTTTTTAAACTTCGAATCCGACTGGCCGCGGGCGAGCGTCGCTTTCCTCGAAGAAAATTACAGATCCACGGGGAACATCATTGCCGCCGCCGCAGCAGTTTCAAAGAACAACCTGCGCAGGCGCCCGAAAAATTTGTGGACAAATAATCCGCGGGGAGAAAAAATAAAAATCACGGAGGCGCGGGACGAGAACGAGGAAGGGGAGGTGATAGCTACGCAAGTTGAAAGTTTAAAGTTGAAAGTTGAAAGTTATAGTATTGCAGTGCTTTACAGAACCAATGCCCAGTCGCGGGCGATCGAGCAAGCGCTTCTGCGACACCAAATTCCATATCGGATATTCGGCGGATTGAAATTCTACGAGAGAAAAGAAATCAAAGACGTGGTCGCGTTCTTGCGCTACAGCGTAAACGAAAAAGACGAAATAAGCCGCGAGCGCCTCGAAAAAACCTTCTCTAAAAAAACGTTTGGCCAGATATCGTCCGCGGTTCTCAAAAAAGACGCATTGCCGACGGAATTCATTGAGGAATTTTTGGATTCAACCGATTACCTCGGATATCTCGAAAGGAATTATTCCAATTTTGCCGAGCGGCAGGAAAATATATCGGAGCTGATTCACTTCGCTTCGCGTTTCGAACATCTTACAGACCTCCTTCAGGACATCGCGCTCATACAGGCGACGGACGCGGCAGGCAACAAGGGTCAAGAGTCAAGGGTCAAGGAAGAAAGTTATTTGCCCGTAAACCTCATGACCATACACCTCGCGAAGGGCCTTGAGTTTGACGCGGTTTTCATTGCAGGCTGTTCGGAAGGATTGCTCCCGCACGGGCGCTCGCTTGAGGACGAAGAACGAATGGAAGAAGAGCGGCGACTTATGTACGTCGCGATGACCCGCGCGGCGAAAGAGCTCTTTATCAGTTTTTATGATGTACCATCGAGATTTATCGGAGAAATACCTGCGGAGTTAGTGGAATTCATCGCCCTTAGAAATAGCCATATTCCGTGGGACGATGAAGAGGCGTTCGTGACGCTGGATTGAGTTAACTGAAAATTTAAAACTGAAAGCGAGGCAATTCAAAAAGTGTCATTCCCGCGGAGGCGGGGAGGCGGGAATCCAGACTCACCTTGATTTATGGATCCCCGTATTCACGGGGATGACAAGAAAGAGGGTTTTTTAATCCAAGGCAGATAACTATTATCTAAAATCTTTAATAAGGTTTTAGACTATGAGATTTTAGTTTTTATATATTCTCACAATCCAGTGCCCATGATGATCGGGAGAAAGCCAAATCCGCTTGGCTCGCAAAAAGGTACTTGGAGGCACGCCGTTCCACCCGCGTACGTGTATAGGCCTTCCATGCCCGGAAACGGCGGGCCTGCCAAGAAAAGCGCAAAATTCGCCGCTGCCCAAAACTGATTAATATAGAGAGCCGCAGGAATCCCCGAGACATAAATAAGGTAATCCCCGGTGCTGCAGGTACAAGGCACTAGCGCGGTAAACCTGCCGCCACCGCTCGGCATTTGCGCGGCAGCCTTCTTTTTAAATCCAAAAAACTCCGCGACGCGGGAAATTGTTTTTTTGAAAAACCCGCCTTCGCTTTCCCCTAAAAGGCCTGATCCTGACAACAGGGCTCTATTTTCCGCGAAACCCGTGTTTCTCCACTTCGTGTAAAAATCTTGCAGATCGGATTTTGACGCGCTGCCAGAGAGGACGGCTAACCCCTTATCAATAAGTTGTATCTGCAGTTTTTGGAGACCGATCATTTTTTTATTGAATACCGCCGCCTCTCCGGAAACTCCCACCGTTCCGAAATATGAAATCTCCGCTTTAGAAACATCTTTAAAAGTTTCCAGCGAAGCGAGGAGTGCCGGAGAAGTATCTCCTTCGAGAACGTACTCTATAAGTTTGAAAGGAGGAACAGAAAGGTCATATTGGTTTTTCAAAACCGTTTTTAGGCGATCTCTATCAAAGGGAATGTCCTTCGCGTTCTGGGCAAAATAGACGAGATATTCGTTTGAAGTTTTAAGTCCCGCTTGATCTATTTTGATTTCGGAATCCGCAACGAAGGGCAGGGCGAGTGATTCTTCCTTAGGCACCTGGAGAGGCAGCGATGCCTGAATCTTTTTCTGTATTTCCGGAATAGAAGGGGGCTTTGTCGTCTGACCTGTTCCAGGCGTCGCCGCCGGCTTCTGAATTTGATTTTCCAAAAGTGATGACTGGTCTCCGTTTGTTGAGTCCGGAAGGAACGCGTTCGGAGGAACTTGTGTGCCCGTTTCCATTCCCGTTTCAACTCCGGCGCCGGATGTCGCGAGCGGCGGCGCAGAATTCGGAGCGAGAAGCCCGCCTAATCGAATCACGGTGAAGCCCAAAAAAATTATCCCCACCGCTGCTAACGTGATTATTAAAAATTTTGGCGATATCTGCATGGTATTCCCGCAATGGTTTCTACGTTGTTTATTATACTACATTAAGCGGTATCGCGTCCCAGCAGTTTGCTGCAAAAGTATGATTTGCAATATTAGCATAGAATGCGATCGTTCAAAATGCTAATATTCGACATTTAGACAACCTGCGGAAGTTGCCAATTGGCTTACTTGCCAGCACAATGAAACGAAACGCCTTATGCCAAAACTTGGCCAACACTTTTTAAAAAACCGCGGAGCTCTCACTTTGATTGCGCGTGCTCTCGATATACACAATGGTGACATCGTGTTAGAAATCGGCCCCGGGCATGGGGAGCTGACGGAAGAACTCAAAACTCAAAACTTTCCACCAAAGGCGGATCCACCTCCGGCGGAAAAACTTGAAACTTTTAAGATTATTACTATCGAAAAAGATCCGCGGCTCGTTGAATTTCTTAAAAAAAGATTCGCGGATGATCCGCGGATAGAAATATTAGAAGGAGACGCGCTCAAGATTATTCCTCGCATTATCAGTGTCATCCCCGTGCAGGCGGAAATCCAGAAAACGTCGGAGACTCAAGAATCCTGGATCCCCGCTTTCGCGGGGATGACAGAACACGATTGGAAGCTGACGGGCAATATTCCTTATTACCTTACCGGAAAATTATTGCGCATCATCGGCGAGCTCGCGCACGCGCCCGCGACGTGTGTCTTCACGATTCAGAAAGAAGTCGCAGCGCGAATTACCGCGCAATGCCCGCAGATGAATCGTCTCGCCGCGAGTGTCGGATTTTGGGCGCGGGCAGAAATTATCGGGCACCTGCCGCGCACCGATTTCAATCCTCCTCCGAACGTTGATTCCTCAATTATAAAACTTACTACTTTGCCTGCGGCTCTCAACGCCGATCGTGAAAGTTACTACCGTGCCGTGCGCGCACTCTTCAGCCAGCCGCGAAAAACCATACTCAATAACCTCGTTGGAGGAATAACGGAGAAGGGAAAAATAAAAGAAGAAATCACCACCCGACTTGAGACTATCGGAATCCGACCCGACTTACGCCCGCAAAATCTCACTATAGAAAACATCGCGCGCATCGCTCAAATTTTCTGAAATAAATACAAGAAAAAATATAGAATAAAAATATTAGCATTTTGAACGATCGTGGTTATGACCCATTTTTTCTGTGGTTAGGTCGATGCTGTATTGTCTCTTTGAATCCTCGGCAGTGCACCTGCTGAATTTCTCGCTGAAAGATATCTAGCCAGTATGCCAATGCATGTGGCGTACAGATGCCTCGCCACGCGCTCCAG
>Ga0209542_10002167_pt1 | contig 44645 bp, 37 predicted proteins | sample RifCSPhighO2_01_FD_184028 | JGI IMG/M metagenome (GOLD analysis project Ga0209542, IMG submission 184028) | Soil microbial communities from Rifle, Colorado - Rifle CSP2_plank highO2_0.1 (SPAdes) (version 2) | ecosystem: Environmental > Terrestrial > Deep subsurface > Rock core/Sediment ...
ACAGTTGATTTTAACCCCGCCATACCTGCGTGCGTTGGAGACGCCGATTTATGCGCGTTTTTTACGTACGATAAGACCGGACTGACTCCCGACACATGGAAAGGAATCTTTGACCTTGGAGGTAAAAAACTTGTTGTTATGGCAGGTGTTACCGTAAAAACCGCCCAAGTGCCACCAGCCGGCAGTGAGCGAGCCGCGCCAGGAATTGAAATACGCACCACTTGCGAGGTTGTTGTTGAGTTGAGTGCGGTCATTCTGGTTGAGTCCTACAATGATAAAACGGGTGATGTTGTTATTCACGCCGATGGGAAGATAACCATAGACGGTGAAGTAACAAATCGCGTAACCGGAACATTGGGTGTTCCGGGGAACATCACTATTTCAAGTTACTGTGGCGATGTAACCACGGGACCAATGTCACTGATACAAAACATTGGTATTGACCGGGGTGGAGGTGATATAATTATTGCTTCATGTTGCGGCGGAGATGTTGTCTTAAACGGACTCGTCCTCGCACGTGCAAAGGCGCATGCCACGGGAGCTCCCAAGCCCGATATTTATATCGCGGCGTTTGAAGGAGATGTAGTCGTCAATGCAAACACGGCCGAGCCCTTTTTTGATGAATACAATCCATTTGGCACCAAGTATGATATATTTCCGGGTGTGCTCTCGTGGGTAACCCATGCGTCAAATCCCGGGAGTGTAACCATGCAAGCATCCGGCAACGTGGAGGTGTATGGTCATGGAGATGACGCAACCCCTCCTGTACGTCCAAGTTTTGCCGCGATCGCCACAGGCACGGGAACCTCAAACCCGAGAGGCGGCAAAGTTGATGTACGCGCCGGCGAAAACGCGATAGGCACGGATCGTGCGCTTGAATCCTTCGGGAACGACAACCTTATTGGCGGTATCAAGTTATGGGCGGGCGGAGATGTGAATCTCGCGCGACTTGGTGCCAACAATTCTTTCGGTCCCGTGGTAGATTCGGCAGGAAGTAAAAAAGGTGGACCAAATGAAATCCGCGCGTTCCAGGGAGCGATCACAATCGCGCCTAACACACTCGTGGATGCGAGCGCTCCTGTTCTAGGAGTGAACTTGCTTACATCCTGCGTGGGTGTAACAAACAGCGGCACCGTCAGCCCTCCCGATGCCAACGCGGCGGATGATGCTGGTGTATGCGCTCAAACATCACCTGCCCCATTGTTCGCGGATTGTAAAGCACTGGGGGTGAACAACTAAAAGCACAAATAACCAAACAGCCCTAACCCTCCCGAAATTCGTTTCGGGAGTTTTTTTATATACACATACGCCCACACGTTATTTTTGACAATTTCAAAATATTAACTGATAATACGCTTATGAGAAAATATATTTTTATACTATGCGCCACAATAGGTGTCGGTTTATTATCAACTGGTGATGCGGACGCCCAAATGATGGGTGCCCGCCTGCCGGACGGGCAGGGATTTTCCAATACCCAAGTTGATTGGGATGAGGTCGTTGAACATACCACTCGCGAAGAACAAGAAGGCAAAGAGCTTTGGAATAAACTACAGACAAAAGAAATTGCCTGTGAGGGTTTGGATGATGAGCAATATGGAGTGCTCGGTGAATACTTCATGGGACAAATGGCTGGAGATTCGCATGCCGCCATGAACGCCATGATGATCCAAGCGCACGGTGAAGACGGTGAGGAGCAGATTCACGTCGTCATGGGCAGGCGTCTTTCCGGTTGCGACACATTGGCGGCATTTCCGGCAATAAGCGGCGGCTGGATGCCGATGATGAATATGATGTGGGGAGGGTGGTCGTCTCCCTTTGGTAATAATTCAACAAACAATATGATGAATTTTGGATTCGTGCCCTTTGGCGGGTTCGGCTGGATTTTTATGATCGTCTGGTGGGTTTTGATAATCGCGGGCATTGTCGCGCTTATTAAATGGCTCACTGGTCAATCATATGAACCACGAGATCGCGCAAAATCCGCGCGCGCTATCTTGGAAGAACGATATGCCAAAGGTGAAATAGACAAAAAAGAGTTTGAGGAAAAGAAAAGAGACTTGGAGGCGTAGAATAGTTTACTTTTTCAAATCCGCGTCTACCATTATTTTTGCAAGCTCCTTAAATGTTACTTTTGCTTCCCAGCCAAGTTTTTCTTTTGCCTTTCGCGGATCAGCAAGCAAGTGATCAACTTCGGTAGGACGAAAATATCGGTGATCAATACTGATATATGATTGCCAATCACCAAGACCGGCATAATGAAATCCTGCCTCGCAAAACTCACGCACCGTATGCGCCTCCCCCGTGCCAATCACAAAATCTTCGGGCTCGGGCTGTTGAAGCATCCGCCACATGGCGTCCACATATTCGGGCGCGTAGCCCCAGTCACGCTTGGCATCTAAATTTCCCAAGTAAATCTTATCCGTTTTTCCCGCCACGATATCAGCAATACCCCGTGTTATTTTACGGGTTACGAATGTTTCTCCTCTGCGCGGTGACTCATGGTTAAATAAGATGCCGTTTACCGCGAATATACCGTGTGCTTCACGATAGTTTTTTGCGGTGTGATACGAAAAAAGCTTCGCGATACCATACGGACTTCGCGGAGAAAACGGTGTGGATTCATTTTGCGGAGGAGGCGCGTCGCCAAATAATTCCGAAGAAGACGCCTGATACAATTTTACTTTCGCCCCCGTTTCGTGTTCATAATCTTTGATGGCCTCCAAAATACGAAGGGTGCCAAGCCCCGTAATATTCGCGGTATATTCGGGGATATCAAATGAAACACGCACATGCGATTGCGCGCCGAGATTATAAATTTCATCCGGGCGGATATTATAGATAAGTTTACGAATGGTATTTGCGTCCGCGAGATCACCATAGTGCAGGAAAAACCGTACTCCTTCAATGTGGGGATCCTGATATAAATGTTCAATCCGCGCCGTGTTAAACGTGGAAGCGCGGCGCATGACTCCATGCACCTCGTATTCTTTTTCAAGCAAGAGCTCCGCAAGATAGGAGCCGTCTTGTCCCGTAACGCCGGTTATAAGAGCCTTTTTCATTTTTTTACAGTACCTTTTTTACACACAAAAACAAGGTCATAAGATATAAAGCGCGCGCCGGGAACATGAGAAAGAATCCTGTCTATAAAATAGGCAGCCCGTGAACCAATAAGCCGATAGACAATCTTTGGTAACGTGCCAAGCCCATACCACCGTACCACCTGTAGCCCATGCCTCCGGGCAAGTAGTTCCATCTCTCGGCGCGTGCTCGCGCTCAAATGCTTCCCGCGCAATCGAAGCCACAATTTCGTAAAAATACGATTGCTCCACAGATTCCCGTGCATGTTGAATATCAGCACACTATCTTGGTTCCGGAGTTTTTGAGAAAGAACCGCCATTGCTTCCTCGCGCAATACAGACTCCGCGTTTAAAAAAAATCGAAACGCGGTTACCAAATCAAATGTTTCTCCCCGAAGCGCGTCTGTGCGAGTAAGATCAGTTTTAATCAAACGAGCACGGCGCACAACCTGTCGCGCGCGTTGGAGCATTTCTTCCGCGATATCCACACCGGTCGCATTATTCACCGTGTTCTCCAAAAAAGCAATAATTCTTCCAGTGCCACACGCGAAATCAAGCAGAGAAACTGGCACGGCGCGCGCCTGCAAGACCGCAAGTTCTTTTGTAAGCACGCGCTGTTCTTCCCTCCACAACGCGTCGTCATACGTTCCCTGCCTATAGAGAACTTCATCATACACACGACTTACCTGCTCACTTTGATGCGACATGCGATAATTTGTTTTCATATGCGTTCCAAGAGTGAGCAAATATCGAGTGCCCGCGCTTCCCACGTAAAACGCCTTGCGGATTCGCGCGCGTTCTTTGAAAGTTCAGCGGCTATATGAGGATCATGTAAAATACGTACCACCGCCTTTCCAAACTGCTCTGCCGACAAATCAACGAGAAGCGCGTTTTTCTCGTGTATCAAAACCTCTTCCATGGCTTTTCCTTTCGTAGAGACAATAGGCTTTCCTGCCGCAAGATATTCAAAAATTTTCGAAGATATGCTTCCAGGATAGGAAATACGAAGCGGATTTACAAGAACATCAGCGGCTTGTATATACAAAGGATACAAAGACGGCACCACGCGCGTATGTACTTGCACTCGATCTCCTACGCCTTCTTTCTGAGCCGCCCCTTCTATCTGCTCTTTTTCTTCGGGCTTCGCGCCTACGAGCACAAGCATTACCGGTTCGGGAATCAGACGCATCATGTCGATTAACACATCCCACGAATACCACAAAAAACTTCCCGCGTACATAACAAGCGACACGCCCGTTGGCAACCCAAGTTCCCGCCGACGCTCCTCTTTTGAAACATTATCGTCTTTGTATAAAGAAAAGTCCACTCCACGCACATGCGTTACAATAGATGGCTTTGCTGAATGATAATATATTTGAAGACCTTTCGTGATACATACCAATCCATCCGCAAAAAAAGTTGACAAAAACCACACAGGTTTTCCGCCCCTCCATTCATGACTTCCATGTGCCTCAAAAACAACACGCTTCCGCAAAACTGCGCGCGCAAAAAACGCCGCGTACCACAAAAATGGATCTCGGAAATAGAGCACATCAAACAATGAACGCGCTTTCCATAGGTGCAAAAGCACTGAACGTCTGCGGGACGAGACATCAATGGGTACTGGACACACAATGTCTTTCTCTTTACATATGACATCTCGCGATTTTGATTCGGCTGCAGATGAAAAGACCACGATTTCGTAGCGCTTTGTAGCAGCGATTGCTTCCGCGGTTTTTACAATATTAACCGCGTGCGCCCGGGAAAATGAAAGGGGTGAGTTGGTTATATAGAGAATACGTTTCATAATACCCTTCCTATCTTTTCTATTATGTCGCCGAAGTTGTACCACAAATCATACAGTGTTGCCGTGCCAAGAAACACAAGCGCGAAACCCAACGCGCGCAGAGAAACTTTCGGTCTATATGTCATGATAAAATAGGCAGTACATATGGCTAGAAATGGAAAAAACGCATACCGATAACGGGTCTCAACAATAATGGGAATAACGGCAAGTGGCTGTAGTACCGCAAAGAATAAAAACAAACGAGATGCCACATCGCGCCTCTCACGAAACCAGCGATATCCACCAGCAAGACCGCCCGCAAACAATATCAGCGTCCATACAAGTGACGCGGCAAGAGTAACGCGCATATCCCACGGATGCGCGAGTAGATGAATCCAATATCCCCCGGGTCTTATGGAGCTTACGTAAAGAGCAGTCTTGCGCCACTGCAACTCCAAAAATTGAAACGGCTGGTAAAAGAGAAATTCAAAATACTTTTCACGCCCGACGCGTTCCAGCACGGTACTATCATGCGTAACATCGCGAAAATCTTGAATAGCAACAGATTTTTCAAACCCACCAGTCGCTTCAGGATTATTCCCAACCCAAATATCATACCAACCAGCGGTAGTGGTAATAATAAAGTGATCATATCGCTGTGTCATGGTATAGGACCATGAGCCCACAAGAAGCAATGGCATAACAACAATGAGCACGGTATCTCGCCACCGCCGACGAAACAACAGTATACCCACCGTAGCAAATAAAGGAACCAACGCGACTGGGCGAGTAAGCACCGCGCACGCCCACAAAAAACCAGATCCGACTACGGATAATCGTGTCGCGGAAATATCCGAAGAAACTAGACGAATCGTGCCATACACAGCCGCAATGAGTAAAAAGAGAAAAAGCGTCTCGGTAAGCAACAACCCGTTAATCACAATAAGATCAGGTGAAAACCCAACCAGCAACGCCGCAAGAAGCGCTGGCTTCTCATTATGCAGAAAAAATCGCGTAAGAGCGTAGACCAGATAAACCGTGCCACCACGCAGTAACGCGTGCAAAATCCAGACCACCCACACATGGTGTCCGAATAACGTATACACACCAGCGAGAAAAAACTGATACCCGGGCCCCACGCGTACGATAGCGTCATCCCCTCGCGGATTGCCGGCGTTCTGTTCATGTTCTACATACCCAAGACCGCGCGCGAGATTCCATCCGATACTATCATACGCTTTTGCGTCCACGCGCGGACGATCGTGATAATAAAATGAGTACCCAGCACTCATAAGTATTACAACCGCAACCAGCAATGCGATAGGAGATGAAAAATAGTGTTTCATTTTATTTTTTTATACAGGAAAAAACGCGCGTCGAGCGGCGTGTAATCTATATAACGCTCTTTTAAAACATTTGTATACGGATCCACAAAATCACGCATTGATTCATCACCAAACCGGCTGTGTGGCATAAACACATAATCAGGAAGCATATCGGAATAAACAGCAAGTGGACTCTCTCCCAATACTGTATTTCCACTAATGCGCACAACTTGATATTTTCGGCGGGAGTCAAACAAAGAGGCAATAGTCGGCGCGTTTATAAATCCGATCGTCTCGTCCGGTCGCACAAGCTGTTGTAGAAGTATAGCGTTATGCATTGTCACGTCAGAAGCGGTACGCCAGGAAAAAAAGAAAAAATGAATGGCTTGCGCGCCAATTAACATTATAAGAATGGCAGTAGCACCCCACAGAGGAACATGATACCGCCACGCGCGTTGATGCAAAATCGTTTGTAGTATTTGTGGAAACACAAGAAATAAAAGGAGCGTGCCACCAAGAAGATACCTCAACCAACCGGGACTTCGGAGATATAACACAAATGCTGCAAGCGCGTACAAGAAACAGAAACGCATACAGCGTACCCATGCCTCATCTCTCCCCCGTGTATGCCATACACCAAACAAAGCCGCCACGACAAGCACAAGGTACTGTAAAACGGTACTATGCAATAAAGCGTCTATGCCAAAAACGTTTGCCGCGCCAGCTGGAAACGGGTTCTGGAAAAATACATAGACCTCATTCCATGAAGTTAATGAGAATGGATACGAAGGAAGAGAAACAAGCCACGGCACAAGAATGAGTACAGCCCCACCAGCAACGGTTAATGCTTTACGTATCCGTTTTTCATGCTCGGAACACACTATTTCAAAAACAGCGACGGCGACAAGAGGAATATAGAGCGAAGGCTTCGTTATTGTTGCAATACCTAACAACATGCCAGAGAACATATACCATTTCCGCACATACAAATAGGAGAGCCCCAACAGAAGCGCTACAAATCCTGGAACATCTCCCGTTGCTGTCTTGCCATTCGCATAGAACGGTGAAAACGTTGCCATTAATAACACCGCACATAACGCGGTACCCCTTCCTGAAATTTTACGCACAAGAAAGTAAGAGACACACAGAAGTACTATGAGCCACAACAACATATATACTCTTGTTTGCATAATTCCAATGCCGAAAAGCGAAAAAAAACCAGCAAGGGGAAGCGTAAGAAGTGGTCCTGCGGCCGCAGTCGCGTAGGGTTTTCCGGACAGAACGCCAGGAGCAACCGCGACATCCAATTCTCCATAGGTTATAAAATTGCGCGCCTTTTCCACGCTTACCGCTTCGTCCACCCAGTATGAAGGAGAAGAGACAACATCCCCTGTCGGATGCCATACCGCAAAACATACGAGCACCAAAAGAGCACCGCCCAAAGCAAGAATGTCTTTCATTGTTTCTGAAATGGATATATTCATAAGATATGAAACTTCGATCTACTTTGCATATAAAAAAAATATTCTACGATGTCCTTCTCTATAAATACCGGTTGACCATAAAGAATATTTTTCTTATATGCAAAGTAGAAGCGCACGAAATAAGGCATGATTCATAACACAAAGCTAATCAAAAAACCTGCTTCGCAACGCAATCCACACAATACGTAATCCATCACCCGCGCGAATCTTTTTTCCTTCCTCATACGATCGCGGCTGGTAGTGAACAGGTACCTCCACAAGAGAAACACCACGGCGCATAATCCGACACAGAAGCTCAAACTCATAATCAAATCCGTTTGACCGCGCCGGCACCGTCTGGATAACGTGTTTTGTAAACACCTTGTACGCGCAGGCGTAATCTTTGCACGCGTTGCCGTACAATGCGTTGATAAAACGATTTATCAAACGATTACCCACAAACGGCGCCATGTGATGCACCTGATGCCTTCCGCGCAACAAAGAAACGTCCGCCAATGGTCGCTTACCAACTACCGCTTCCGCTTTACCGGAGAGAATCGGATCAAGTAACGCTGAATAATCCTGCGGGTCGTATTCCATATCGGCATCCTGTACAAGCAGTATATCACCCGTTGCGTTGGCAAACCCGACTTTTAAAGCGCCTCCTTTGCCGCGGTTCGGCTGAAGCGTTAGTACTATAATATCTTGTTCACGGGAAAGAATATCTGCCGTCTCATCATGTGAACCGTTGTTTATGACAATAATTTCTCGTTCCTGAATCTCTGCGGGCAAGGGTGCTTTGCGTACCGCGTCCAAAACACGCTGAATGGTACGTGCTTCATTATAAGCAGATATGATGATAGAAAGTTTTTTCATATAATGTTTCGTATACGACCGACGAGCTGAACCAATGAGCTCTTATATGTATACGTGTATTCATCTGACACTATACCGCCAAATGAACTCTTAAATTGAGTAATACCTGCTTTTGTGGGGTTCGTGAAATTCGCCGATGCCATATCAAGAAGTTGATATCCATTTCCATTGCCATACTTGCAAATTTCGTATACTAGCCGCCGCGCCGCAAATCCCGCAACACGCCGCAATTCTTTATCACCTCCATCCAGCTGAGAAAAGATATTTTGAATCCGGAGATACGGATGCGCATCATAGCAGGTAATGGTAGAAACGAGAACCCCTTTCCAGTAGGCATTAAAAAGTAGGCACTGTTGCAAAAAATAGAGCGCGTGTACCGGCAGGCCGCGCTCTTTGCGATGCTGGAGATACATACCATACACATCACTCCATGTGCCATCATTGCGTGTGAATCGCAAATCTTCCATTTTTTCCGTTCGGCGAATCTCATTGCGTGCCGTATCATTATACCCGCGAAAAACTTCTTCCATGGGTTTGTCGAGATATATATTGATTGTCTGTTTTTTCCGCACAGAAACCGGCACATAAAAAGATAGATTTTCATGAGACAAACCTACTATATATGAATACGCCTGTTCATGAATAATGCGACGCAAAAGATCATCGTCAAGAATAACGCGCGCGTACGTAAAAAAAACGTATTTATGTTCTACAAACGGCTGTTTCATTTTCCTAGTAACTGTATAACGGGATAATAAGCTCCCATCTTTACTCGAAAGGCTACCCAAGAATCCCTATGCTCCATGGGTATTATTTCCAAATGACGCAAATCCGCGCTATGGCGGAATCCTCTCCCATACGCAAGCATTGTTTCAAATCCCACCTCTTCCGCAATGCGCCGCGCATCTGTGGTAAACCGACCTTTGGGATATGAAAGCGCTATCACACGCGCGCCCGTCATTTCCTCAATCCGTTTTCGAGACACACCAAATTCTTCCCTCACTTCATCCGCCGTTAGTGCTGTTAATTTCCGATGCGAAACCGTGTGAGTATCGATATCAAACACATCCTGCATGGCACGTATTTCATCCCAAGACAAAAATATATTCGCGCGTGCCGGATCAATGACGCTATCCCATAACAACTTTTTCTGATCAATACAATCTGTAACTACAAAAACAGTTGCCGGAATTCCTAATCGCTTTAGAATAGGATACGCATGTATATAATTGTCTTTATAGCCATCGTCAAAATACACAAGCACGGCACGGCGCGGTAGGAGACGTTTCCCCTCACGAATATCACGCAAGTCAGAAAACCGCAAAAATATATATCCGTTATCCTGCAAAAATTTCATCTGCTTCTCAAACATGGAAACAGAAACAGATAGATGTTGGTACACATCAGCATGGTGTCCAACACGGTGTGTCGGATCTGATATGCTGTGATATCCCACCACCGCCAGATGATTTTTTCGCAACGCCATATACAGCGCATTGATGCCGCCATAATAAAGAAGCATACGCAAAACTCTATCAAAAAATGCCATCATATATTCATGTTTTCGTATAAAATAACATAACTTTAGTATAACGCTATTTCATTACTAATAGGATACCTCCTATTGTAATATAAGGCTTTTCTATATATAATAGCCATTATGAATAATGGTACTATTCTTGTATTCGGTGCTCATCCGGATGACGTGGAAATCGGAATGGGAGGCACTATAAAAAAACTTTCAGAAAAACACAAGGTAATAACCTGCATTGCTTCCCTGCCAAACAAAACACAAACACGTAAAAAAGAAACAGCATCCGCCGCCCAAATTTTAGGTGTCGAAACAGTCCGCCACCTCGCGCTCTCTCCGCATACATTCGGCTTTAACCGCGAAACCATAAAAAAAATCGATGCTCTTATTGAGACATACCGCCCTCAAAACGTTTTTACGCACTGGATCGGTGATTCACACCAAGATCACACATATCTTACACAATGCGTGTTCGCGGCGGCACGCCATAATCATTTCAATGTTCTTATGTATGAACAAGCAATTCCTGGAGGCATTACCCACACAACATTCCGCCCGCAACTTTTCGTTGATATTTCTTTCCAGTTGGAAGATAAAATTAAAAGCATCCTCGCGCACAAAACCCAACACAAAAAATATGGCGACGGATGGATACAAGGCGTACGCGGCCGCGCCATGCACCGCGGGTACCAAATAAAAACGGTAGCGGCAGAAGCATTCGAAATTGTAAAAATAAAAGAAGATTTGCGTCTTCTATGATTGTCACGTGCCACCAACCGAACTATTTACCGCACCTCGGCTTTTTTCATAAAATGAAACAAGCTGATGTGTTTATTCTTCTAGATACCGTTCAGTTTTCAGATGGGTTTTATCAACATCGAAATCGTATCCGCACGGAAAATGGATGGAAGTGGCTGACTATTCCTGTTGAACGAACATTCCAACCTATTAAGGATGTGCGTATAAAAAATAACGTACTCATATCCGGCCGGCAATGGCAAGAATTCCATTGGAGTATGATTCAGCAAATGTATAACCACACTCCCTATTTTAAAAAACTTACATATGGTTTTACGCCTTGGTACCAAGAACATTCATTTGAATACCTTGTCGATTTTACCACTGCTCTTATTACGCACATAAAAGATATTACAAATATAACCACTCCCCTTATACGCGCTTCCACTTTACAAATAGAAGAACCACTCGATGCATCCGATCGCCTTGCAAAACTAACAAAAGCAGCTGGAGGCACCTGTTACCTTGCGGGACCTAGTGGCGGCATAAAATACGAGCTCCGAGAAGAACCCTTTCAAGAACGAGGTATTTCTATTGCGCATCAGCATTTTGCTCATCCTGTGTATGAACAATATCACGGCAAGCAAGATGGTCTTTTCGAAAAAAATCTCGCCGCAATTGATGCACTTTTCAACGTGGGTTCGTTATTACTATAGAACGCTTTACCGCATCAATAACATACGCGATTTCTTCATCTGTCATACCCGCGTATATCGGCAGTGTTACTACGCGCGAAAGAATATCTTCTGCAATCGGAAAATCTCCCTCTTTATATCCAAATTCTTTTTTATAAACCGGCTGGAGATGGCATGGCGGCCAGTAGCTACCGCCAGTTGCTACACCATTTTCTTCAAGAGCTTTTATTATATTGGAACGAACAAGCGGTGCTTGTAAGAGAAGCGGATATTTGTAATACCCGCAGGTTGCTCCACCCGGCAACGAAAATATTTTAAGTCTGCTTATCTCCCCAAAAACCTCATCGTACCTTTTTGCAATCGCCATACGCTTTTCCACAATTTCGGAAAGGCGTTTTGTCTGCACGTATCCAATAAGCGCTTGCGGCTCCGAAAGCATCCAATTGTTGCCGATGCGATCTTGAATGCCACGCGTTTTATCTTCACCATGAAATCGAAGCGAACGCGCAAATAGTGCCAAGTTCTCAGTATTGGTAGTAATAACACCTCCCACGCCACCTGTTGTCATTACCTTTGTAGCAAGACATGAAAATACCGCCGCGTCTCCCCATGTGCCCGCTTTTATACCATTGTATGATGCCCCGTGCGCATGTGATGCGTCTTCCACAAAAAAGAGATTGCGTTCTTTGCAAAGAGAGCGAATTTTTTCGATCTGCGGCGTAATAAAGCCAACCATGTGCACTAGCACCACCCCGCAAGTTTGTGGTGTAACACGCTTTTCCACATCCGCCACATCAAGACACAAGGTATCCGCGTCCATATCAGCAAGCACGGGACGCCCCCCCGCGAATAACACCGCATTGGAAGTTGCGATAAAGGTATTTGTGGGGGTGATAACTTCTTTTCCCTTTACATCAAAGTAGCGATACACAAGTTCCAATGCGGCGGTACCGGAACTTGTCGCAATTGCATAGCGCGCGCCCACAAATCGCGCGAACTCTTCTTCAAACGCAGAAAGAAATCTGCCTTTTATAAATCGTCCACTGGAAAGTATCTCTTCCATACCTTTCAGGATCTCCTCGATATCTTCGGGAGGGAAATAAGGTTTTGTTGTGGGAACGTTCATCATGTAAATAATTCTCTAATACCTTCTTCAAAAGATACTTTGGGAAAATCCGGAATTATAGTTTGTAAACGCTCTATAGAAAGCACACGATCAGCTGCAATTTTATTCCCCGCTTCCTTCTCGTACCATATCATTGGCTTTGGAAATCCATTTTGTTCTGCCGTGGCAATCACTATGTTGGCTATATCCGCAATGGAACGCGAAACACCACTCCCTACATTATATATAACAGGTAAAGAATCGGGAAGTTTACCCACAACCAATGTTTTAACCACACATACGACATCGCGCACATGTACATAATCCGCGCGTTGCAACCCATTACCTTTTATAGTAAGTGGGGTGCCATTCTTTGCAGATGCAATAAATCGAGTAACCACATTTTCTCGTTCCACACCAATAGGATTTTTTCCGTAGATATTAGCCGGCCGCAAAATAAAAGCTGGCACGTTTCCCAACTCATGTTCGGCCGCATATTTAAACGCCCCGTATACGGTGTCAGGTTTTGGCTCCATATTTTCTGTAAGAGGGAGCTCCCGTGCATGAAAATTCATATATACCGCTTGCGAAGAAAAATGAATGAGCAACGGAATACGCAACTCATTGACGCTACGGACAACAGCACGCGTTCCATATATAATGACCTGCAAGGCCTCCCATGGTTTCTCAATACAAAATTTTTCAGTGGTAGGAGAAGCGGTGTGGATAACAGCATCCGCACCATGGAATGACTCTGTGAGTTTTTTTTCATCCGTAACGTCGCCTGTAACGAGCTGCACACTATCACCAAATCGTTTTCGTAGCAGGGGAAAATTCTGATCGTGCCCGAACCCAACCACCGTATGCCCTTCCGCGATAAGTTCATGAGCAACCGCACTTCCCACATATCCCCCGATACCAGTTATCACAATTTTCTTTGCCATGTAGAAACCTTATCATGACAACAAAAAACTGCAAGAACATATGTTCCTGCAGCAAAGAAAATTGTTACAGTGTGATTTTATTTTTCCCCAGAAGTGCGATTAACGCATGGGCAATTGGTGGATCATAGGCCATATCGTTTTGTCTGTATAAACTCTACAATATCTTTGGCGCGGTTCTGCCAGCTTTGCTTCAAAAAGATCTCTCGCGCTTTTTGGGCTTTTGCCCAAGACACGTCATGGGATGCTAAAATTAACTGAACCCCTTTTGCAAGAGATACTGCATCATCCGGTTGTACGAATGTTACCAATGATTCATCCGCCATATCACGCAACGCGGGCACCTCCGAGAACACAACCGGAACACCAGCCGCAAGCGCTTCACGCGCTTTGAGTGGAGAAGCATACATAGCAATTTCAGGGAATTTCATGGAAAGAAGCACTGCAATAACATCGGATGCCGCGTAATATGCCACCACTTCTTCCGGACGAACACGCTCCACAAACTGAACATGTGAAAATCCTTTATAGGACTGTATGCGTTCTATTTCTTGAGTAGTCCCACCCACGGAAAGAAATAACACGTCAGGCACACGTTCCGCGGCCGCCACAAATGCGCCGATATCGCGTTCATCGGTTGGCTTCCCTATCATGGTAACCACGCGCTTATCGAGCGGCAACCCAAGTTTGCGTCGCGCTTCTTCCTTACTTGGCATCGCGCAAAAAGAATCCGCGTCAAATCCGTTTCCACGTACAAGCATCTTTTCTTTGAGCACACCGAACAAATTCCAAAACACGTCAGCTTTTTTTTCACTAGTAGCAATAATTCCGCGTGCAAACGAAAACACATGCCGATATACAAACGTCGGATATCGGACGAACGAATGTGCTTCAAAGAAAAAATTATGTCGGAACCTATCAGAAAGAACAGAAAGAAAAAATGCCAGCAGCGGCTCACGTACATAAAAAACCGTTTCGGGTGCAGACTCACGCACCACACTGCGCAACGCCCACACGGCACGCGCCATACGCAACCGCCCGCGTATGACTCCTAGCGAACGCATGGGAAATTCATACCGAATACTATTTTGACGAAATACAGATTGCAATTCACCTGCAACTCCACCTACCACCAGCTTAAAATCGGAAATACGTGAAAAAGCCTCTGACATTTTTAATACCTGAAGCCTGTTTGCATACGTTGAAGGATACGTAAATGTGGTAAGATAGCAAAGTTTCATATTGATAAATCGTAAAAAGTGTTGTAAAATAATGCTACAATGAACAAGGAAAAAATACAAAGCCTTGGCTGTACTATCACCGACCCCAAACTAAAGGAGGTGCTTTTTTCTATTGCTTCTCTGCCACAGATTACGCGCCCTCTTGTATGCCTGCCAGACATCCATCTCAAAGAAAATAACGAAGCACCCTGTTCGTTTGTTGCCGCTGTTGACGGCGTTATAATTCCTGAACTTACTGCGCCTTCCGTTGGGTGCGGTATGGGCATTGTAGTAACTTCACTCAAACGAAGTGATATTACACCTGAAAAACTGGAAGAATTTTATAAACATATGCAGGAACATCGCAGTATTCGCTTTGGCACCGTAAAAAATATGCTCCTGTGGCTTGGCATCATAGACCGCCCACGTGCAAAGTACGATTTTTCTAAAAAAGATCTGGTAAATGCAATTCGCGACGGCGCCAAATTTGCGGTCCACAAATACAACATGTCTCCTGAAACTCTTGAACACATTGAATATAAAGGCGATGTGATGGACAAAGAAACCGAGCACGCATTCCCACCCGCGCATATCCTCCCCCGCGCTGCTTGGGCATCCGGCCGCCACGACATCGGCTACGGATTTAAAGGAAATCATTTTCTCGAAATTCAGTTCATCGAACATGTTGCCGACGAAACAACAGCCACAGCCTGGGGTATTTCCAAAGACCAAGTGGTAGTGATGTATCATGGCGGCGGGGGTGCGGTATCACACTACATGGGGCGCTATTTTGCAAAACGCAAAAAAGAATCCAAAAATTTCAAATCACGCCTGTTTCAGTTTATCGCGAAGTTTCTATTTCATTTTTCTTCTTGGGAAGGCATACATAATTTCCGTCTCCGCTGGCAGTATTATTTCCATCCTGAAAAATTTCAAGCGGTTCCTGTTGATACCCACGAAGGCGCGCGGTTGTTTGCTTCCATTAAAGCATCCCTTAACTATAGCTATGCGTTTCGCCTAGCCATTGTAAAACGGGTAATAGATGCTTTACAGGAAACGTTTGGCATAAATACATCAGCCCACCTACTGTGGGATACGGTTCATAATGCCATCCACAAAGAAACAATCAGCGAAAAAGAGTATATAGTACACCGACACACCGCAACCCATGTGTTTGATAACAAGCCTGTACTTGTTTCCGGTTTTAACAACACAAACTCATACATTGGTTTGGGTATTCCGGGTGGAGAAGAACATTTGTTTTCGGCGGATCATGGCGCGGGAGAAACCATAAAAACACACACGGAAAACGGAAATGTAAAACCGCATCCGGAAAACCATATAACGGATATCTACACATCAAAACCGCCGTATAAAAAAACGGCAGTCCATATAACCAACGAAGGTTTGGATGCCGTTATAAAACCGTTAGAAGAAGCGAACATTATGCGAGCTGTAGCCTACACGCGCCCAATTGCCGTGTTTAAAGGATAATAAAAGTCAATGCCCTTCTCATGCGACAACCTATCATCCTTAGAAGTAGTTAGAAAAATTGACCGCATCAAAAAACACGTGCCGAGTTTGGCGCGTCCGTTGGTTTGCCTACCCAACATACATCCAAAAGCGGGGCTTGAATCCCCTCCCCAATTTGTTGCCGCAACCAAAGATACTATCGTGCCTCAACTCACTGCTCCTGCCATGAACTGCGGCATGAGTATGTATAAAACAAACCTCACGCGATACGATTTCTCTGAAGAATTTCTGAACGGTTTTGCCATACGACTTCGCGCTGGGGTACATCCCTGGATCGGCTTATGGAAAACAGCTCTCCAGTGGGTGGGACTCTACAGCCGCCCCACAACTGTATACGATCTTACTGAAAACGAACTTAAGGATATTTTTCTTAACGGCGCGCCTGCCGCCTTTAACCACTATCAATTAGCGTCATCCGATGACGCTAATATGGAATATGGAGGGTGTGTGCTTTCGGAAGAGGAAAAAAAAGAAGTTAATCTGAAACGGTTAGTGCCTCGTTCCGCATGGATAAACGCGCGGCATGAAATGGGCTACAATTTTGGTGGAAATCATTTTCTTGAATTTCAATATGTAGAAAAAATCCTTGACCCAGAAACCGCAAACCAGTGGGGTATCCACGAAGATCAGATTGTTGTCTTTTATCACGGTGGCGGCGGGCATGCTACATATCACTTGGGGCGATATTTTGGCAGGCGTGAAAAAAATACATCGCTTGAAAAACTGATACTCTTTTGGTTGAAACTCTTTTTCCATTTTGGATCGTGGGAAAGCATGCGACATATTAGCACACGTTGGCATGCCTATTTCTCGCGTGCCCCATTTCCCGCTACCCCCCTCAACTCACCTGAAGGAAAACGCCTCATGCAGTCCATAAAAATCGCTCTAAACTATGGCTACGCGTTTCGTTCTGCGTTGCTGCGGCGCATCAACGATGCATTACCAAAAGGGTCCGCCTCTTTTCTTTGGGATGCTGCCCACAATTCCATAATGGAAGAACGTATAAACGGTGAGCATGTGATTACGCATCGACAAGACGCGGTTCGCGTGTTTAGCGGAAAACCAGTCATGATAGCAGGCTTTAACACCCTTTCCTATATCGGTATTGGATTAGAAACCGATTCTTCGCTTCGATCTGCCACACCATCTGCGGGAAAAACAATCGGGCGCTTCAAAGAAGAAGGTAAAAGTAAAGAAGATCCGCAACACTATATGTGGACTTCAAAGCGAAAAGAAAAAGAACTCAAAAAAGTACCACTTCAATCTCCGGAAGGACTTTTTGCGGTAACAAACAAATTAGAACAAGCAGGAATAGTAAAACCAGTGGCATATTTGCGACCGCTTGCTACAATTAAAGGACATTAAACATGTAGAATGAGAAAAATCTATGGAACCAATTGCACAACTTCGTGAAATAACGCAAAGAGAAAAATTAGAAAACCGAGAGCGACCATGGGGCTATCGCTGGTTTCAACGGGGACCATCTATATATCTTACATGGGTCCTCCTACGCACATCTATCGCGCCAAACGCGATTACTATTTTGAGTATCCTTTCTGGTTTTGGCGGCACGTATCTTTTACTGTGCCCCAACTGGAACATAAAACTCCTGGCGCTTTTCCTTTTTTATCTCAACCTTCTTCTTGACCGCGTGGATGGAGAGGTGGCGCGCTACAAAAAACAATTCTCTCTTAAAGGAATATATCTTGATGAATTAAATCACTATATTATTCCTCCACTCTTTTTTCTTTCACTTGCGTGGGGAATCAAAGACATCACTGCGTATTCCCAATCACTTGTGTTGCTGGCCGGCATATGGGCGGGATTTGCGAGTATTCTGCTTCGTCTTACCCATAACATTCCATATGGTATTTTCGTCAAAAAATACACAAAACATCGTGAGATTTTTCCTCTACTTGAATCTTCTCCCACCGTTTCAAGCCTTCGGACAAGTCACTCATTTTTGTATCCACTACTTCGTTTTATTCATCAATTTCAAGACTTTTTTCTTACCATTGTTCTTTTTGCCATCTCATCACTTATAGAACAATACGTCGTAAGAAATGGGTTTTTATTCCCCTATACCTCGCTTCTTCTTTTTGTCTATGCCGTGTATCTCCCGATGCTTGTTTTAGAAAATATCTTCAAGGGCGTTATCACTATTGAGTCCCGTATGCAAGAACTCGAAATACCTGATTAAATTGTTTCTTCCTTAAGTAATTCCAAAAATTTCCTGGCAATAATAGAAACATCATACCGGCCTACCCATTCTTGCTCTTCTGTAGAAATTCGTTTTCGAAGCTCCTCATCCGCGAGGAGCTTTTCTATTTTCTCGCTAAACTGGTTTATGTCCCCGTAGGGCAACACAAACTCATGGGTCATGGGCGGCGTCATTTCTCGAACAGCGGCTACATCAGATGCCACAAACGGCACACCAGCCGCCATTGCTTCCAAAAGCGCGTTTGGCATCCCCTCTTCTTCCGAAGGCATCAAGTACACATCGGCCGCTGCAAAATAAGAAGCAATTTTATTATTGGGAATTTTGCCTTCAAAACGAACACAATCTTGAACCTTGAACCTTGAAGCTTGAAGCTCGATATTCTTTCTTTCCGGACCGTCACCAACAATTACAAATAAAACATCGCCTTTGTTTTGGAATGTTTGAATAATTTCAGGAAGTAAATCTGCACCCTTGCGGCGTGATAAGTGATGTAAAAACAAAACTATTTTTTTATCTTGCCCAAGCCCAAGTTCTCTTCGCGCTTCTTTTTTTGTTTTATTCCCTACACGCGAAACACGAATATAATTTGGCACCACGCGGATATTTTTTTTGTTTAATCCATAGTGCTCTGTGTATTCATTGGCAAGCCCATCCGTTGCTGTTACCAAAAAAACGTGGCATAAAATAAATTGGAATACATATTCTTCAATCAACCCGCGCTTGTACAGCCATGGCATGCCACAATTCCAATAAAATACCTTCCCGCCAAACAATACTGTAACAAACCATGCAATAAGCGCGCCCTTAAATGAATAGTGGACATAATACGTACGAACGCCGCGAAAACGTGCAGAAATAACGCGCAGTAAATCCATGCCCGTAGCCGCGTATGTGTAAAATTCTACTTCGTTTCGGAGCTCTTTGATAAGTTCCCACTTGTGCGCAAAATGTGTTGCGGTATCTTCCGCTTTTTCCGGCAACACGAAACACATTTTTGGTTTTATATTTTCTTCGCGCCGCATGTATGCCACATATTTTTATAAGATTCCAAATACACTTCCTTGGAAGGAAGTGTTTGTATCGCCAGGCGACCATTTTCAGAAAGCGTGCGCCGTACATACGCGTCATTTATAATTCGCTTCATGGCGGCTACCAACTCCTTTTTGCCGCCCACTGGTACCACCAAACCCGTTTTTTCATTAATGACCAGTTCACCCGCAACCCCGACATCCGTCATAATAACCGGCACCCCCACACTCAACGCCTCCACGACGGTGCGGCTATATCCCTCATAATTTGATGTCAAAAGATAACAATGCGCGTATTCATAGAGGCGCATAATGTCTTCCTGCCACCCACGAAATAAAACAACACCTTTCCCGATATTATTTTTCCGTACGCGCGCTTCCAGCCGCCATCGCTCGGGACCATCGCCGGCAATAACCAAATGTATATGAGGAAACTCCGCATATACTTCCGCAAAAGCATCAATAGCAAGCGCGATATTTTTTTCTTTTGTAAGACGGCTTACCATCAGAAACCGAAACGTTCCGCCTTGGTCTTCAATATGATGCATGTTTTGAAACCGTTCTCTGTCCACATACACGGGCAATACTATCACGCGGGATGCTGTTTGAGGAAGCCAGCCAGTAAGTGAATGTTGTATGCGTGCCGATACAACACGAATACAAGTCGCCCGTAATAATATAAATTTTGCAATATGCAGACGAATCCGATTCTTTAGTGATTCTTGCAACAAATAAGGACTTCTCAAATCGGTATGAACCTGCACTTCCAAAGGAACGTCAAACCGCTTACTCAAACACCAAGCAATTAGCCATCGCTCTGCCGGATCCTGCGCGGTTATTAAAAAATCTAAAGAACCATGTAAGCGTAGTACACGACTTCCTTCCAAATACGCGCGGAAAAAAGAACACAGGTTAAACCTGCCGGCAATAACAACTGGATGAAGTTCACCCACAAGCATTCGATATTCTTCTATCCGTTTTTTTGCTTCGGTATCCTCCAGAATTTTTGGATCCGAGCTTATCATAAGTACCTTCATGAATTAAGAATTATGGATTCGGTTTTTTGTATCATGTTCCCAATAGAATAACATTCTATAACACCGTTATTCTTTTGAGATAGCTTATCACGTAATTCTCTGTCTTCATACAGACGCAGAACACATCCTTTCCAACTTTTAGGATTATTGTATTCTGCTACAAGCGCATTTTCACCATCCCGTACCACCTCTTTATTACCGCCAGCGCTGGTAGTTATGACAGGCACTCCCACAGCGAGAGCTTCAACTAATTGATGAGAAAATCCTTCGTAGCTTGTATTGAGACAACATACATCAGCCGCCGCAAGATACTGAAATAATTGGTCTTTTAACATAGCGCCGGTAAAAACCACCGAAGCGTTTAGGTTGTGGCTTATGATTTTTAATGTTTCTTCTTCGGGACCAGAACCTATAACAATAAGTTTCGCGTTTGGAATTATTGTAATCAGATCCGGCATCAATTCCACCAGCATGCGAAATCCTTTCCAGGGAACAAGCCGGCCTACCGTAACAAGTAAAAAACCATCCAAACCAAGGATTCCGCGCGCTTCTTCTTTGGTAAAAATCGTGGCAGGAAGAGATATTGCGTTTGGAATAACCGCAATGCGTTCGGAAGGAATGCCCCACCGCTCCACAACGGATTTCAAATACGTGCTCGGTACAATAATTTTTTCCGCGCGCCGCGCGGTACGTTTTCGGAAAAATCGAAGCAAAGCAACGCGCACCCCGTAGGTTTTGGTAAGAAAATCATCTAACAATTCCGTTACGCCATAGCACTGTACCCCCTGCTCCCACGCATGATCTCCCACCACTTTCAGAAAAAATCGTTTACGCAACATAAGCGATGCGATCATAGCCGGAAACCCCGCGCTCACGGCATCTTGAGCATACATGATGTCAGCCCGCCTTCCAACCTGGAGCACATTCCAAAAATACACAACATGACGAATACCTTTTGGCAAAGCCGAGCTTATAACTTTTAGCTTATAACTTTTAGCTTCTACATCCTTAGCACTGCTATACGTAATTACCGTGACCTGGTGTCCGCGCTTACTGAACTCTTCTGCAACCGTTTTGGAGTATGTTGCAGGTCCACCAATGTCGGGCGGAAATATGCCTGTTGCGATCAGGAGATGCATAAGTTTTTGAACATAGTTTTCATGCGTTCGGCAATCATATCCCAATTATATCGCTCTTCTACTAGGCGACGGCCATTCTCTTGTAACCGCATATAGAGTGCCTCGTTTGTAAACAGTTTTTTAATTTGTATAGCAAGATCTTGCGGATCATCCACCTTGCAAACCAAACCCGTCTCTTCATCTTTTAAAAAATCCACAATGCCTCCCACAGGAGTGGCAATAATCGGCACGCCTGCCGCCATTGCTTCCAAGAAAGAGATACCAAGCCCCTCCGAACGTGAAGGGCGAACAAACATATAAGCGGCGGCAAGCTGTTCCGGCACTTCTTCGTTTGGCATGGTCCCTAAAAATGTTATCGCCGCATCCACTTGCAAGGTATGCGCCAATATTTCCATACTGCTCCGTAAAGGTCCATCACCCACAATATGGAGTCTTACATCCGGAAATATTTCGTGGACTTTCGCAAACGCTTTTATAAGCACATCAATGGCATTTTTTTCCACCAACCGTGATGTGGTGATGATAATTTTTACTGACGGATTAAAATCCGAAATCTGAAATTTTGCAACATCAACTCCGTTCGGTATCACAAAAATTGCACCTCTATATCCAAAACCACGCGCGATCTTTTCAAGCCACGCGCTGATAACGTGTACGGAATTCGCATAATACAAAGACATGCGCCACCAATACGCCACAAGCCCAAACCTTCCTTTAACAATATGCGTTTCTGAATCCCCCTCCTGTAATGTAAGAAGAAATGGCGTATTCCGACATAATCCAACCATTTTAAGCAGAACCGGCGTTATGGTTATGTAACTCACCATTACGCTCCAAAAAAGACATACATGGATACGCCGTCTCAATATGAATACATGCCACGCGGCAAGAAACGGAGAGAGAACCTTATCCAAAAACGGAATCCCCATGCCCACCCGATAGACTTCTATATTGCCTATACGTTCTCTGGAAGGAAGATGATGCCGCATGCGCGCGGTAATAAGAATAAAATTCATATCATGCAGTCGATCTGTTATTTCTTTCACAGCAATTTCCGCGCCTCCAAGAAACGGAAGATACGCGGTAGAAAATATGATGACGTATTGCTTTTGATCCATGAGTGGTTATAATTATAAAATAAAAATGCAAAACGGTCAACGCACGAAAATTCTTTTTGTTATTACAAAATCGGTATGGGGAGGCGCCCAGCGATACGTGTTTGACTTAGCAACAAACCTACCTCAAAACCAGTTTGATGTCGCAGTTGCATGTGGCCCTTCTCTGAGGACAACTACAGATAGCCTTATTGATAGACTTCAAAAAAATCACACAACAACCCATTCCATTCAGTATTTTCAAAAGTCAATTAACCCCTTGAAAGAATTGTTCTCTTTTTTTGAAATCCTGTCACTTTGTTTTCGCTTCCAACCAGACATTATCCATTCTAATAGTTCCAAAGCAGGCGGCATTGCGGGAATTGCCGCGCTTTTATATCAATTCATTTCACAAAAACCTGTCAAACGCATTTTTACTGTACATGGTTGGGCGTTTATGGAAACATGGCGACCTCAATGGCAACGTGTTTTTATCCGAATGGCAAGCAAAATAACCGCTCTGTTGCACCATCATATTATCGTTATATCCAAGAGCGATTACGATGCTACTGCAACATACAACGTGACTCCTAAGCACAAAGTAACTCTCATACACAATGGCATTGGCGCTATGGAATTTCTCCCGCGTAAAAACGCCCATCAAGAATTTTTCGATCGAGAGTTGCCGTTCGTCATAGGCACCATCGCTGAATGGACAAAAAATAAAGGACTCACCTATCTTATAGAAGCATTACCAGCCGTGTTGAAAGAATTTTCGGAAGTAACCTTATGCCTTGTGGGATGGGGAGAAGAACACCTAACACTTAAAACATATATCTCAAAATTCAAATTAGATAAGAATGTACTTCTTATTTCAAAATCTCCGGCCGCTCCATATCTGAAAGCATTTGACGTATTTGTACTTCCATCACTTAAAGAGGGACTTCCATACACCATTCTAGAAGCGGGGCTTGCCGAGCTCCCCGTGATTGCAACACGCATGGGTGGCGTACCTGACATTATAGAACATGAAACACGAGGATTATTAGTAGATACAGCATCTCCACAACAGCTCTCAAACGCTATCATAAAACTGGCGCGAGATAAACATCTTCGCGACACATACGGAAAAGCACTTCATACCCACGTAACACAAGCTTTTTCACTAGAAACCATGCTCACAAAAACCATTGAATTGTACAATAATTCACATTCTTAAGAATAGGGAGAGTGCTTTCGGCTCCGAAAGAGCACCACGCCCACAGCGGCAAGTCCGCCTAAAACCAAACTCCCGCCAAACCATACCATTTCCTGATTCATCTTAGAAAGCGCCGGCGCGTCTGCTAAAGTCGCTGATTGAAGAATAGAGTCTCTGTCTGACTCCACTGTGTCTGACTCCGCGACTGGTTCTTTCTGTTCCAATATAATCTGTGGTGATGATTGTTTTGTACTTGGTTGCGTAGCAGGCGTATGAGAAACAAAAGGAGTCGATATGACTTGTTGTGTTACATCCGGTGTCAGTATATGTTCAAGCGCATTGGGACTGCCAGGAGTTGGTTTGGTAAACACACTAACCCCCGCGTTACTTGAGATACTTTTCCCTTGGGGCACATGGAATACATACGAAAAACCACTGGCGTACGTTCCATTCGGATAAAAAAGATATACATGATCTCCTTTTGCGTCTGAAACAACATGTGTTGTTGCGGCGGATAACACCGCGAAGCTTTGTGGCGCGATAGTAGTCCCTAACGGAATAATAAACCTGCTACTGGTTGTCTCAAGAATCCACCCACCCACATGAATTGCCTTTCCACCTGTATTTTGAAATTCAATCCATCCATCTTCTCCGGACATCAATTCACTTATCATAATAGTATTCTCCCGCACAGTAACTCGCATATCATCAAGCGCGCTGTATTTTCCAGAAGATACTAGAACCCGCGCAATATATGTTCCTGGAAACATATATTCATGCCCAACATTCTGCCCCTCGTATGTTGCACCATCGCCAAAATTCCAAACATAACGGGCGTTTTCAAGCGCCTTATTATCTAGACCCCACGCATGCGCGCGAAATTGAACTTGCTCGCCTACCGCCGCAAATTGATCCACCCCCGCGCTTGCCTTTATGTGAGGCAAGTTTTCCGGCTGAACATAGGGCTCGTCCGCGCCTCCTGCTTGCGTATTATTAATCGCGTTTGATGAAGATGTGTTACCAGCATCTGTCTCCGAATCATTTTGTGAAGAATCACTTGCGCCAGTTGAAATGTTCACCACCTTTGGCGTTGAGATAGCTGTTATCCACGCACTCACATTTTTTTGCATAGTTTCTTTAGTGGTGTTATCTCCCGCGGGCCAGCCATCAGTCGCGTTTACCGAATCAACCGCGCTTCCTGATGCGTTCAAAAGTTGCAACTGTTCACTTGTGTTACCTAAAGCACCTGTGTAGATACAATCGGCCAATATATCGGGAACCGTTTCATCATCCGTTCGCTCAAGTAAAAAGTACCCACCTGCGGTAATAGTTGTATTTGTACAGGCATCACTAAACGAAATATCCGGCTGTCCATCAACAGAAACCAGACGCCATCCTACGAGATCAATATTTTCACTTCCATTATTATATAACTCAATCCACTCATCGTTCGCGGAAACAGCAGTACCCATCCAAGCGATTTCGTTTATAACAACGCTCCCCGACGCAAATGCCGGGAACATAAATAAAACGAGAAATAAGAAGGGTAACAAAAATCCCATATAGACAGTATATTATCCCTCTCATAATATATCCATGGTACCGCAATAAAAAACAGACATCAAATAAAACAATAAGAGATATGTACATAACTACTTAGCGGTTGAACCGCTAAGTACTACTGCTTTGGCAATGACTCACGCTTTCTAATACGTTCGAGATCCTTCTTTGCTTCTTCTTGATCAGGGTTTTGTGCCAGAAACTGTTCATAGAAACTGGTGGCTTCTTCAAAATTGCCGTCTTCCCATGCCCACATGCCCGCAAGCGCCAAAAGCTCAGAATCGTTTCCTAAATTCATATCAAGCGCCTGTTCCAGTATCGATATCGCGAGTTCTTTTTTCTCTGTGTAAGAAAAACGATAGAGAGAAGCAAGCTCGCGATATAATATAACCGCATCAACACTTGCGTCATGTCTTTCAAGTGCCAACACATATGCCCATTCGGCTTTTTTGTAATCTTTCAATTTATTTTGATACAAATCTGCCAGGTTTATGAGAGATCGCGCTTGTAGCGGCGAAATTTCTGTAGCATACAACCACGCTTCCTCCGCGCCTTTATAGTCGCCAAAAACGCTTTTTATGGAACCCATATTAAACCACGCGCCAAATGAATCGGGATGTTCTTCAATAGTTTTTATGATTTCTTCGAATCCTTCCCTATATGTTACTGCAACATCTATTGGAATCTCCGCGACTACCGCGGGATCTTCATGTATGGTTTTATATCCGCCGGGCGCGGGCGGCAAGTCTTCACGTAACACAACGGTATCTCCTTCGCCAAACCCAAACCACCCTTTTTGCCAAACAAAAAACGTGCCTGCGGCAACAAGTATAACTATGACAATAATAATCAACTTTTTCATATATGTTATAATATATCATTTCAAAAAAAAATCAAATAAACATAGACTCACTTTGTTACTGTGAACTACGAAACGTATCCTCATCCGATGACCGCCACGCGAATTGATAGCGAGTTGCACAAGGTATGTTGCAAAACAAAGGTATGTGCGTATGCAAATCGAGGGGAGGTCATCGGATGAGGATACGTGTGTGTTTCGTAATTCAAAGTTTGTTACTTAGGGATTGAACCGCTAAGTAACAAAAAACTTATAAAAAACAACCCCGGTTTTGTCGGGATTGTTTTAAGATAACATCAAGCTATCTTATTGTGCCGGCTGTAGTTGTTTGGTAAGTGACTCAACAAGCGCCTGCATATCAGCAATTTGTTTTTGAAGGTCAGCTTTCGCCGCTTCATCGTCTTGCCCAACAATCGGAGTCTGTGGAATCATACCTGAACCCATGACTTCGTTTAGCTTAGCAAGTGTTTGCGGACCCACGCGACCTAACTGACTAATGCCATATTTAGCCTGGAAGCGTTTTACCGCGGCAACCGTGAGTGAACCATAGTAACCAGTAACTTTTCCTTCCGGATAAAGCCCAAGATCAGAAGCCAAGAACGCCTGAAGTTGAATTACATCATCTCCTTCACTTCCTAAACTAAGTTCACGCGTAAGCACAGCGGAGCCGGATGGAAGGACTGGAGCAGAAGACTGGCTTGGCATTGATGTCGCGCCACTACCTCCAAACACTTCCTGCAATTTTGCGCGCGTTTTAGGACCTACATACCCATACCCCGGGTCACTGGCGGAAGAGATAAGTCCGTATTTCATCTGGAATTTCCCTACTGCCGCTTTTGTTAAAGCGCCATAGAATCCACTTACTTTGCCTTCCGGATATATATCCGGCATGCTGGCAAGAGCTTCTTGGAGTGCGCGCACATCTTCACCAGTGGTACCTACATCTAAACCTCTTTTTATTTGCATCAATCCGGGAAACGTAGTTGCTATTACACTTGGAATCACGGGAGCAGGTGTTATGTTATCAAGCAGTATGGCTGGTGGAGGAGCTCCTTCAAGATAGGCAGGTGGATTCGTTTGCGTGGTTGCTTGGGTAGTGGTGGAAGTAGTCGTAGTTGTTTGTGTTGTCGTATTCGAAGAGCCACCTCCACCGGATGTATATGATCCACCGCCTCCGCCGCCACTAGAACATCCAAACGGCTCAATATAGAGAGTTATACTTGATCCTTTTGATGCAGAAAGCGTTATTTCGGAGTTTCCGCTACAACTTCCTTGAAGACCATCAATATTTGTCTTTAGAATCTGCGCATCACTATCACGCAACGAAACCGACTGTGACCCGGAAAGTGTAAACGTAAAACCATTACTGTTTACTGTGAGTGTATCAAACTCACCTCCTGACAAAAGAGCAATATCAGAGCCGCCTGTCGTTTGCAGAGTAACATTTTGACCAACACTCGTCGCATACACCTGACTTGCCGACAAGGCAGACAAAAGAAGTGCAAAGAAAACGCTTTTTATACTATACAGCCAATGTTTATGATTCATAAAACGTTTATTGGGTGCCAAAGTAATAAATATGAACACCGCTTGCTACATCACGAATTGTTGTGGTAGATGTGTTCTTGAATACAAAATCAATTGTATCGGCGGCAGTTGAAGATGCCGCGGTAATAACAACATCATCAAGCCATGCCGCACCCTCCACGCCAACCAAAACTCGGTCGCTTGAGGTAACTCCCGTTGCATCCGTACAACTTGCGTGCCCGGTATCACCAGCGGAAAGACTTGGTGGGTTTACCGTACACGTGCCATGGACGATACGACTTGCTACGTTGCCATTCCCGGTACCTACCGCCAACTTTGCAGTTACGACTCGCCCTGCTACTTGAATATTGCTATCAGTGGTTGTCGCATCTCCAACACCCAGACCACCGGAAATATATACATCTGCGTGTGTTCCCGCGGCGCCCCCCAATGATAATCCATCAATGACAATGGGGGAGCTTGTGCCAAACATGCCAATGTTACTATTGTTGTATACCGTTAAAATATGATTCCCTATAATGAAGTTGTTATCCGTAGTTGTCGCGTTTCCTACACCCAACCCGCCTGATACATAAAGATCGTTAGTGGCGCCATTACGACCTATTACCACATCACCCGCGGTAAGAAACAAATTTGAAGGCGTTGATGACCCAAAAGACACAACTCCCTTTTGGCTCACAAATATAAACGGCGTACTGGTGCCATTGTCTCCCACTGCAAACACCGGCCGCAGTGCACCATTACCGGCAACTTGATCAACAGCCAAGTCTCCCCAAGGAGTACTTGTTGCCGCCCCCGTGGTACCTGTAGAATCAATATTGGTACCAATAGTCGTAGCAAAAACGCTTAGCGAAATAAAAAAGAGTGCTGCCATAAGAAAAACAGCGACTCCAATAAAAACTTCTCGCTGTGAAGAGAAGATTCTTTCTCTGCTTAACATCATATGTGACTTTTAATGCTTATAATACGTTTAGTATAACTCCGATAGAATAAAAAGGTAAAAAAAATAAAGAAAGGTGTGCATAAGTTGTTGCTTTCCCGAAACCATGCATTCGCGCATCGGTTCAAAAAACACTGAAAATCATAGGCGGATTTTTTTATGAAAAATAAACGCGGGACCCCCAGCTTCGCCCCACGATTTTTCATAAAAAATTCTTCTTGATTTTCTAGTGTTTTTCTCAATATGCGCGAATGCATGGTTTCGGGAATTTTGTGGGTGTGGAAAATTGTGGAAAGCAAAACCCCCTCCAACTTACGTCGGAGGGGGTTTGTTTGCCTACCCACAAGGATGATAGGACTTTGATTGTCAAAGATTTAGTTCGACAATGTTGAGCTGTCAAGACCTGTTGAGAGAAGTCCTGGCAGTTTAAAGCCGTTCATCCAATCTGCCGTATCAATGCCGTGTGTTGTTGTGGCATCAGATGAGAAGTCAGACCAGATAAAGCTTGAGCTTGAAGCTACGTTTGCCGATTCGTTGACAAAACCTACCGCAGCAAGCGCCCCCCTTCTGTCATTATCAACCAAAGACACGTTCTGCATGGTTTGCGCAGAAGAGCCGGTCAAGACTAACTGTGGGCTTCGGGCATCATCTCCAAGCAACTTTGTGGATACAGAATCTCCAGAACCGTCCGTTGTAACGGCGCCGCGAAGCTCATATGTGCGAGATGATCCTGCTCCTGCTGGAATTATATCCCAACAATGAGTAGTGCTTGAGCACTGACCGCTTGGAAGATCGGTGTTGTCCGCGTATATACGTACAACCAACTGCGCGCTGTTGTCATAGTTGCCTTGTTCCGCGAAGAATGCCGCGGCGGCGCCAGTAGCGGCAGCCACGCGTCGGTTATCCGTTATGTTCCAAAGCGTGAAGCTCGGAAGCGACGCGCCAAAGCCGGTAATACCCGTTGTCGCAACCTTGAAGGTAAACTTATGCACCGCTACATCATATGCCGGATCAGCTGTAATCCTGAACTTATAAAGCACATGAGAACCGGATGTAAGCGATGTTTGTGGAAGCGCCATACGTTCAAGCGTTGGAATGGAGCGGAAGTATACAACTCCGTTACCTGTCACATCGGACGCGGTTGAAGAGTGTACACTTGCCCCTGATTCCTTGCCAAGAGCTTTGTTCTTGGAAGATGTTGCGCCGTCGTAGTCAATACCGGTCAACTGACCTGCCTTACCAGACAAGCTGTTGCCAATAGGCGCGACATCAATCTTGATTGTTAATTCATTAAAGCTGTCTTTTGGAATAACGAAGGATCCATTTCCGCTTGATGGGAATGTGAAATCCTCCACTCCATCTACAAATGACGGAGTCTTTGCTTGCACAAGCACATCACCATCATAGAGATATACTTTGCTGATGTCGGATGCCGATGAGGAACCTGAAGTATCAATCTGTAAGCGAAGGTCGGTAAGCGCGAACTCTTCTGTGGTTGAAGTAAAGCGCAATACGTTAGCTGTTACGCCAGTTGCCCCCGCGGTAACCCATTTTTCGGTGGGTTGTGAAGGAGCAGCCGCCACTGAAAAGCCTCCACCTGTCTTTATGGTAATTTTGGCTGATGTTGAAGAAGAATAGGTTTCTGTAATATCAGCACCGGTGCCAACGCCAGATGTACCCCAGTCTCCGTTTGTCAAACCGACAAAGTTGAAGCGCGCATGATCATTAAGCGCGTGACCCGTGGTGAGATTACCTTTCAATACAAGAACCTTTGTTGTCCCCTTTGGAACTACAAGACCCGGAGAGTCAAGGTTAAACGAAAGCGTTGCCGCTGTGTCTGCCGAGTTACCAGATGGGTTGTTTACATTTGAACCTGTGTTCAAAGCCTTCGTTCCATCCCACAACTGGAGAGCCTGGTAGTTGTCCAGGTCGCCGGTTGATATCTGGGCACGAATCTTTATTACATTCACTTTCAGATCTTCGCCGGAAGCCGTTGCGTCAAGCACGTAGCGACCAAGCGCTACGCCATTGCCGCCTTCTACATACGACTGCGCGCCGAGAGACTGGTCAATGGAAACCGTCAATGTTCCCGCCTTTACCGTCTGCACGTTTGCCGAGACAGACGCGGCCGGAGTTGGAGTAACAGTATTTCCTGTTACATCACCTTTTGAATTGGTGATTGCAGTGGATGGAGTAAATGACAACGTAATGGTGTCGTTGTTTTCCCAGCCGTTATCCAAGTTACCGCGCACGGTGTAAACGTTTTCACCAACAGGAACCGTAATGGAATCTGTAATGGTTACTTTGTGTGTGGTACCCGCAATAGTTGGATCAGTTGGACCGCCAACCGCGTTTCCATTCGCATCATAGATAGTAATGTTGTCCAATACTGATTTTTCACCACCCGCATCAGAATCTGTCGTAGCTATAGTGATTACCCATGAATTAAATGTTATCGATTCGCCATCCACATCAAAGAGGAATGAACCCAATGCAACATTATCTTCACCGTTTGCAATGTTTGTCGCGTTAACTTTGTTTGATTTCTCTACGCGCAATGAACCTGAACCAATTTCAACTTGGTCGGCATCATATCGCGGGTCAACTGATTGGAATTGCGCGTCATCGCAAGAAGTTGATCCTGAACAATCGGTTTGAGCAGTCGCGGATGATTGAAACTTGTACCCATGGGTCTTGCCCACAAACACAAAGTCGTCATAGCGATACAAATCAAAGTCGATTGTGCGACCAGAACCAGAAGCAATGTCTCCTTTTACATATACTTCTTTTGCCTCACCTTTCTTAATCAAGATGCCGTCGCCCGCAAATACTGCTTTGTAGTACTTACCATCAGCAGAAACAGTCGGTGTGTATTCTGTGCCGTCCGCAACAACTTTTACGTTTGCGAGGTCAGCTTTCGCGGCAGAACCAGATTGATTCCAGCGAATGGACTTCATCAAAACTTCTTCAGCAGATCCGGCTGTTGCCTTCAAAGCTGAATAGATATAGCCCTTTGTTCCTACTTCTTTTGTTGGACCCACATCACCCGGATCGTTGGTGCCCCGTGTAAGTGTTACCGAGCCGATAGACAACGTCGCGTTTATGGTGTGACCTACCCCCATAATAGGAAGCGCGCCCGTTACTTGCGCGGTGCTATTTACCGCAACGAGTGAAAGGGAAGCAACCTGACCTGCGTACGCGGTCAAGCTGGAAGCCATGTTTCCTGCGAGGTAGTACGTTTTTGTGGTTCCTGCAGGAACTTTGAAGTCGTCAGTCAAAACTGCCTGATGTGTTGAATTCAATGTTTTTGCCACCGCGGTAATTGGTGTCATGTCAGAGTCTAAAAGAACAACACCGGCAAATACCGAATCATTCGCAAGACCCGTTCGCTCTACTGTTATGGAATCTACCAATACATCACCATCAGCAGAAGCGGTAAGCGTAAACGCTGTGTATGGCAAGTGAATAGAATTCTGTACCGCAAGAGTTGCTGTCGGCTGCGTTGCTGATCCTACTGTAAGACCTGTACCAGTGGCAACCGCCGCCTCTGTCGTGTCATTTACATCGGTGCAATCTGTATCGGTTGGATGATCAATCTTTGTGTCTCCATCATTATCTATACCATCTGAACACTGTGGTTTGGTTACCGGAGGAACTACCGGCGGAACCACTGCCATAAGCATGTTGTACTTCGCTCGTGAAACAGGACCAAAGTATCCTGCCGCTGGGCTCACCCCATTTGCTGCCTGCCATTTTGAAACAGCACCCTGGGTGCGAGAACCGAAATATTCCGATTCCATACCCGGAGAACCCGCGCCACTTGAGGCGACCATGTGTCCTACCGAATTAAGATATTGCTGTAAACATTTTACGTCCATACCCATAGACCCCACTGTGAGATCTTTGGTAAAGGTACACATACCCGCACCTGAAGGTGGCGGTGTTGTACCCATTCCGGAAATTTGTGCTTGAAGACTCGCGATAAGAGCATTCAATGATTGAATTTGTGCCTGCAGATCTGAAACGGTCTGTCCATGAGCCGCGATTGGCATCAAAACTCCAAACCCTGAAAGCCAGATTGCGGTCGTCAAGCTTACGAATACTGAAGTAGCTTTTTTTGCTACTTTTATAAGTTTATGTATGTGCATGATTTGCTACTAAATTATTAATTGGCGTAGAAGAGTATTCCTCGACTAGAATTATTCTTCTTTCGAGAGCATATTTTTTTAACATATGTTCCGCGCGCCATTCTTATAATAACCAATTGGTGAATGACTAAGTGTTTCTTGTTCTTCTATTAACTTGTCAATGATCAAGAAAATCTACCCGCTTTCCTGAATTTCCGGACTCATCTGTAACCACCAGATACATTCCTTCGTTACCTAGGTAGTTACAATAGAAGCCATAAAATCATCTCCATTATTACAAACGAACGAAACCGCCTTCAACAGCGTTTCATAGTATATACACATATTGTAGGGACAGAAAACAACTTCTTGAAGCCCTTTTTAGACTAAAACTGTGGATAAGCAACGTAGCTTCAGGATAACCGACGGGGAGTATCACGTCAACACTTTACAAAGCTATCCGGTTGATTCGTTATAATTCTCCCCTAAAGCGTAGGTACGCCATCTACGTTCTCCTTTACTTTGGACAAGGCCACTTTCTACGAGGGAAATCAAGTCTCTCTGAATTGTCTTTGCACTTGCCCCACCACCGCAAAGACTGACAATTTCTAAGATGTGCAACCACCCCTTTCCCGCGAGAGAAGATGTAATACGTTCTTGCCGTTCGCTAATAGATGACGGCTGATCTTTGTTTTTCTTACCCCTTTTCTTCTCTTTTTCTATCACAACATCTTTTATGATTTCATGTCTTTTATTATGTCCTATATAAATGTCTGATAGAATATTTTGTCCCTTATCTATATCAGACATTTTGTCAAAAAGTCTGTCCGATATGGCTATGTATTCCCGTTCTAAAACCTGAAAATTAATTTTTGATACATATCCACCGGCAGATACCACAGCAATTTTTGATACAAGACGATTTGCAACAAGAAGTGGATATTTGAAACTATCTGAAAAAACATGTTCTTTCTGTTCAATAACAATAACAGAATCAACAAGCTCAACCGCATCATTCCGTAATTTCCACTTCATTGGTTCATTGTCAGACAATATATCCGTAACACGATACAAAGCGGCGGTAGCTCTACGCACACGATCTAATAAAAGAATGTCTGTGTTTTCTGATGTATAGGACATACATACAATCTATGAGACATGTCCTATACATGTCAAATCATAAAGGACATAAGAGACATAATTATAAAAGACATCTAACTGAATTGTCCGTTAGATGTCTTTTATTCTACATAACGTCTTGCGATGACCCAATTATTATGTGCACATAGTGCACAATCATATATTCTTCATATTTTGGTCATCGCAAGACGTTATATAAGTCCTAAATCTACAACGTCCCCCGATCCTCTTCTATGACAATTCTTCTGCCGGCTCTTCGTATGCGTATCCGTTGGTGTTCCTGCCAGCCTAGATCCCGAACAACTTCGATGGGAAGCGTGATTGCAAAACTACGTTTTGCAAATCGCATAAGAACTCGGATATTTCGTTCTTCAAATGATCGCCGTGCCATAAGATGCTTATTTCTTCTCTATGCGAGGAAAAAGAAATTCCTTTTTTGTTATTTTATACTCTACTCGTTTCCGCGTGGCACCATCGGTCTCGTCTGGAGACACCCCCAACGCTCCGGCAATAGCAAGCGCGGTTCCAGGCAAAAACGGAGCGAGCAATCTAGATGCGCGGTGAATACTAGATACTAAACCCCACAAAATTGCTTGCGTTTGTTCGGGATCTATCTTAATTAATTTATAAGGCTCGTAGTCTTGAATATAACCATCCAACATCCGTAATAATTGCATTACTTCCTGCAATGCCCCATCAAGCCGGTACTCCTCCCATGCCGCCAGATACCGTGGAATGGTATTCTCGCGAATAAACCACTCAAGCGTAATGCTCCCCACTTTTAAATCACGGTCTCGCGCGTCTATCACATCAATGTCTGATTTTAAAGGAACGGATGCTAAAAGCGCGTCGGTTGGACGCGTAATAGTGCCTTCGAAATACTGCAAACTCATAGCTGAAACACGAGACACCAAATTTCCAACTCCATTTACCAAATGCGCGGTATAGAGCTCGTGAATGCGATCAACTGTAAGATCCGCGTCACTAAACAGGGGCACATGACCCAAGAGAACATATCGAACCGCTTCCGCGCCATATATCTCAATAAGAGAAAACGGATCTATCACGTTTCCTAATGTTTTTGACATTTTTCTTCCTCCTGAGTGAATATGCCCATGCACAAAAATCTTCTTTGGTAGCGGCAGGCCCGCAGACAATAACATGGCGGGCCATAGTATCGCATGAAACCGAGCTATATCCTTACCAACCAAATGAATGTCACATGGCCAATACATGCGCATACGATCATCCGACGAAGTACCAAACCCCAGAGCTGATATATAATTCGTGAGCGCATCACACCACACATACATGTTATTTGATGAATCATCCGGAACAGGGATGCCCCATGGAATATCTTTCGCGGGGCGGGAAAAACTAATATCTTCCACATCATCACCAAGAAACATCAATATCTCATTCATGCGTGCGTGAGGAACAACTTCTAAATACCCTGCCTCAATCTGCCGCTTTACCTCACCTGCATATTCAGAAAGATGGAAAAAATAGTTTTCTTCTTCTATATATTCAGGCGCTTTGCCGTGATCCTCACATATACCGTCTTGCAAGTCCTTTTCCGTAACAAAGGCTTCATGCCCAATACAATACAAACCTTTATACACCCCTTTATATATATCGCCTCGCTTCGCCATGCGCCTCCACATTTCCTCTGCCCCCGGCCAATGACGTTTTTTATCAGACGTGCGAATCATGTCATCAGGCGTAACCGCAAGTTGTTTGATAAGATCACGAAAACGCTGTGATTGTTCATCTACAAATGTTTTTGCGTCTGTGCCAGCAACTTCAGCGGCACGAGCAATCTTTGCCCCGTGCTCATCCGTTCCTGTCAAGAAAAAAACATCCTCTCCACATAACCTATGCCAGCGGGCAATCGCGTCAGCCTGAACAAATTCAAGAGCATGCCCAATGTGAGGAGGACCATTTACATATGGTATAGAGGTTGTTATGTAAAACTTCGACATGTGAGTACATAGCGGTTCAAACGCTACGTATGGTTTTATTCAAAAATATGCTTTTCTTTCGCAATATCGTTTATGTATTCCAGAAAAACAGCGGCAATAGGAACGGCAAGCACTAATCCCATAAATCCTGCCAGTTTCCCTCCTACAAGCAATGAAATAATAACCAACAACGGCGGCACGCCAATGGCTTTGCGCACCACCAGCGGATAGATGAGATGATTTTCCATCTGTTGCACGATAACATATAAAAGAACAACCCAAAGCGCGAGAATGGGTGCCTGGATAAAAGCAAAAATAACTCCCGGAATCGCGGCTAGCGTGGGCCCGAATATTGGAATCAGCTCAAACACTGCCGCGAGCACTGCTAAAATAAGAGCGTAACGAACATCCAACAGCGTAAGCCCCACATACACAAGAATACCTATCAAAACTCCCAACAAAAGCTGGCCCTGCAACCATTTCCCTATTTTGTATTGAGAACGGGTCCATAAATCAATCACATACGCTTCGTGTTCGATGGGCGTTATAATCCGCAAAAAATGGCCGATACCATTCTCTTGCACGGAAAAATAAAACGAAAGCACCACCACGAACACAAAAGATACCAGTCCTCCAAATACCGACGAACCGACCGCGGAGCTGGCGGAGAAAAAGGAAGAAAGATTGTTATTCACAAAGGTTTCGAGCTGGCTTGTTAAAGAATCCGCAGAAATCAAAACATATTCTGGCGCGGAAGAAGTAGCTATATTAAACTGATTCTGAAAATAGGCAACTGTCGCTTCTAATGAATACGGAAAGGTTTTGGCAAAATTGCGCATCTCGTCAACAAACGGTGGCACCAGCAAATAAAATACGAACGCAAACAACGCTATGGTAACAATGTAAATGGTAAGTACCGCGATGGGACGTGGAAACCGAAATCTCTGGAGCTTGCGCACGCCCGGGTCGATACCGGATGCGATAACAATGGAAAGAAGTAAAATAAGAACAACATCCCGCACGAGATACAAAGCCGCGATACCAAGCAAAAACAATAATATTTTTAATATTGTGTTGGTAGAAATTTCTATGATTTGTCGGCTTGGCATATATCTATATTATACACGAATAAGCTGTTCATAAGCCATATCATCACGATGCGGACCTATAAGCGCCAGACATACTGATTGCTTGTGAAATATCTCTTGGGCGACAGAGGTTACTTCCTCTCGTGTTACATGCTCAATTTTTTCCATGACTTCCTCCGGAGAAACAACATCTTTATAAAATAATTCATGCGTCCCGTAAAATGAAGCAACTTCATCAGATGACTCCAAACTAATAGCAAACTGTCCTCGCCAAAAATCCTTTGCCTGCCGCAACTCTCGCGATGAAATACCGCTTTCTCCCGCACGCCAAAATTCATCCCGAATACGCCGCACTACTTCTTTTGTTTTTCCATGAGGCACGCCCGCGTAAACGGAAAAATATCCCGAGTCTAGAAACTGCTCCGTCATGGCAGAAACCGTATAGGCAAGCCCGCGTTTTTCACGAATTTCCTGAAACAATCGTGAACTTGTTTTCCCACCGAGTATGGTGGCAAGTAATGCCACCGCGTATCGCTCGTCATGGAACATGCTGAAATTACTACGCGCGCCTATCACCACATGTGTTTGATCAGATTTTTTGAATTCCAAATGAACACGGGAAACATCTTTTTTAATAACACTGAAGGGAGAGCAAGGCTTCGCGGACCCCGCGGGAAGCCGTTCAAATGCCTTCTTGATACGCCCCAACGTATCTTCCTCGTGAAATGATCCAGCAACCACCAACACCGCGTTTGACCCGACATATTGGGATTTTCGATACGCAAGAATATCTTTTCGCGTCAAACCGCGAAGGCTGTGGGAAGTGCCAATGATTTCCCAGCCAAGCGGCTCGTCGCCATATACTAATGATTCAAAAAGATCATGCACATAGCGGCGCGGCGTATCCAGATACATATGCATCTCCTGAAAAATAACACCGCGCTCTTTTTCAATTTCTTCCGCCTTGAAGAGGGGCTCAATCAGAATGTCGGATACAATATCCAGTGCCAATGGAATATGACGCGACGCGGCTTTCACCCAGTAACCCGTATATTCTTTCGAGGTAAACGCGTTGTGTTCAGCGCCCACGTCATCCAGCGCCTGCGACACGTCGCCCGGCCGCGGACGTGATGTTGTTCCTTTGAAAAATAAATGCTCCAAAAAATGAGACACGCCATTTGTCTTTTTTGTCTCATACCGCGAACCCGTGCCAAAAAGAGCCAAAAGCGTAAGACTTTTGGTATCCTTCATGGGAACGGTTATAACACGCATCCCGTTTTTAAGCGTAGTTTTTGTGTGACGCATGCAAAAATAGTAGCAATATTCTTATAGAATTTCTAGGCTTTGCTAAAAAGACACAAAAAATGCGCGGCCGTTTGGTCACGCATTTCTACAATCCCTTACCCTACCACATCTTCACTTGCTTCTTTGTAGCCCAACGTATGAGAAAGAATGAGGGCAGTAGCAATCGCGCAACTACCCACCATCGCACACAGTGCGAAGAGGATAGGTTTGTATAAAAAAACATGATGCCGGCCGTAAGAAGATTCACAATCGCCATAACCCAAAGCACGATTATTGTATAAAACATGGCACTTGCCTCCTTTCAAAAATCTATGATGAGCATAGCTTCTCGCTAACATACATGTCAAGGTCTGTTCTATGTTTTCTCACCTGCTCTCCTGTATCGCGATCACGCACGGTTACAGTGTCGTCCTCAAGCGTTTGGAAATCAACCGTGATGCACCATGGCGTGCCGATCTCATCTTGGGCATAGTAGCGTTTGCCAATATTTCCACGATCATCCCAAGCTGTGGAGAATGTGTTCCGAAGCGTATCATAAACCTCGCGAGCTTTTATCACTAGTTCGGGCTTATTCGCAAGAAGCGGGAAAACCGCCGCCTTATAGGGCGCGAGCTTTGGCGGAAACTTCAAATACACGCGCGTGCCTTTCTCGGTTGTATCTTCTTTGTAGGCCTCGAGCAACGTCACCAACACTGAACGATCCACCCCCCACGTAGGCTCTATTACATGTGGCCAAAAATCTTCACCCGACTCCGGATCGCGATAGGGCGCGGTATCGGGAAAATGATTTTTTAGATCAAAATCGCCCCGATATGCCAAACCATATAACTCTTTTTGACCAAACGGGTATTCATATTCAAAATCCACCGTGCGCTTGGAATAGTGCGCTCGTTCGCCGTCTGGAATCTCGATCTCATGAACATGGTTTTTATCTATGCCAAGCTCTTCGATCCAAGAACGCATGTGAGCGAGCCAGTTATCAAAATGTACCTGCCAATCTAATTCACGCACAAAATACTCTATCTCCATCTGCTCAAATTCGCGCGTGCGAAAAATAAAATTGCCGGGTGTAATTTCATTACGAAAGGCTTTACCTGTCTGCGCGATACCAAACGGCAATTTTTTGCTTGTGCTTTGCAGTACGTTTTTGAAATCCACAAACATTGCCTGCGCCGTTTCGGGACGGAAATAAACTTCATTCGCTTTTTCTTCAGCGGGACCGAGAAATGTTTTGAGCATGAGATTAAATTGTTTGGGTTGTGTTACCTCTCCTCCGCAATGAGGACATGTATTGTTTGAAAGCTGATCCGCGCGAAACCGCTCATGACACTTCTTGCACTCAACCAACGGATCGGAAAATTCTTTCAGATGTCCGCTTGCCTCCCATACTTTCGGATTCATAATCAACGCGGCATCAATACCCACCATATCGTCACGCTGATGCACAAAACGCTTCCACCAAAGTTGCTTGATATTGTTTTTAAGCTCCACACCCAACGGGCCGTAGTCCCACGAGTTGGCAAGCCCGCCATACATCTCGGAGCCGGGGAAAATAAACCCCCGCCTTTTACATAAACTAATAATTTTATCCATCATAGTATCCATATGTTACTGTACCACTTCATATTCATTTGTATTCACCCGCGAATCATCCGACACGCGCGTAGTAACCGCGGCTGATTTCTGCTCAATGCGAAAACCAGTAAAAGAATCAATTCCTGACATCGTTGCGGAACTCACAAGAATGGGTGATCGCCCCACATCGCTGATGCCCGGCAATACGCCTACCTGAAACGAAACTTCGCGGGTAGGTCGAGTGTATCCGGTTCCCGCAAGAACAAATCCCGCGTCCCACATAATTTCCCGCGTGTCCGGATCATATAATAACTGCTGATCAGACGGATTAAAAGAGCTTTTCCACTGCACGTTTGCCGGCAGAGAAGCCCGCACAATCATTCCTTCCATGTCGTTGGCGCTTGAAGTAAGAGACCACTTGATTGTATATGTTGACTCCTTGCCCACACGCGGCGGAAGTGGTCCTGTATTTCCAAACACGCCGCTTCGATAGAAACCCTGCGATACAAAACGCGCCTCCGTAATAACATTGATTGACGCTGTTGTTTTTCCTGTCGTTTCCACTCCGGCAAATCCTTCCGGCACCGTATTTGTGTACAGCACCGCGTTCATGCGCACAGTAAAATTCTTATCCGATAGCGTATGAATAGGCAATTGTTCGAGTATTGGTACTGAAACTTCCACGGAACCAGCCGCGCCGGGCTCCATAAACCGAAACTCTGGGATCTGGCTCGCGGTCCAAACCATGCGCCGATGAGCACTGTCGTATGAGCCAGTTTGAGACCGTACGTCCGCGTAGTCAATGGCTGATCCTGAAAGAGTTGCTTCGAGCACCACATTACGCGCGCTTACGGGCAAATTATTGCGCCAATTTATTTGAAATCTTGCCTGGCGACCCGGACTGACGCCGTTTTTTTCCGATCCGGTAACATCTATCACGATAGCAAGCAACGCGTCGCGGATAACAAGTGATGCTATCGCCTGCCCATACGAACTCCATATATTTGTCTCTTCATCCGAAAGACCAATTCGTGCCGTGAAAAACTTCGACTCCTCCGCATTTCCCGTAATAATCCCTTTCACGCGAATATGTCCCTCACCCCCGGGCGGCACGTTCCCTAAACGCCAAAGATTATTGTCCTTCGAAGGAGCAGGTTCAGCTGAAAGAAACGTAAACCCCGCGGGATACAACACGTCGAGCGAAACATCACTAAGCAAAGATTCAGTGGTAGAGACATAATCTATCTCAATCTCCATTTCTTGTCCGGCGGTAGCATCCTGCGGCATGGCGATAGTCACCCCCACTGGTGAACGCGCCACCGCTAGGTCAAAGGAAACATCTTTTCCAAAACGCGCGCTTGAGTTTTGGGGACGGTATTCCAACGTGGAACGGGCGGTAAGCGTATCTCCCGTATTTCCAAATATATACGCGCGAAATGATTCGCGATGCTCTTCGTTTGGCAACAAACGCCCGATAGATACGCGTTCGCGAAATGGTCCCTGACGCGACGCCTCACCAAATACCGATCGCGCGCCCTCCGGATATTCAAAAATAATATCAACGCTCTCAAGGGGGATATCGTTGTTATTCTGGAACCGCACATCAAACACCACTTCTTCCCCTACCATAATAGCGGAAGGACCCTCAATTACCAAAAAAATGTTCTCCTTTGTAACACTTGCGCGCTCTCGTAAAAAAAGAAAAAACACAGCAACCCCCACTAACGCAAGCATACCAAATCCCAACGTGGCAAAAAACGCGTATCTCATGAGACGCTTCTGATAGCGTTTCCGCGTTTGCCGTTCCAATTCCGGATCTTCATCGCTTCCCCATGAACGCGGTCCTGCCATAGGTGCCGGACTTAATGTGGGTTCCTGCTCGCGTTCTTGGAACGTATCTTTTTTACGAAACAACCGTTTTTGAAGTTCTTCGAGGGATGACATATATGTTCGTATATTATAACACAGAATTAAAATTACTCATCCCATTGTTTAACGAGCGCACCTTCCAGTAATGGCCGCAAAAAAAGAGAAAGCTCTTCCGCTTCTTCAAAAGACACTGTACCCGTAAAAGAACCTATCGGCGCCGATTCCAACGCACGAGCAACGCGCGGCATGGTTTGGGGCAAATAACCAAGTTGTTTTAAAAATTTAATTTCAAACGAACGCAGAGAAAAAGTTATTGTTTTTTCTTGAAACACATCTCCCCAAATAAATGAAAATGATTCTTCAAGAAGCGACCAAAGATGCGCGTCTGCCTCGCCATCCGCCACGCCCCGACAAAAAAGATCCGCGATATATCCCGCCGCGCGATATCGCAAGAGATCCTCATACAACCGCGCGCTCGTATGTTGCGCATCCGCATGCACAAGGCGATAGGTTTCCTTGCCCGCGATAAACCCGATGTTTGATTGAGAAAATAAATCAACCGCCCCGCGCAATTTCGATTTTTCTAAGCGTATCCCTTTTGCCACCAGTGTTACCCCGCCATAATCTCTCGTATACAGCCGAAGAACCGCGTCCCCTTCACCATGCGGCCAGCGCCTCAACACGATTCCTTCGGTTTGATGCAGTTGGTAGGACATTTGTTAAATGTTAGATGAAACTAGATTTTTTTCGGCTTCATGTATAATGATACTCCTTAACTTGCTTGTATTCCCATGCTGAAGTAACCCGAGATAAGACTGTAGGATCGTATCCGTTGGATTGGCAATAAGTTTTTGAATCATCCGTCTCTTGGCAGCAGTCCGCAATACCCGATGATCCGGAAAGTGCACCCACCCCAGAAAATCAACGCCAGAACCAAGTGTCTTTATAAAAACCTTATCTGGATGCAATTGTAAGCTAAGTTTCTCCTGCAAGAAATTATTTATTTTCAGAAGCATGCTGTAAAGAACTTGTTTATCAGCCGAAAGAATTACAAAATCATCAGCATAACGAACATAATATTTTGTCTTGAGTTTATGTTTCATAAATTGATCAAGCTCATTTAGATACACATTTGCGAAAAGTTGAGAAGTAAGATTACCAAGCGGCAAACCAACACCTTTTCTTGTTGAACAAAAACTACTAATAATCCGATCAAGCAACCAAAGAATATCTTCGTTTGAGATGTACATCCGGAGCACTTTTAAAAGTATTTCTTGGTCTATAGAAGCAAAGAATTTCTTAACGTCGCATTTGAGGACCCATACAGTTTTGGTATTATTTTTTGAAACCACATGACAAAAAGTAGCAAATCGGCGAATTGCTTTATGGGTTCCTTTGTTATTCCTACATGAATAAGAATCTGCAATGAATACCCTTTCAAAAAACGGGTACAGTTTACGATATATAGCGTGGTGCAAAAGACGATCCCGAACACCCGCCTTGTGAATATCGCGCAGCTTCGGATCGGTAATCTTGAATTGCTGATAACCCAAATGGACATATGTTTTTGCTACAAGTTCCTGATGAAGCAATATGATATTTGCCATGAGATTTCGCTCGAATTCCTGCACATCACGTCGCTTGTGTTTTCCCACAACAAACTCTTTCCATGCCTCGAGCAGGTTTTCCAAAGAAATGATAGTATGAAATATATGAGTGAATTGTTTATGCATAAAAACCCTGTAACACCCCCCCAGTACGTTTGTTGCCGTTGTTGCAAAAACTGAAAGAAATATATACGCTTTGGTATCACTATTATACCACATTACCAAAAACACACCGATATTCGTTGGGGCACCGTATTGATTCTCTTTTTGTGGAAGCAATTGAAGCAGTTTCCATTGCGAGCTTTCTTTCTCGCGGAGAAAAACTGCCTTACGTAAAACTTGCCATTCGTAAAATTGATACGCTCAAAATCATGCTTATGGTGCTCTGGGAAACAAAGTCACTTGATAACAAAAAGTATATTGCAGTGTCTCTCAAAATAGATGAAATAGGGCGCATGCTCGGTGGCTGGCAGGGACAAATTCAAAAACAAAACTCTCCAGCGAAAGCCGGAGAGAAATGAAGTGAGTTGCGAACACCGGCGAACCACCAGTTGTCGTTCCAGTCGTTGTCGTTGCGGTTGACGTTCACCTTGCGCTTGTCGTTCCAACGGTTGAACGTGGCGTAGCATTGTATAAAGTCTCATCTGTTCCACTGCCCCTTGAATACTCTTAGGGCTGTATCGAATCCGGCATAATAATGCCTTAAAACTCCATACCAAGTAGCTTCATTTTTTTGAAGTGTCTGCACGCACCACCCTATCCAAGGCCGTAACCGCGGATACTCCCGATGCATGGATACTGGGTTCGGTAGCGAGAAACCTTAGTCACTCGCGTATTGACCTACTACCACGTTAATAATAACGGAAATAATGAAAATTAAAAAATCCTCCACACCGAGACTGCTATCTGGTAGCCAAGGTATGGAGGAAAAACATAAGGGCCAAGTTCCAAGGATCGAAACAATATCCAAGGTACCTAGCCCCCAGTACTACTTGCGAACACCGGCGAACCACCAGCTGTCGTCCCAGCCGCCGCCGCCGCGGCGGACGCGCACCT
>Ga0209542_10002168_pt1 | contig 44630 bp, 38 predicted proteins | sample RifCSPhighO2_01_FD_184028 | JGI IMG/M metagenome (GOLD analysis project Ga0209542, IMG submission 184028) | Soil microbial communities from Rifle, Colorado - Rifle CSP2_plank highO2_0.1 (SPAdes) (version 2) | ecosystem: Environmental > Terrestrial > Deep subsurface > Rock core/Sediment ...
CTGTGTTAGCGCAATCCGTCTCTCTAAGCTTGCCATCTTCTGCTGATAATTTCAACTGGTTACATTTTGTAACCGTTTCATTACTACCTTCCTCAAGAAGCCTATGCTTGAGTACTTTCCAGTAATTTCTTGCGTCTCCACTTTCTGTCACAGCCTCTACGACATCTACTACTGAAAACCACCACTCACTATTGTGCCAAACCTTTCGTATCTTTTTTCCTTCAAACACAGACAGTTTATTCATGTTAGATCCCCCCGATATGCAGGGTAAAAGGGGGTTTATATATCTTAGCCGAACTTGTCCAGTTGACCAGTGGTCTGGCTAAAATAGATAAAAGTGAAAAATTCTTAGATTTTAAAAGCTATTGACAATGTCCAGTGGTGTGTCCAATGGTCTAGAACTACCAATCAGTATTCCTGCTCAATTCTCCATGGCTGACAGTAACGCTGGCTCCGCTTTGTCCGGAACGTTCCCAGTTGACCTGGTTGACGGAGGAAGTGACGACATTGAAGCAGACCGGTCCAATCGACTCTCCCGTCGGTACGGTTATAGTAATTGGTGCCTGGTTCCAATAGATGCAGGCTTGATCATAAACATTAGTTGAGTATTTGATGATTGCATCTCTATCTGATGCGCCATTTTGTAGTTGGATAGGTGAAGCGGTATTGCCGTTTAAGTCATACATGGGCTTTCTTCCAGGCTCAAGGAATACATTAAACGACACAGCAACGCCGTTCTCATCTCGCAAAGGCGTAAAGGCTTCATCCTGCGGAGAAGATACCGCCCAGGTTACCTTATAGAAATATCCTTTCAAAGGCTCATCGTTATCAGCTTCATTGTCGCGATCCTGATCATCATAACAGAAAGTATCATCGACACAGACTTGTCTGGAGCTGCAGATAAATAATTCATCTGATTCTTCATCAGGATTTTTATGGCAGAGGATAGGGGAGGTCTCAGGTGAGCGTTCCATCTGGATGGAAGCGACAGCCTGATAGGTTCCTGACGTAGTTTTTATCACTGCTTTTCCTGGTTCTGCCTCTATGTCGGTCCAACGGTTTTCTGCAATGTCGCATATCGCAGAGGGGAACCATTCGGATGCGAGCAGAGGCGCGAAAGCTTTATCCCAATTACTGCGCCACTCCTTATAGAAATCTGCTTCTCCGAATAAAAGATTGCTGATGGCCGGATAGGATTTTAGGTTGCTGGTGATGGCGTAGATGGATTGGATAGCCTTATCTATGCCGGCAAGAGTTTCTTCGGTGTCTAGTTCTTCTAAGGCCGCTTGAGTTTCTTCGCTGTTTAGTTCATTACTAAGTTTAGCCTCGGCTTCCTTTGCAGCTGCTTGTTCTTTAGATAATTCTACTTCTGCCTCGTTGAGTTTTGTCACTCCTTCTGATACTGCTCGCTCTCGTTCTCTATCAAGCACATTTTTAAGAGAATTTACTGTATTTTCTTGCGCCGTAACAACATCTTTATCTTCCACCCCAGAAGCTTTTAACTGATCTAGAACCTGTTGTGCGTTGTCATATTCTAGCTTAGCGGTGGAATATCCAGTATCATATGATGCAACATTGCCTGATCCTAACTTTTCTCTTAATCTGGCCACATTTTCTTCTGCAACGAACAAGCTATATGGTGGAGGACTGCTGCCATGAGCTGCTGCCCATTTATCTCCCAATCTTTGTACTTTAATTATTGTTCCAGTTTCTCTATCTTCCATTAAATAGATTGGTTCTCCTAAGCCGGTTTTCTCTCCAGACTTGGTGACTATGGCTTTCTGGTTGCCTTCATTATCTAGAATGACAATACCATTTTTTCTTCCCGTGCCGGGATCAAATAATTCTATTTGTTCTAGCTCACGGTCAGCTCCTGTGCCATCATATTCATAATCTACTAAATAGGTCTGCGGCTCTCCTTTAGCATCAAGAAGAGTGATCTCTCCACCAGTTTCTACAAAACAACCACCTTTTTGTTCACATCCAGAAACTCCTTCTCTATAACGGTCTCCGTTCAGGTTCTCTGATTCCCCAGTTTTAGAATTAATTCTCTGCAAGGTCTCATCTTCATAATTTATCGCAGTGAACACGCCGTCTTTTAATTGTAGAAGTCCGGAAGGTTCTCCTTCTTCTCCCAGTAATTGGATACCTTCCTTAAGACTTGCCAAACTACCGCTATCAGTAATGCTTTTTCCTTTAGGAAAAGTATAACTCGAATCCCCTACTTTTACCGTTCCATCTTCCTTCTGCGTTGCTACTATCTGTCCGTTAACAACGACATATCGTTCTACAATTTTGTCATTTGCGAAACGCCTTGCGGTCAGCACGCCGTCTGCATTTGCTGTTTTATCTACTCTTACTTCTCCGCCGGAGCCCTGTATAACTAACTGTCCGGTAGTTTTTTCAGAATCTACCTCATAGATACTCTTGACTTTCCCGACACTTTTCTCAAACTCTTTGTAACTTGCGCCGAGAGATGAAGTTGATTGAAGTTGAGATTTCACAGCTGAGTCAACGGTTTGCTTAAATGAAGCGGTAGCACCAAATTGAGCTTTCGATAAATCATTTACCTCTTTTCCCTGAAAAAACAACTTAGTTCCTTCTTGGTTAAGTGTAAATGTTCCTTCTTCTCCCCCTAAAGTACCCTTTACGCCGCCTTCTTTTAATTGCTTATTTGCAGTGGGTTGTTTAAGATAGAGGCTGTTTACATTGGCTAACTTCTCTTGGGTGCTTTTTTTATGTTCAGCAGGAATATTTTGGTCCTTAAGAGCATCTCCATAACTCAGTGCTGCTTCATCGTATCTCCCGAGTTCTTTCAAAATATCTCCTTTTCTGCCATGAGCTTTGTAATTAGAAGGTTCAAGGACTAGAACTTTGTTCTCCTTTTCTAATGCTTCAGCAAATTTTCCTGCGTCAATCAAGTTCTTGGCTTCATTATGTAATGCTACTGCTTTAGCATGATCTGAAGAGGAAACCCCCGTAGGTGGCGTAGAAGCAGCAGTTGGTTTCGCTGGAGCAGTTGGTTTCGCTGGGGCAGAAGTTCCCGAGGCAGAGGGAGCTGGTGTTGCTGGTGCTGGAGTTTCAGCTTCTACAACGTAAAGTATTTTACATCCACTACATTGATTTTCTTCTTTAGGGAGAACGTTAGTGAGAGCATAAGCTCTAGCCTCTCCTTCGGTTTCGGCAGGAATAGGATTAGTAGTATATTGTACACCATCCGGATGTACACCATCCGGAAGAGTATATACTACCCGGAAATATTTCGAAGTTCCTGCTTCTCCCACCAATGCTCCCCGATCAAACCAGGCTCTTCCCGCTCGAGCTTCCTTGCTGCCAAAGAGGAATGTCCATATTTTACATCCTACACCGCATTCTTCAACAGTTTCTTCATCATATATGTCTTCAGTCTCCTGCGCAACAGCAACGATAGAACTACATAAAACTAAAAGTACAAACATCATCACTGCTTTTTTCATCATTTTTTATAGTAACTAATATTTGCTCATTTTTAAGACTTCTTATCCTTTATTTCTTTTTTTATTGGAAACTTTAATTTCATTTTTATTTCCTCCTCGCTGGGGAGATGAGTTTTATATTCAGCAACAAAGATATCTTCCTTTAGCTTTCCTAAAGCATAATGTATTTCTTCATCATCTTTCTCTTTACAGATGATTAAACCGATAGGGTCTCTTTCAGTTTCGAGTTTATTTTGTCTAAAATAAGTTAAATATTTGTTAATCTGGCCAACAAATTCATGATTAAATTTTTCTGTTTTTAATTCGACCAGAACCATGCATCTCAAAAATCGGTGATAAAAGACCAGATCCACTTTATGCCAGTGTCCAGCAATCAAGACTTTTTGTTGGCTGCCCATAAAGGCAAAGCCGTGCCCAAATTCCAAAAGCATTTCTTGGATATTATTTAGCAGTGCTTCTTCTAATTTTTTTTCATCGTAACCTTTTTCTAGCTCTAAAAAATCCCAACTATAAATATCCTTAAACACTTCTTCCGGGACCGGCAGTTGTGGGGGCAGCTTAACTATTAATTGCCCGGCCTTTTTAATTTTTTCATAATCTTTACTTTTTACTTTTTCTTTAAGTTTTCTAACACTCCAGCTTTCTTTTACCGATTGAACTTCATAAAACCTTCTTTCTTCCTGATTCTTAATATCGATGAATATTAAATAATGCGACCAGCTTAATTCTGACAACACCGTTGTCAAAATGGGATAACTCTTGTAAAAATGCCAAACCCGATATAACGTTCTCTCATGAACATTAAGATCAATAGACAATTTCTTAATAAGCTCTTCCCCATAGCTGGCTCTTTCCCCATAACCCGCTTCTTCTCGGACAATCCTCTCACCCATTTGCCAATACGTTTGTACTTTAATGTTATCTACTGCTTTATAAGCTCTACCGAGACCTCTTTGAAGAATTGATTTTATATCTTCAAGTAACAGTTTATATCTTTCCAAATTTCTTTCCTTAGTTTTTGTTACCTCATTTTTTACCATTAACTGTGTCCTTCAATTTTAATTTTTTTACTCTCCCACCACTGCCTCACTTCGATCAAACCATGCTCTGCCAGCTCTGGCTTCTTTGCTGCCGAAAAAGAATTGCCAGACTTTGCATCCCACACCGCAATCTTCGACTTCTTCTTCATAAATATCTTCAGTCTCCTGCGCAACAGCAAAGATAGAACTGCACAACAATAAAAGTACCAACATCATCACTGCTTTTTTCATGTTACACATCTTTTGTTATCTATAACAAAATCTTTATATATAAGGCTTTCTTTTGAAGGAATATGAAATCGAAAAAAGAAAAAATAGATATTTGGGAACAGATTAAGGAGCACCAAAAGGATCCCGAATACATCCGCGCCGCATATGAGTTTATTAGATTTCATACTGGAAGATCACCTAAGCATTAATTTTTTAAATTCTTTGTAATCTATAAATTGAGGATTTTTTAATTGCCGGATTGCGTTCACAAGGTTGTAGGTTCTCAAAGCTTGTTCTGACTGCATGGTGGCTTCGTCATTGCTTACGACAATATCCATCTGTTTGATTGCTGCCGTCGCTACTATCAATAAATCATTTTGCATTTCCTTAAAGCCCCCAAGAGCCGCCAAACTCGCGATAGGTTGAGTAATAATTTTGCGCAAGTGATTCAATCTCTTTGTTTAAGTTAATTGTCCGTTCTTTAACTAAGGAGTCGTATAGATTCAATAGATCTATGCGCAAATTACTTCCTTCAACTTTTATTTTTTTAGGAGTAGCCCTTAATTCTAGTCTGATTATCTTAACGCCAAAGATAACAACATTTTTAGGGCTAACTAAGAGATCGTGCAATTTATTTATATCTGCATCAACCACTAATTCTCCATAAATATTTGTATCCAACAGCAATCGTTTCATAGCATACCCTCAGTCTCCTGCGCAAATACTAAGATGGAACTGCACAACAGTAAAAGTACAAACATCATCACTGCTTTTTTTATCATTTTTTATAGTAATTGATTAGAGATTTTATAACTTTTCCTTTCTCCCCAAATAAAACATGGTCACTGGCTATCTCCTTCGCTAAAGGCCAGCCTGTTTTCAACCTTTTCTCAAAAAGAGAGAGAGGAACATAATGCACGTTAACTTCAAATGGATAACGTGAAATTATCTCTTGGAGCTTTGTACTCTTTCTCCCAAATATTACTAAATCAATATCGGAACCTTCTTTTGCTCTCTGCTTTGCATAAGACCCAAATAAAACCAAGCTATGGCCTACTGCTAATTCATTAAGAAGCAGCCCTACTTGAAGATGCTTTGACAAAAAGAGTATTTCCTTATAACACTCAACCATTTCCAATAAAGAAAAAGAAGAAAGGAGAGTTAAATCAAAAAAAAAGGTTTTGTTTTTTCCAACCCTCTTATAATTTACCAAATTGCTCTTCTGCAGCGCTTCCAGCTTTCTCGCTAATGTTCTCTGGGGAAGATTTAAACTCCTGGCTATTTCACTGGCGTGCATTTCTTTTGCGTAATCCCTTGTAAAAGGGACTAAAATATCCAAGGAATTTGCAAAATTTTGGCTAATATTAGTCATTTTTGGCTAGATTATCGCGGATCTCTTTTACTTTTTCTTCATAATATGCAGTCACTATTTTCCATTCCCCAGTAATTCTGTCCATAGCAAGGAGGGAATCATCTGCATCGCTAAGATAAGCAGCACTAAGGTTATCATTTGGCTCAACCAGTTCAATCCCATTTTTCTGTTGCAGGCACCAGGTAATTTTGCCGTCTAATTTGCCCTCTTTTTGTCCTATTTTCTGGGACTTTTGTCCCGCCTTTTTGGACGTTGCTTTTTTCATATCACATCCTCACCGACTGAATCGCAGTAACTTAATCCGCCATTGCTGAAATCATCTATGACTGTGGTTAGGAAACCAACAATTTGTTCCAGGGTTCCAAATATTTCCCAGATATAATTAGCATACGTACAGCCACCAGAGGCCGTATTGCTAGCAGCACAAATAATACCGCAAGTTACAACTGTAACAGTATGCAATATAGCGAAAGGATCTGCCAATGCTCGTGATAATCCGCCGATTACGTCATCCCAGAATTGAGAGAAAGGAATCAAATACCATAATTCCCCTACTACATACTTACATACCAATAAGTCTTCTAAGTCTTCGCACATACTGACAGTAGCTAATCCTGATCGCACTTCATTTTCCAGACAAGCAATCTTTCTACATTTAATCTGCCTGAATTTATCTAAATTTTTAATTATGCCGGGGATACATAATCCTGCGAAAGAAAGGAATAAGTTGCTCTGGATATCACGAGGATGAGAATAACCATATTGATCTGTTCCCGGTATCTTTTCTCCTGGATTGTAGCCTTTGGAGAGAGGATCACCCGGCGCTTTTAACCTTTCTGTTTTATATAACTCCAGAATAGATGCCTGCCATCGGCTGTACCAACCTAACGATCCACCGCTTTGAGGGCGGCAAGTTAATACTTCAAGTATTACGTCAAATATTTCTCCGGGAGATTTTGCTGCAGTAGTTCCGCTATGGAATCCGAAACAGGCAGCAATTCTTTCCGCTTCCCCACCAAAAGGATTTGCTTTTAATGCTTCAGTACCTGTCTTAGCGGGACCCTCAAAAATCCCTATTATCTTCATAATAATATTATATATCTGCACCAGATAATCCAGCCACTTCAAAATTTCTGCCAAAACACCAATAACATCCCAGGCAGCGTTGATGTCGTCCCGGGCTTCCTGGATGACGAAATCAAGATTTTCATCCTGCGCGCCTAAAGTAGAAAATCCAAATGGCACAAAGACTTTTATTTCTTGTACTTCTGCTGCGCGAACAGCATTCTTGCCGACTTGTGAGAATATCTTAAACACGCAGACATACTCAACTTCCTGTTTGACAAATTCAGTCTCTTCTTTCTGCCCAATAGCAAACAAGCTGCGCCCATCAAACGGCTCAAATTCAATTATCACATTCGGAGAAGGAGCATAATCACCCACTGCAGAGACACCGCCATATAATATAGCGCGACTGATAACTGGCGCATTGGTCGGCGGAGCGGCCGCCGCATCTCCTTCTCCAGCATCAGCCTGAGGAACAGCGCAATTGACCAACTGAATATCTAAAGCACGCACATCACTCACATCAGCGCTCAACAATACTTTAAACGGCAATCGAGTATATGTCAAGGGAGTGGTATCCAGATCAATGAATGCTCCTGCGCCGCCAACTGGTGTGACTTTTTTCACTTCCCAGAAATCAGGATTCTCTTCGGTAGTCAATCCTAATATATCAATAGTGATACTCGCTTCTTCTTTACTGCTTCTAAATCGTTTGACATTCTTTGGCTCGTCTTCCGGCAATGGCCAGCTCACCGCATCATTCCCAGCAGTGTCTTGGACCCGGACATCGATCTCTAGACCAGATTCAGGTCCGCTCTTGATCGGATCTGTCTCCAGCTCACATTGCCATCTGCCTTCAGCGCGAGTACAATCTTCTTCCGTAAACATAACCCAGCCATCTTCATCGATAAAATCATTAGCAGGATATTTGTTTTCTGCATCCAACAACAAATCTTGTACATTCACTAACACCCGCAAACCGCTGGCTTCAGAAACTTTCAATACTAATTTGAGTTTATCATTGCTCTGGAAATAATCTTTGTCGCCAACTTCGGATACACCAAATACTTCTACTGCCTCCACTTTCGAGCCAGTGTTATCAACCACAAACTCAGATTCTGGCGCTAATCCTTCGTTGCCAACATTATCCTTAAATCTGGACAAGCCAAAGGCCAGCACTCCTTCATTAATATCCTCATCAACATCCCAATAACATTCTAAAATTCCAGCAGTTTCTTCACAGGCAGTAGGTTCAGCTAAATTACTCAATCCGAATCCAGCCAGATTAGCGCGGATACCATCTTTGGAGATACCAGCACCTTGGTCTTCTACTTTCAATATAATTCTGTTCTCGCCATCTTTCAGATAACTTTTGTCTTCAAATTGCCTGACCGTACCAAAGAATTTGATGCTCGGCGCAGAACTGTCCACCACAAATGTAGAAGACAAACTTTTCTCGGCAACGTTGCCTTTCTCATCCTCAACTTTCACTAAAACAGTTACTGTTCCAGCCGGATTGACATTCACATTTTTCCAAGCGCAATGCCACAAGTCATCTACATCAGCATCCGCTTCACAGCTTGCTTTATCACCATCAAGGTCAGCTTGCTGCGAATATCCGGTTACAGTTGGAACACTTTTCTCAACTACATCAACTTGTATATCTGTCGAAGAAGCGAATTGCCCGATAAATTGTCCAAACTTAGTGAAGTTTAATTCATTTCCAATCAGCGGCTTGACGAAATCAGCAAAGAATGACACAGATGGGCTGAATGAAGCATGTCCTAGATTATCTTCTGCACGAATCTTTAATCGTTTCATGCCCTCGCCAGACATAGCCGCTTGCAAAATCCCTTCATAACCAGCGTCACTCACATAACTAAAAGTCTCTTTTCCAGTAGGAAGATCAATGGCCTGAAGAACAGTTCCAGTATCGCCATCGATGATATCGATTTTCTTCAATCCTGCAGAAGGAACGCCCAATTTTTTATCGTTGACCGTAAAATCAATCTTCACTCTCCCTTCTGTATCCTGACTTACTTTTCCAGGCGAGAAGAATATCTGCGGTGCAGAACCGTCTGATTTGATCACATCGCCAGAGGAAGCGCTTTCTTGTTTCAATGCCGCGCTCAAAAAAGAATAAATGACTTGGAATGCGTATTCCCCCTCTTGTATTCCATCGGTTAATGGGCTGATATATTTACACAATACACCTAAAGTGCTGGGCGAACAGGATGTGAACGTTGCCTGATTGTCGCCGATCTTGATTTTTACGTCTTCTGGCTTGACACTGGTATTACTGGTCCCTGCGCCGGAAATTAATGCTTCAACGGTCCAGACATCGCCTTGGGCATCGATATGCTGCTCAATCCCTGCTTCACCCTGATTTTTGGTGATCTGCACCGAAGCGGCTAACGCGCTGGCAGAATACACCGGCATGCTCAGCACCAGCAGTACCATAAACAAACCAGCCATACTCCAGATGCTTTTTGCGTTTTGTCGTTTCATTATTTTTATTGTTTAGCCATCATCATTTTTCACTTATTCAAATATTGGCTCCAGCTGCGGCCGCAGCTGCTGTGATAAATTACCTAACTGAGCCATGACATTGAGATCTTCCAAGATACGGACATGTTCCAGTTCAGGAACCCCTTCTAAATTGAAGGTAAGGACATTGAAGGTGATTTTATCTGCGCTATACAATTGCTCTGGTGTAACAGTCAGATAGGTTTTAGGCTGATCCCATTGCAATCTTCCTAATAATAATTCATCCAACACTTGTTGTTCATAGGTAAAACAAGTTTCTGGAATAGGTATGGGAAGCCATAAGCCGCCGGTACAGCGTTCTTCTTGAGGGATGATCAATTGCTTTGAACTGGTAACCAGCGCAGTCACTTCATAGATACCAGGTACTAATTCTAAGGAGGCAGTACCTTTTCCTGTTACAGTAGCTGCAGAAGAAAATTCTTCGCTGAAAATTCCAGGGATAGTATCAGAAACACGCTTGAGCATGACCACGGCAGTTTCATCTTCTGTCAGAGGCTTGGCCAAATTCAAGAACGACCAGCTGTGCTGTTGATTCAATGATTCAGGAGAATAGGTATACACTGAACTTTCTGCATTGGCAAATAACCCTTGACTGAAACATTCTTTATTCTTACCATCCTCATCGGCAATACACTTTTCCAAACTTTTCTTGCGCACCGACATATTCACAAATACTTTTTTATGCATGGGGATGACTAATTCAGGACTGCCTGCCAGAGCATAGCCGATAGTGCCAGAAGTTTCCCTGAACCGATATGTATCGACGGGATAAAAATTCGTCAAGTAATCTGTTTTCACAAATGAAGCGACTCCACCATAGACAGCCGGATATTTGCTTTCAAATTCTCCTTGATGATCAGTTGAACCCATAGAACAATCATCTTGTTCAGGTATGGAAAATCCGATCTGCACCGCTTCTAATGGCTCAAGATTGCTGCTGTCCACTACTACCGTTTTTACTAACTGGGTGTTGCGCTTGTCGGGATCGCAGACCATGCTCTGCTGTTCTGCAGCTACTGGCGCAGGCTGAGTGTATCCTTCAGTAGGAATTTGATTATTTCGCAGATTAGATTCAAGCGCAAAAGCAAAGGTGTATCCTCTGCCTTCGAGAGCATTAGGATCGCGAAGAGTTACTAATACTGGATAACTGAGATCATATGTATTGTAATAACGATGGATGTCTAAGGGAATCTTTGGAATTGGAGGAACCATAGGGCCATAGAAAATACTTGGCTCAATATTTCCTCCTTTGTCGTTCATATCAAAATAGGTATCCCAGCCGAAATAATCAAAGTTGACTTCCATTCCCTGCGCTGCTTCTAAGGGAAGAATCTGATTATCGTAATTCTTTTGATATAGATCTCTAAAGTTTTGAGTGACTCCTTCCTGTTGAGGATATTCAAAACGATAGAAGTTGGAACTGCCAAGATAGCGAAGCATAGGCACATTAGAGCTTAACAAGCTTTGTGTTTTCAATTTCACATCTGATTCCGCCCAGATTACTGGAACTGGCTGGTTAAACGTCATCTGTTCCATGGGCGGCAGACGATTGTAATCAACCCCAGCATAGGCAGTGATTAAATCTAAAGCCTGCAATTCCAAGAAGCTGTGATTTTTTTCGACAGCAGCGAGTTCGGCAGCAGCGTCATACATCTGTTTCAAATGGATAGGCACCGGCACATAAAACTGGTTCATTTCGGTCTCGGCATCACCTTTACTGGCTTCAAGATCCATTTTCAGCCAGAAATTGACACTTTGCTCTGCAACTGTAACTTGTATTTCTTTCAAATCCCCAGAACCTTCCTGCAAAGCAGGAGCGTTAACGACAAAACCTTCGGCTTCAAAGGCATCATAATTGGCGAGGCACTCCGCAAGATTTTCTTCGGTAAATCGAGAAAGTTGGGACTCGATGCTTAATTCCGGGTCATCTCTTTTGTATAAAGCTGGTTTTTTAGAAGAATATGATACTTGTGGATTTTCGTTGGGCAGGACATTGTAGTGCCAGTAGGGAACTTTGATAGGTTCGAGATCAATGCCATCAGCATTGGTTGGATCGTTAGCGGAATATTTCCCCGCTAATTCTGGATAGATGTAACCGCCCTGCTGGCCGAGAACGAGCAATCCGCGTCTTCCCACTTGAGCCAGGCAATTTTCGGTGTACGACTGCAGCGGCTGGAACTCCTGAGGAACAGCAGTGATAATGGGTGCGCCTTCAGCAGTCAATTCTTCTTTGGTCACTACTTTAGTGAGGTAGAGGACTCCTGAAAATATGAATAAAATGACGATGCCGATGATGATAAAAATAGTAACCTGTCCACGTTTACCAGGAATAGGCCTAATAAGATTATGGAAGCTGCTAAAACTACTACTAGAACTACCTCTTTTTTGCTTCATTCTATCAGCGATGAGGAAAGAATTAAGGTATATAAAGATTGCGGGAGCTGAGAGGAATTTTAAGAATAAATTACCGTACTTTAGCGCCATCATTGACACCGTGCACTTTGACTTCTTCCAATGCAGAAATCAATTTCTTGCCCGAATAAAATACCTGCCCGGCCTGCACTGCCATGTTTACTTTTATGAACTCATCAAAGGTGATTTCTGCATGAGCATTTTCTGTCCCATCAAAGTGCACCTCATCTCCGGGATTCAGCTTCTGCACTTCAAGAATGGAAACATGGGCGCCATCATCCGCAGCTAAAATCATGGCTTCACTCATCTCCCCGCGCAGCTTGGCCGGCTTCATGTTTGCGACAAAAATCGCTTTTCTTCCTTGTAAAAGATCTTTGGAAAAATATTTTTTCAAACCGGCAACGACTTGTCTCTTACCTAATTTTCCTAAATCAACATCCAACAAGTACAAGCTGTCAGCATTGGGATGATCTTTCACTTCCAGAATCTTTCCAACCGTCAACTGCAGCGGGAAACTTTCCTTACGGACAATTTCTACTTTATTCACTAAGAAGGGAACATTCTTAACTTTCCCTTTCCATTTGAAATTGATATCATCAAAAGTAGTATCTTTTACACCTAAGGCGCTGAAAATTTTTTCACTAAACTCGGGAAGGATAGGGTTGATAAGAATAGCAAGATTCTGGGCAAGGTTTGCGCACCAAGATACTGCCTGCTTGGTTTTTTGATCATCTTTGCTTTTCCATGGTTCGGCTTTTTGGAAATAGGCATTTCCGAGATCAGTGATGAGCAGAATATTCTTAACCGCGGCGTGATAATCCTGAGCAAGATAATTCTTTTTTATTTTCTCCGATAAGGATAATGCTTTCTTGGTTAATGCTTTATTTTCTGCCGGAGCAGGCAATTCTGCATAATTCTTTTCTGCGAAAGTTAAAGTACGATAACAGAAATTCCCTAATTTTCCGACTAAAACATTATTTATGACCGCAGCAAATTCATCGAAGTTGAGATCCACATCAACAACTCTGCGCTGCAGGTGGCTGGCATAATAGAAACGCAGAGCCTCTGCGCCATACAGTTTGTGAAATTCTTTGGCGGTGAAAAAAGTTCCCCGTGACTTGCTCATCTTCTGCCCGTTGACGGTGATAAATCCATGTACAGTTAATTTTGGAAGCGGTATATCCATGGCCATCAACATCGCCGGCCAGAACAAGAAATGGAAGTAAGAGATGTCCTTGCCTATGAAGTGATGAGTGCTTCCTTTTTTCCAGTAGTCTTCCCATCTGCATCTTTTCTGTTTGCCTTGTTTATCGCTTTGTTTTTCACAATGATTCTTAGTAGAGGAGATGTATCCAATTGGCGCATCAAGCCAGACGTAGAAGTATTTGACTTCCCCGCATTCTTTCTTGCTGTCGGGAATTTCAAAACCAAAGTACGGAGCATCGCGGGAGATACACCAATCTTCCAGTCCTTTGTCCAGCCATTCCTTCAGCCAATTTTTCACTTCCGACTGCAGATCAGCTTGCTTGGAGTTGATCCATTTTTTTAGTTTGCCGGCAAAAGCGCTTAATTTAAAAAAATAATGGGGGCTGGATTTGATGTGCGGAGTAGTTCCGCAGAGAGAACATTTTGGATTGAGCAGATCTGTTCCTTTCAAAACGCTGCCACAGCCTTCACAGACATCGCCATATTGGTCAGCGATACCGCATAAGGGGCAGGTGCCGCGGACATAGCGGTCAGGAAGCGTCCTTTCGCATTTCGGGCAATAGATAACATCCATATTTTTGACATAGATGAATCCTTTTTTCTTCAGTTGGGTAAAAAAATATTCTGACAGTTCCTTATTCTCCTTGGAATGGGTCTTATGAAAATTATCAAAAGAGATCAAAAAAGAAGCGGCATCCTGTTGATGCTCTTTCCAGTATTTATCGACAAATTTTTCCGGTTCCATGCCCGCTTTTTTAGCATTTATCTCTATAGGTGTACCATGCATGTCAGAAGCGCAGATATAGAGGACATCTTTTTTCATAGACCTCAGAAACCGCGCATAGATATCAGCCTGGATTGCTTCTAACAGAAAACCGATATGCAATGGGCCATTGGCATAGGGAAGGGCTGCGGTTATGACTGTTTTTGAGGTTGCTTTTGAAGGTGATTTCATGAGTTCGAGAAAAGGAAGAAGTTATTTAAATATTTCCAAAAGCCTATTGGCCTGGCCCTGATGTAGGAGACGTTGACCCTGGTGGTGAGCCTGAAGGAGGTCCAGAGGATATTTCACAGCCACATCCTAAAATGTTTCCAGACATTTCTTCCTTACAATTCTTAACTCTTGGGATGATATTATAGATACCCACCTGGTCGGCTCTATCTATTTCCGATTCACTGTCAGCATAATAACAGGAGATCATGTCATCTTTACACTCTACCGCAACAACTTGTAAGTCTTTAAATTTCCAATCTCCTTGAAGCGCCCAATGTTGTTCAGCTCCAGGGCTTATGGTAGAAGGGCAGCTTTCACCGAAATTTTTTTCTCCTAACTCAATAGCCATAGCTACTTTTGCTTCTACTTCTGTGTAAGCCAGCTGTTTAGTCTGCCGGATCGCTTCCCCGGCTACGGCTTCTAGATAGGTGTTACGTTGAAGAACAAAAGCGACTACCGCCAGAAAAATAATGATTACAAAGACTGAAACTAACAATACATGATGCCTTGAAGATTTTTTACTGCCTGCTTTTTTCACTGGCTACTGCCTCTTTTAGTAATAGGAAGAAAAAGTAGTATTTAATGTTTTCCTCTTAAGGGTTTATTTTTCCCATTTCTTCCCTAGATTCCATTTCTTCCCTGCGCCGCTCAACAACAAACTCAGGTTGCCCAGCAAAAGAAGCAAGACAAACTCATATCCGCCGTTAAGGATGGAAAAACCTTTTGGTAAATGAAACACCAGCAGGGCAGTTAGCATATCTATCGCCAATAACAGCGCAGCATACCTGGTCAAAACACCCAACAATAATGCAGCTCCACCAAAAGTCTCAACTAAAGCTACTACCCAGGCAAAAAACATTGCTGCAGGAATTCCCAGGCTAGCAAAAAAGTTTGCTGTTCCGTTTATGCCTAAAGCAGTCGGCCCAAGATTGAATAATTTCCCAACGCCGTGAACCAAGAAAATAATTCCAATTCCTAAACGCAAAAGAAGCGTGCTCCATACTATATATTTTTTAACCAGGTTATCTAGCATTTTTCATGACCTCTCCATATCTACAATTTTTCATTAAATCTTTCATTAATTAGCATCCAGCATCTCCAGTTCTTCTAAAGCAGCATCTAAATCATCCGGATACTGCGCCAATATCTCATCATCGTTCATCTCTGAAACAGCTGGTTCCGAAACTTGCTTCTGCCCTGCGCAACCAATAATACTGACGCTTGAAAAAAGCAATAACAGCATTACCAAGACCACTGTCATTTTCATGCTTCCACCTTCATTCCATCTCCAATGTTTTCATCAATTCAATCCAGGCTTTTCGCGCCCCTAAAATAATCGCGCGGCGCTCTTCTTTAGTCGCCGCTTTATTAAACGCTAATTTTGATTCTTCCATCTTGACTACAAATGCAGCCACCTCGTCTTCGCTTAATCTCCCTTCTTCCATTAACTCTTCTGCTTCTTCTTCAAGGTTGTAGAGCCTGAATTTGATCAGACCATACGCTTTATCACGCAATTCCTGATTGCAGTTATCTCGCTTTCCTGCATCTAACGCATTGCAGTTTGCCCGTTCAGTAAAAATTTCACCTAATTTTAACTGTCGTTTCACGCAGGCAATTCTTGAGGGCCCATTAGGAAAATCCCAGCATTCCTGCACTGCCTTATACACCTGGAGACATTGCTCTTGGCCAACAGAATCCTTCCTGGCCTTGCATTCTTCAGGGAAAAAATTTTCATATTCATCAGCCTGTTCTTCCCGCAGCCGCAAACGGCATTTTACCCTATCAGCGATATCAAGATAACCTCCGCATTTCAGTTTCTGCCCATTTTCTTCTATTGTTATTGACACTTTTTCTCCCTCTTGCTCTTCTCCTTGACTACACCCCATTTTTGAGTAGAGGTAATATTGGCCAACACAACGGGGATGAGAGACTTGCACCTTTTCAATGAGTGGAATAAGTTCAGTTTCCACGGTAAAATTATCTACTGAATTTTTGGTAATTTGAAAGTTCTTAAGCTCCGAGGAAATTGACGTTTTAGAGCGCTTAAACAGGCGCGAGGAATCCTGCTGCTTGAATTGGTATTCTAAATCTTCCGGAGAAGTTCCGACCCCCTCCAAAACAAAACTTACTTTCACTTTATTATCTATTTGCTGGCATTCCTGCAACTGCAAGGTCATGGACGTACAGCTAAATGAAAGGCCCGGGCAGGTAACTTCTTTATCCCCATACTTTGGATCTTTCACTGTATAGACCCCTGCTTTAACCATGACTGCTTCTTCCGAGATGAATTTTCCATTCTTCCAGCTGCCGGAAATAGTGTTCTCATTACCATCTGGATATTGAACTGTGACTTCATCCCACTCTGTACCGCGAGTAAAGCTAAGCACTCCGGTATCAGTACACTTTAGATCAGAATAACGGCTCACGCTACTGCTTCCTCCACCGCCGCCGCCCCCTCCTCCACCGCCGCCACCAGCAGCTAAGACTAAAGAGACAGCGAGAGATAAACCTAGAATAAAAGATAACATAAAATAAATCATTCTCTTCACACTATCACCATCTGTTTAATAATTACTTTCAATTATTTAAAGATTTCTGGAGCCGAAAAAGCCGCTATGGTCACTACGTTCTCAAGTTGCTTAACAGCAACCTTGGCCCTTCATGAAATACTGAAAAGGCGATTTTCTACTGGGACCTAAGGAACTAAGTCTTCAGTCAGAATCTTCAATATAAGAGGGAAGCGAGGACGCTTTCTTTCCTTTTTTAGGCTCTTTCAATTTCTTGGTAACCGGAATCACTTCCTTGCAATGCTGGCATGTAACTACATACGATTGCACGCCTTTGTAATTCTTTCGCTTGTACTGCCCGGTTGATTCACCTTCTTTCCCGCAGTACGGACAGGTGTATTTTGCCTCTATTTGCAGGCTTTCTTCGTGTTCTACCTTTTCTTCCTTATAGTGACAAGCAGGACATTCATATTCTTCTGCTCTGGTCTTCACTTTTCCCTTGACTACGGGCTTTCCCATCTTAGCCTTCTTACATTTTGGGCAGTCTTTTCTATATACCCAAGCCGTAACCTCGCCATCACCGATAGAACGATTGGTAAAATAGATACATTCATCCATAGATTGGGGAACTTTTAGAGCCATTGTAGTTTCCTCTCCTTAGTTATTATTTTTCCAGCCGTTTAATCTCGATGGATATTGCTGGTTTGTTTAACCTGATATATCTCGGACATTCGGTCCAAGGCAGGCTATTATTCTTACAATAATTTATAAGACTTTCTTTTTCTGTTTGGCCATTATACTTAACTATTACTACAAATCCTAGATCTTGTTTATGGACAAAAATCGATCCTTTCAAATCCTCCATTATTTTTTTTCTTTTTTTAGTCAAGGAAGAGATCCTTTCAGGAAGCTCTTTGAGTTTTTCAGAGATACAGTTTAGTATTTCCTGATCTTCAAGAATAGCGGCATTCTGTTTTATTTTGTCAAATAATGTTTCATCTTTGCAGGAAAAAAATCCCCCTGCTTTCGCTTCCACTAATTTCCATTCACCAAAGCTGCCCACTAAGACATCAGCATAATTGCCGTCACATAATTTTGTCCCGATCGAACCAGAGACATCCATGACAACGAGACAATTACTTTTTTGGCATGATAAATAGATTTCTTTCATCGCCTGTTCAGCAAAATAGCCGCCCGGATTTTGGTAGAGCAGTGCGCCGCAGGAATGCTCCTGCAATTTCTGCTGCAGGTCTTGGAGATTTATTTTCGCATCATCGCATTTTACTTCCACTACTTTCAATCCCAACTTCTGTGGTATCTTTGGATAACTTAGCCAGCCGCCTTCTTCCGGGATGAGAACGATTTTATCTTTAGGAACGATAGAAAGAGCAGCAGTGATAGCGGCATCACCGCGAGGAGTAATTTCTATGAAATCATGTTTGGTTAATTTCTGCAGTGCTGAGAGTATTTCCTGTTTAATCATGGAGGAAGAAAAACTAGGGCTTATTTTTAATGATTGCTGTCGGATTATTTTTTTGTCCGTTTCGTTCTCTTTTCGCCTGCCGCCACGCCAAATTTCAGAGCTAAAATCAATCTCTGCATCAATTTTGCTTTACTCACAAACCCCAGCAAGGTAGATTTTTCCACCACCGGAAGAAAATCAAGATTCAGTTCTGACAACTTGCGATAAGCGGCATACGCAGAATCAGTACTGCGCAGCGTGTTGATTTTGGATAAAGGGATAGCGAGTTGTTTCAGGGAAATAACTTTCTGCATCTTCGCAGGCATAGAGTTGATATTTTTTAGATCCATGACCCCGGAGAAAGAGGCGTTCTTAACTAGATATATCTCTTCATCATCATCCGAGTATTTTTTAAGAAATTCTGAGAAGCGCAGGGAAGGATCGAGGACAGCGTAATTTTTGCTCAGCATTTTCTTGACATTGATCCTGCTGAGCACATCCTTCACCAGAACTTGTTCGTAACTTACCCCGGCGATATAATATAAAAACCCGCCCAGCAGGATAAACCATAAACCTCCTGACCCACCCGTGATGCTTATAATGCCGAACAGGATCAGAAAGACGGCAAAAGCTCTTCCGCCAAGAACCGCTATGCGTGTCGCTTTCTTTATGTCCCGATAATATGCATGCAGAATAGCGCGGAACGCTCTCCCGCCATCGAGAGGATATCCGGGGACCAGGTTAAATATAGCCAGGATCAAATTAAGCTGGTACAGATAAAAGGTTATAGCCGTCCAAAAAATATTCCCATTTAAAGAATAGATAAGATAAAATATCCCAAATAAAAGTAATGAAAATAAAGGCCCGGCGATGGACATCAGAAATTCTGCGCTGGGTTTGATATCTTCATCGTCGATGCTGGCCACACCGCCGAAGAAGAATAAAGTGATACTGTCAACTTTTATCTTCTTTGCTTTGGCGACTAAAGAATGGCTCAATTCATGCAAGAGAACAGAGAGAAACAAGAGCAATACCGAGATGATTCCCATGAACCAATAGGTTTTATTTTCAAAACCTGGAAAGTACTGCGGAAAGAAAGACGAGGATAAACTCCAGGCCAGAAGAGCAAAGACAAACCACCAGGAAAAATGCAGCTGCACATCGATGCCGAAAATACGGAAGAGTTTCATTGCGCCGCGCATGCTTTAAGCTAGGAAAGAAAGTATAAAAGAGTTTGTCTTCATTTGAGAATAGGAAATAAATTTAGGAAATAGATTATTTCCATTTCAACGGCATCTTCTTCAAGGTAGCGTTGGTGTTTTTCAATTGCTGCTGGATGAGGCGTTGTAATTTCTTCCGTGACGAGAAAGAAGAGCTCTTATACATCTTGCGGATCATAGAATATAATTCTTTGTACCTCTGCACCGTCATATCGGTCACTTTTCCATGGATGTCCAGATATTGTATCGGTGCTTTACGGAAAGTGAGCCAGACTCCTCCAAAAACAAACAATAAGAGCAAAGGAAGCTCAATCAATTCTGGCATATCCAACACCAGTTCTAACAGCAAAGCAAGAGGATAAAATACAAAGTAAAAAGTAATAGTCAGCAAAATCCAAAAGAAAGAGCGTAGCAAGTCAATATGTCCGCCTATCTGGAAGCGTGAAGAAGAATAATCCCATAGTTTTATTTTGAGTATCTTTTCTGAAAAAATACCTCCAGCATATTCGACTATGACCATGGCGATAGAAGCAAAAATTATCTGCAAAATCAAAGGCAGCCAGCTCAAGTTTTTAAAAAGATAAAGTAGGATCAGACCAGCAAATCCATAGATCGGACAAAGCGGACCTTTAAAGTACCCGGCATTGACCAATCTTTTTTCATCAATGCATCGGTATGCTGAATCAAGAATCCAACCTATGAAAGAGAAGATAAGAAATTCAAGGATTAAGATCGTAGCAGACATTCTTATTTTTGGATAATAACCGCTCCCATGGCATCAGCTTTCATCAACTGTATTGGTTGATAATTGTAAATACTTTGTATCTCGGCTTGAGAAAGAATTCGATTGTAAAGCTGTACCTCATCGATAGATCCGTCCCATGACTTTGCATCAATCCCGGGATTAGGACCTACAGCAATACTACTTCCTACATAAATAATAGGCTGAAAACCTTCTGCTTCTGGAGTAAGTGATTCTTCGGCAGCAATGGGAAGTTCTACCCCATCTACATAGATTTTTATTTGGCCGCTAAAAGTATCTAAGGCAACTGCTACATGCCGCCAAACATTTGTCTCGATCATAGGATTACCTATTGTTCCTTGATTAGGCAGAAGTCCGGCTAATATTTTTTTATGGTTAGTTCCATCATCATATTCAAAAATAATATTGTTGATTCCGCCTATAGAAGAAGGGACAACAGATAATCGCCAAGAAAGGGGGCCATTTTGGGAAGCGACCTCATTGCTAGAATACTGAGATAATTGATTAGGCTTAACCCACGCAGCAAAGCTCATCTTAGAAAGAAAACTAGGAAAAAATATTTGCACATAATCATCTTGTCCATCTAAATTGAATGCCTTGCCGATTTTACCAGAGGCAGTTGTAAGCCCATTGAACAACACACCATCGTTGTTGCTTATCAAGTCATTGGCAATAGTATTTGTGACATCATCGCCATCCCACCAACCTACTAAACCATTTTTTACAGGAGTAAATTTCGACAATGTGGCAAGACATTTTCCATCCATACAACTATTCTCACAAGTTATTGTTTTTCGTGTATAAGCCTTTCCAGCACAGGAATATTCTTGAAGTTGATCTCCTGAGCAACTATTAGCAAATGCCCTTGAATTTACTCTTCCATATGAATATTTTACATTTACACCATTAGCTGTGGGGGAACAGCTTAGCCAGGTTAGTGCTTTTACCTGCTGGCGTACGACACGAATTGTATTTGAACTTTCTTCAGAGAATCTATCTGCAAGAGCTTTACCAGCTAAAGCCGCATTATCTTCTGCCATAACGGCATCAAATTCTTTATCAGATAAATTTTCCAATTGCGAAAACAACTGCTCATCAGAAACTTTTGGTGCGCAATTTACTACCAACAAAGATACGAAGATAAGAACAGCGACAATTTTAGATAACATCTTACACCTTTATAAAATAGAAGTAAGAAACAAATGTATAAAAATGTATCTCTATCCTTTCACATTCCCGATCGGCTTCAATGCAACTACCGGACGAGTAATTCCAGCTTTATCCAATGTATCAACAACTACATCAATATCCTTGTACGCCGCTCCAGCTTCTTCCGCCAAACCAGCCATGCTGACAGCATGTACATAAATTCCTTTCTTCTCCATATCTTTCTGCAATGTATCACCGCGGATCTCCCGCTTGGCTTGGGATCGGCTCATAGTACGGCCAGCGCCATGCGCAGTGGATGCAAAAGTCTCATCAGCGCCGTCTGTTCCTAATAATAGATATGAACCGGTTTCCATACTGCCGCCCAGAATTATCGGTTGGCCGATCTTTGCATATTTCTTTGGCAATTCAGATGCTCTGGAAGGGCCGAAAGCGCGGGTAGCTCCTTTTCTATGGACGAGAAGTTCTTTTTCTTCGCCATTCACCTTATGTTTTTCTAATTTGGCGATATTATGCGCGACATCATATACTAAATTCATCTCCATCTCTTCTGCGGTCTTTCCGAAGACTTGGCTGAAGACTTTACGGATCTGATGAGTGATAACTTGTCGATTAGCATAGGCCATGTTGGCGGCGCAGGCCATGGCTTTGTAATAGTCCTGCCCTTCCGGAGAATTAAATGGCGCGCAGGCCAGTTCTTTATCTAAGATTTCAATGCCATATTTAGGCATCACTTCTAAAAATAATTTTAAGTAATCGGTGCCGATCTGATGACCGAAGCCGCGGCTGCCGCAGTGGACCATGATCACGATCTGGCCAGGTTTATTGATTCCCATGACTTTAGCAGCCTCTTTATCATAGATATTTTCTGCTTTGACTTCCTGAATTTCCAAATAGTGATTTCCTGAACCTAATGTTCCCAACTGGTCAAATCCTCTCTTAACTGCTTTGTCAGAAACTTTACTAGCGTCAGCTTGAGGAATCTTTCCATGACTTTCGATGTTTTCAATATCAGATGGCCAGGCATAACCTTTTTTCAAACACCATTGCGCACCGTCTCGCATCACTTCTTTGAATTCTTCTTTGCTGACCTTGACAAAACCCTTGCAGCCTACTCCGGCAGGAACTGCTTTGTAGAGTTCGTCCACTAGTTGATGAATGCGAGGTTTAACTTCATCTATAGTAAGGTTGGTGGTGATGAGGCGCATACCGCAGTTGATATCGAAACCTATGCCGCCCGGAGAGATGACGCCACCTTCCTTAGGATCAAACGCAGCTACACCACCGATGGGGAAACCGTATCCCCAATGCCCGTCAGGCATGCAGTAAGCATAACGCTGTAAGCCAGGTAGAGTTGCCACGTTGGCAATTTGATTGAAAACTCCGGCATCCATATTTTGCATCAGCTCATCACTGGCAATAATTCTGGCTGGAACACGCATCCCTTTGCGATAAGAAATAGGGAGTTCCCAAGTAGTATCATTAATACGTTTGATCTCTTTTGGTGGTCCTGCTGGCTGTTCGGGGAATTCTTCCATGAAAGATACAGAATGAGAATTATTTATAAGGTTTGCTGGAGGTTTTTGAGGAAAATTTCACGAAAGATTTATTAAATTCAATATAATTAAATCGCCCAGGGTGGGATTTGAACCCACAAAGTCGGTCAGGACAAAAGAGTTTTCTGTGACTCCCTTGCCCGGAGTTTCAGACTCTCGCTATACCAGGTTAAGCGACCTGGGCTTATTCTTTTTTGTTTTAGAACTTATTTATATATTCTGGCCGCAGTTGTCCAGTGCGTCCAGTGGTTCTAAGAAAACAGAGCATAGGTTCTGAATCGCAGAAATTTTCTGTCATGAGTTGGTTTAAAAATTTGTCCAGTGCTTCGGGAGTGGTTAGGGAAACTAAAAAGGTGTAACATTCTTAATAGTATATTACTTATGAAAATCTCACTTCAAATATCCCCTAACCTGTTCCACCGCTTCTTCTATGGTGCTGTTGTTGGTTATGAAGATATAAGGAATTCCAGATTTCTGGGCCTGGTCGTCCCAGGCCTGGCTCTGTTGCAAGCGCAGTTCAATGTTAGCATTTGCATCTCCCCGTTGCTGCATTCTCGCCCGCAAGATGCTTTCCTCAGGACTGCGGATATAGAAAGGCAGAACCTTCTCTGTCCCAGTATAATTCAAAAGTTTGGGCAAGACTTTTGGGATTAAAATCATCATAGAAATGCCTGGATCTTGGAGTGCTCTATCCACCACTTCTCTCTTGGTCCCGTAATAATTTCCTGCATGTGGCTCAATCCAAAGATAGGCATTCCAACCATTCTCTTCCCAAACATTATCGTCAATCTCAATATATTCGTATTCGCCAGGCAGGTCCGAGACTCGAGGGGTGCGCGTGGTCGTACTAAGTACAAAAGGAAAACCTAAAGCTTGGGCGATGGTGCTCTTTCCTGCCCCAGAGGCGCCAGTGAAGGTGACAATTTTACCCATGAACATCATAAAATAGCACTTTTTAAAAAGATTTAGAAGCCGGAGAAGCCATGATTGGAATAAGTTGTACTCTCTACCACAATCCTTTTAAATTCTGATGTTCTACCCTTGTGTATGGCTAAGAAAACACCTAAAAAGACAGCTAAACCATCGAAAGGACAACCGTCCCAAAGAGGTACAAATGTTAATTCATCTCGATCAGTGAAAGCGGCTAAGAAAAAGCTTCCGGAACCCGAAGAGGATGATGAGGATTTAGAATTACATCCTTCCGAAGAGCAAGGAATCCTTCCAGATGAGACTTCTGAAGAGCATGAGCTAGCCATGGCTGTTGGCGATGAAGATGAAGATGTCTATACTGAAGTAGGAAGAAAGAAGCTGGAAGAGGATGATGAGATTGCGCCTTGGGAAGAAGGAGTCATGGAAGGAGCGGTCGGCATAGGACAGTTAGGAAAAGATGCGCTTACTGGAAAGCCTTTAATGGATACGGATGAAGTCATCGAGATGGAACTTGATGGTCAATTATACCGGTTTGTTTCTGAGAAGAATGCCATTAAGTTCCGTGAGAAAATGATGAAGAAGAAAGTGAAGGGAAAGAATAAGGATTAGGATTTTTTGGTAGGAATGTTTTTAAATAAAGTTCTTTTTGAAAAATATAAAATGCCAGAAGAGAAATTAGTTTTTGCTTATGCATATATGATTAACAATGGGTTAGGTTTACCTAAAGGATTACCTGGCTTCTTTGTAGGAAATCCAGACGCACCGATTAAAGGTAATTTTGAAGGTCGCAATAATTTAAAATATGCTGCTATTCACGCTTCCAGAAAAAGCCGTGAATTGTCTACCCTTGTCGATATGAATTTTGAAGGTTTAGCTAGAGACGATGGGATGACCTTATTATTACAACCTATTCAGGAATATCGTGCTAATTACAAAAGCGTAAATGAATTAATGAAAAAGTATTTGCCAGATTCTACAGAATCAGTTGATCCAGATGGCTGGTATAAACACACAACAATCCTTATTAGATAAATCTTTCTTGGTAATCAAAAATATTAAGAAAAAGAATAATCTCCCTCAAAACACTTTCCTTCTGCTCTTCTCTCCTTTTAACTTCCGTTTCAAGGCGTTTTTAGCATTGTCAAAGGTTTTGTGCAGAGCATCCTCAATGCGCCAGTCGAATTCGTTAACCGTAAAAGTCTGTCCGGGAGCATCCACATGCAGAGTAATAGAATATTTATGTTCATGCCCACTTTTAGTATGGTCTTTCACATGCACGACCATGGAAAAGTCATCCTGAATGGCTCGCTGCAATTTAAACGCTTCATTAGACGCGATCTTTTGTACTGCTTCTTTTTGATGCGCAAGCAAACCGACATCATTCAAGCCAACGAAACGGATGTTGAAATTTTCTGGTATGTTCATGCTTCCTACTAAGCGCAGCACATTCTTCAGGGTAAGCAGTCCTTCGAATTTCTCGCCATCCATGACCATGGCGCTGGAGACATTATCTTTTACCATCAGGGTGACTGCTTCTGATAAAGATGCTTTTTTACTGACTGTGACCATATTATCGTTAGTACTAAAGGATTTAATGGGCAGCATAGATAAACTGGGCCGTTCTCCTTCTGCACTTTTAGAACCACCACTCATCTTGCTAAATTTAGTAGAAAATTCCCGGTCAGGGGCAGAAGCCAGAAATTTCTGTAAGATGTCACGAAAACTGACAATGCCATACAACTTCTTTCCTTCAAAGACCGGCACCTGATCAACCCGAGCTTTGTACATCAGTTCTTCTGCTTTGCTGATAGGATCATCTTTCTCCAGCTTTTCGCCTTTCACTAACTTAACATCCATGACCAAAAATGATTTTGTTTCCGGCAGGGCAATGGCTAACTTGGCCAAGTCTAAGGCAGAAAGAACCCCTATTATTTTTTTATTGCTTTCAACTGGAACGAAATCGCTGTCAGCTTTGAATAAGGCATAGGCAGTTTCGATAACATCAGCGTGTTCATTAACTAAAGGGGTTCTATGGATAAAATTACTGATCTTGGCTTTAGAGACATCCAGCCTAAAGCGCAGTAATCCCTTCTTCTCTATCACTCCCAGATACTTGTCTTTCTTGAAAATTAAGCTGTGCCGTTCATCATATTTACGCAGCTGCCCGATCATTTCTGAGACTGCCTGCTCGGAATCAAATGAAAGAAATTCAGATTTTATCGCTGGAGTTATTTCCATGTCATCCACCTCTGAACAACTAAGAATATTGTAATATTTAAATCTGCCTATCTGCTTGATCTGGAACAAAAAGTCACTTGACACTATACCCTATTTCCTGCTTCCCTCCAGCATAAGACTGGAACAAGATCCATTCGATTCTGAAAGTAGCTCCGATATTTTCATAAGTAGTATTTCCTTGTTCTAGTATGGGATTGCTCTTGATACCGTTTACTTTCAGTGTTACTTGGCTCGGTTCTAAGAAATGGATGCTCACGTTAGTCTGTACGCCATTGATGCTTATCTGCTGCTGCTCGCCAACTTTAAGAGTGTAAATAGTCTTCTCTTCTTCGACTGGTTCGTCTTGATTTTCCGCTATGGCTGAATAAGTTGGTTCTGGCGCAGGTGCTTCAGAAGCATTGGCAAAAATATTAGTGGGTTTTTCCTGGCATTTACCTTGATCGCAGCCCCATTCGCAGTCTTTCTTGCTGATAAAAGAACAATCCTCTTTTTGATACCCTCTACGGAAATCATCGATGCACTTGAAACCAGTAGTGCAAATGTCTGCTGGACGGCATTCTCCGTTTATACAACCGCGTTCACATTTGGCAGCGTCTTTACGAGTACAATCTTCGGAAACGTATACTTTGTAATTTTCATCTGCACATTCCCAGGCAGGAGTACAGCCTTCGATGGAAACGTCTGTGGTTTCTGGCGCAGTTGCGGTTGAAGTTTCAGCTGATTGTGCTTCCGGTTGGCAGGAGAGAAGGAAGAAAAAAGCTATGATCAAGCCTATTGTAACGCAATTTTTAGCTAATTTACTCATCATTTTATACCAAAAACCTTTTTACCATATAAAGTTTTTTCATTTTCCTGATCAGGCAAGCTTCTCTATCTCCCTAATTTCTGCTTGATTTCTTTCTTCAATAGATCAGTATATAACTGAAACTGCACGGCCGCTTCTTTCCAATCCTTATCATTGACAGGAATCCCATAATACGTTATTCCGTTGCGTTTGGTTCTTATTTTCTCAAAGAAATTCCAGTCCAATTCTAAGAAGGGATATTTTTCACAAAGATACGCAAAGAGACATAAATGATTCCTTGATTTTATTTTATCCAACAACAGAAATGCTTCTGCTAATGAATGCATGGTATCGTAATACAATTTGTATGTTGAGTTCCATAATTTTTCACCAGATAAACTTTTTGCAGCCTTCAATTGTTCTTCAGCAATTTCAACCATGGAGGCGACCCGGTCAGCATCTGATTCCAGAAGAAAAATAAAAATCCCCTCGGCTGCGCATTGATCATAAGCTTCACTCTGGGTTATTTCTTTAGGCAATAGTTTTCACCTCTACCGGAATACTGCCTTTAACCGTATATCCATTAAGGATGTTCCGTAATAAAGCCGGGCTGTATTTTTTAAGTTCTTCCTTATTCTTACAGCCGAAGAATTGTATTTCCCTCCCTAACTTCAGCCAATATTTTCCCAATTCTATTTCGTCAGCATCGCCATACACAAAAAGATCAATATCGCTCTCCTTATACCAATCTCCTCTTACCATGCTTCCAAAAAGAACCACTGCCTTAGCGGATTTTAATGAAGAAAGATGCCCTAAAAAACCGCTAGCATGAAATTTCTCCAGCGCAAATAATTTTTTAGCATTGATATACTCATGAGCATCATACCTGGCAAGGTAGTATGGCATCCTTCCTCGCGGTTTGACACGCTTAATCAGAACCTCTTTCATCAATTTTTTCAGCCGCGCGTTGGTCTGCGCCCTGCTTAACCCAACTTCCTTCAAGAGCTGCTCAAAGTGCCACTGTTTGGTAGGATAGTCAAAAAACAGCTCCTTGAGATCTTTGTTTGCGGCGGTTGAGATTTTCATTTTTAGTATGGGTAAACAATACTATTTTATAAAGATTACGGAGACTTCTGCAGGGGTATCTGTTGAAGTTCAATTGTTTTCTGCTGGCGGTTGGCAGGATGAGATGAAGAATAATGCTAATAATAAGAGGGTTATAACACTTTTTTTTAACTTATTTTAATCATGATTCCAGTCAAAAGCCATTTTAGCATATAAAATGGTTTTATTCACTAAATAGTGATTACTAAAGGAAAGTTTATAAAGAGAATTCTAAAATTAAGATTATGGCAGTCAAAAGTCCTTTACCTAAAAACGCGGTTAGAGATCAGAGATATATACAAATATTCAATGATATTCAAAGGGATAAAAGTTATTTAGAGCATCCAGCCGATATCCAAGAAACAACATGGGATTCAGAAATCGCTACACGTATTGATTATGCGGGCAGGGGATGCAGTTATAGACCAGGACGGAGAAATTCTACGGCGCCTGAAATTTTTTTACTAGGTTACGATGAAACTTCTATAGAAAAGACGTTGTGTTTTATTGAATCATTAGCTTTAGATGGGATTTTTAAAGATTGTTCTTTTCTTATGGAAGGATACGATGGCACAGCGGCAATGATAAGCTGGGTTAATCCCGTAACCAATCCAAGGTTGAATGGCCTATTTAATAAATATGCCATTATGCCCTGTGGAAAAGATTCATGTGACCTTCGGGAAAGCCAGTATAGTAATTTGCAGGAAGTTGATCGATTGCAACGCTCTGCTTCTGATGAACAGAGAATTAAAGAAAAAGTAGTAGAAGCAATGGATAATTTAGTAAAACGTGAAAGAGAATATTTTCTGCCTGCCGTTGTCAAAGAAAAAGAGAAAGGGAGACCAATACTCTTTTTAGCTAATATCGTCCATGCTCTTTCATCTAACTTCCCGATTGTATTAAATAATAATGGAATGAAGTATGCGGTGTTTGTGCCTACTAAATATTAAGGCTTATTCTGCTGCAGATACTGAACCGCTCAAAAACGTATTCGATTCTGCAAAGTCCAGCTCACCTATTATGGAGGGATCATTGGTTTTCCGATCAATTCCTAGCCTCCACCATTCTCCTTTCTGTTCCCAAGAGCCATCAGTAGCCCGATTATATTTCTTCCCGCTTCTTTCAAACACTCCTCCTCCAAGATGCTTAGCTGTTGGACCTTCTCCCAACTTCAATGCTACGGTAAGAGGATCAATTCCCCCTTCGTAAATTCTGCTAAGCCGTTGCCCTTCTGGCACTAAGACATAGGAGATGATTTCCTCATTCTTTACCCCAGCTCTGCGTAAACCTAATTCCAATTTTTTTGGATCAGAGATGAGGATGCTTTCGGCCTCGTCAGGGAAATCATTGGAGAAACCACGTGCATTTTGGGCAGCTTGCCTTTGGTTCCGCTGAATTTTCCGAAAGTTAGGAAGGTCTACTTCTCTACCTCCTCCTTTAAACAGTTCTGCTTTTTTGCGATCCATTATCTTTTTCGCCGATGCGGGATCAGTAGTATATGCAAATCCAAGATCAACAACTTTTGCTTTCAGGCCTTTTTCTGTTTTAACTAGAAACACATTATCAGCATGGAAATCTTCTACTACCACACCAGATTCGGTTAAGGCATCAGTTAATTCGTCCAGTGCTTTTCTTACTTGATCACTGTCTTTTGATCCATATTTATGTAAAAAAGTATTTACGGTGTCTCCTTCCAGTTTTTCAACGATGTAATAGTTCTCTCCCCACTTATATGCTTCTGGAGCCACATCTTTAGCTTTCAAACTATTCAGCAAGTTTGCAGATTCAGAAAAAGTATTTGCGTATTGCCCAAAAGGATCTTCATAATGTCTTATTTTTATAACGGATGGTTTATCGATCCCTAGGGAAAGTCTAACGTCCTCAGGAATATTTCGAACTATTCCTTCAGCTCCTTGTCCAAGATATTCAGGACTTTTAACTAATTTCTCTAAATCCGATGTTCCAATAATAGATTGCTGTTCATTTTTTTTTACGATTGCAACAAGATTATTCCAGTTTTCTTTTTCAGCTACCTGCAAAACTGAGGGATCGGTGTATGCTGTTGCTGTTGTCGTTTTTAATCGCACCCCTGAAATTTCTGGGGCAGGAATGTCAACAACTCTCCTCTCTAGAGATATCGGCGCAGAAACAGTTTCCTCGACAAAAGCTGGAAACGTAGGAATAGTACACGCATCCGCAGAACCAACCAATATATTTGGAGAGATTGCGCAGCCGTTGACTATATTAGATATGCCTGTTCCTGCTCTTTCTGTTTTCAATCTTTTTATCTCAGCAGGATTAATTTCAAAACCTCCGCCAGTCATTATATCAAACAACTTTTGATCATACACTCTTTCGATAGTATTAGGATTGCCTAGATTAGCGAAACCAGCATCCAGAAGTTTCGCCTTCAATTTTCCCTCCGGAGTTGTAATGACTATGACATTATTCCAATGGAAATCAGCAATTTCTACATTCTCTGCTTTAAGCGCATTAGTTAATTCTTCTACTGCAGTCTGGACTTCAGCTAATTGTCCTTCATAACCAGCTCTGGTAAGAACTCTTCTGGCTTCCTGGAGTTCTGCAGGACTTTGAGAAGTTTTATAACGGGCAATATATGTCTCGTATTCCACTCTAGCCTCAGGAGATAATCTATCTAAAATCGTATCTTTCAGGCTTTTTCCCTCTAATTTCTCAGCAATGTAATACGTATTTTCTGCTCGATAGACGCGCGGAGCTGCTCCTCTCTCGGCAAGACGGTTTAGGACCTTTGACTGTTCAGGGAAAGAGTTAGCAGCCCCTTCTAGTCCAGAATCTGTATTCCGCACTTTTATAACCGCTGGTTTTTCCACACCAGGAAGATGTACACGAGCTGCTTCAGGAATTTCCAGAACCACGCCTTCTCCGCCACTGCCAAGAAGCAGATGTTCTTTTTTAGTTAGAGTTTCCAAAGCAGATTCTTCTAGACGCACACCTGGATGTGTTTCTAACACCTCTACAACATCATTCCAGTCATCTTGTCCTGGAACGCGCGGAGGGAGTTCAACTATTTCATCAATACTCTTTGGAACACTTCCACTAGCTATAATCTGTTGCTGGGGAACTGTTGCCTTTTTTACAACGGGAGCTCTTTGAGAAAAATCACAAGGATCAAGACCTGACAACCCATATAAAGCGCAGCCAACTGCATTACGATTGACAACATCAGTTTTTACTCCCTGCTCTTCAACCTGCCGTATCGGCACAACCTTACCTTCTGCCGCTGCTTTCTGTCGTGATGACGCAGCATATTCGCTGTCCGCAAGACCTTCTACCGCTAAATCATTCTGCGCTCGCTTGGATGCTATCTCGGGAGGTACATTCTTGAGATCTTCGGCGCGCACTGCGGCAAGATTTTCATTGGCTAAGCGAACCTGTTCTCGTACATCTTCAGTCACACGTGCTGGACCTAAAGCTTGGTGCTGTCGATTAAACGTATCCTGCGCTTCTTCAAACCCTCGCTCAGCATCTCTAACCTTATCAGAAACAGGAAGCTCTCCCACTACTCTTTCCGCCAACGGTCGTGCATCAGCAACTTTTGCCGCTTGGTCCAAATCAGCAAGTTGAGTTAGCCTCTGTTGAGAATCGGCAAGAGTTCGCTGCGCAGTTTCAATCTTGTTTGCATCACCAAGACCCTGCGCGTCTTCTAAATCACCTGCTGCCTGGGCTAGCCTCTGTTCTGCTTGCTTGTATTCCGCCGCTAAGGTTTGCCGGTATGAAGATACCTTTACTTGATTTCCCAAATCAGCAACTCTTCCTGTTATTTTCGCTTCTTGTTCGGCAGTCTGCGCAGCCTGCACGGCATTTTGATAGATGGTTCGTGCTCGCTCTGTTGCTTTTTCTACCTTTGCCACGTCTCCGCTTGCTCCAGCAGCTCGAAGCTCTACCCGCGCTAAACGCAACGCTGCTTTTGCTTCCTCTGTCCCATGAACAATAAGTTTTCCGGCCGTAAGAAGCTGCTTTTCTGCCCGGTATACTTTCAAAGCGATTCTACCTATCTTAACCACCTCAAACGCATCCAGCGGCAACGTTACTATGTTCTCGATCGAAGCAAAACCATCACCTACTGGTTCGACGATAGTCTGATGATATCTCTCGCTGATGCCAAGTGTAGTTTCATCAAGAAGTTTCACTTTCCTATCCGCTTCGGCTGCTGCGGCAGTGCCGCCATGTGAAGCGCTCACCTCTCTGAATTCATTTTCCACAAAAGCAGTCTTTCCCCCCTGAATAGCTTCTTCATTCTCTGCTTTTCCCAATGCCTGATATGCCAGCCCTTCTCTTCCCGTCTCTGTTTCTTCCGGAAGCCTTCCGTTAGCCAGCTCTCTCAGCACAATATCTTCTCCTACTGAAAGACTTGAAGTAGCACTTTCAAAAATGTTTCGGCCTTCAAGTTGGGGATTATATTGAAGCACTCTCGGATTATAGTTTCCAGTTTTCATGGCTTCAAATGCTTCACTAGCGCTCAACCCAGCATCAGCATATACTTGCAGGACTTGATTTCGCTGCTGAGCGTGTTCTTGCTGCTCAAGTAAAGAAGCCGCGGTTCTATCTTCCTGCTCAGTTTTTTCCCTACTATAAGCACCATACTCGCGCAGAGCCTCAACTCCTCCTTCTTCTAGCACTCCAGAAGCAACCAGGAGATCAAGTACAGGCGCAACTGGCGTAATGTAGGAGCTTGTTAATGCAGGGAAAACATAATTATATGTTGGCTCATGTCCTTTTTCCAATATTCGTCCGCCAACATGGTAGACATAATCAACAGTGTTGACATCTTCCGGAATCACTCCCGCTGTCCGGAGAAGGGCTAGGGGTGGACTGAAAAACTCAAAAGCAGCTCCTACAATATCCTGCGGCCTTCTGTAATCTTCTTCGCCACTAAATATTCCTTTTCTGCGTTCAGTAGTTTGTTTTTGATGTCTGGCGCTTTGCTCATCAAGACCTTGCGATTTCTCTTCGCTTCTTGCCTTAACCGCCTTAATATGAGCATCCTGCGCTTTCCGAAATTGTGGAGTAGCTTCTATACCTGGTTGTCGTTCCTTCAAGGCCTTTTGTATCGCTCCAGCTTCAGCGATGCTTTGGTCGTTTCCGAGCCCAGCTAGAAATTCCGACCGTTCCAATGCCTGCGCTTCAGTATATCCTTCATAACTCTGAAGAAGCTCTCGTCTAGAAGTCTCAGACAAATACGGACTCTCCTGTGCCCATTCAGATGCTTCTAAATGCAATCCTGCAGCATGATATAAATTAGCTACAACATCATCGCGTTGAATGCCAATAAATTCTGAACTGATGTCCTCTAACTCTTGCTTGGCACTTGATTCTTGATTTTGCACATTGACAAGATTCTTTCGAAGTGTGTTGACCAGTTCGCGTTTCTGGAAGTATTCTGCTCTGGCTGTCTTGAACTCCGGACTTTCCTGTTCCTCAGACGAGACTACAGGAACTTCTCCAAAGCCGATGCTTTGCTCAGCAAAAAGACGCTGCCCTTCAACTTTTTGTTTATGTTCTGCCAATAACTGTTCATAACTTTGTTTCGCCGCTGCTGCTCTTGCTTCTGCACCGGGAGTTTCTTGTGTCCCTCGTAGTGATGATTCAATACGAAGAGCAGCTTCTTGGTTTTCTTTGATGTCTTTTCCCAGCTGCACTGCTGTTGCTTCAGCGTTCTTGGCTCCTTCCGGAGGATGATTCTTAAGATACGTCTGCTCGCGCTGTTTTACTTCTCGGTAAGCGGCTTCACGTTTATTGACAATTGAAACAAGTTCTTTTTTTGCTTTTTCTTGTTCAGCTCGCAACTGCGCTTGGCTAAAAGAACAAGCGGTTGGGTTTCCCTGACAAGATTTTGAAACTGCTTCAATACCAGCAAGTTTTTCTCTCTTCTCGTTTTCGAGAAGTTTGGTATAGACATCAAATGCTGCTGCAAGCTCAGGTTTTATACCGCGGCTGGCAAGAACTGCGTCTAATTTTTCTTGGTCTTCCGGATTAATACCAAATTCGCGCAAACGGTCAAATCCTTCTTGGACCAAGAGGCGGTATCGGGCGCTGTCCTCGAATGTTTTTAGATATCCTTGGTTGTTAAGTTTAGTGATATCTATGCCCAGTTTCTGCGAAATTAATTTTCGCAGGGCTGGATCATTACTGAACTCTAATTTTGCAGCAGCCTGCAGTTGATTGGTTTTTGCAAGGGTTAGTAATTTGTTAAGATTTTCTTCATCCTTTGCGGAAACAAGAACTCGTGCTTCTCCAATCACTGTTCCGTAACCAGTGTCGATAGGAATAGTCTTGGTGGTTTTACCATCAAATTCTTCATAGAAAACTTGTTTTGTCCCTAACCCGCGTTCTTCTTTTAGTTGAACATAACAGTCTTTATCGCCGCAAGGAAACTGAAGATCTAGCCCACGACCAATTTCTACAGTTTTACCTTCAGTTTGCGCTTGAGCAAGTTTTCCTAATCCACGATCTTGAGCAGGATAATATCCTAGTTTTCCATTCTCATCAACTCGTAATACAAAGGTAATGCTATCTGTTTCATGATTTTTCATTACCCCGGGAATAAGATGCGGATCTCCGCTTACAATGGTTTTTTGGATTCGAATGGCGTTAATATCAGATTTGCAATCGAAGCAGTTAGCATAGATGAAATCTTCTTTACTGCCTTCGTTTCTGGTTATCTTTAACGAAGCGCCGTCTTGTACGGTCTGGATGCCAAATTTTTCTCCTTCTGCAGTTGAATATTGATCATCGCTGTAATCTAACAGTCCTGCCAGTGCAATTACTGTTTGCGGACCGAGTTTCAGGTTTAACTCAGATTTGCCGTTATGGCCGATAAAATGCGGTTCTGTTTTTCCAATGCTGCTGATGCCGCCATTCGGTCCGACATCAGAAAAGCCACAATCTACTTTTCCTTTACAAACCACCGAAATTCCACTTTCATCCTTCTTGATCCATACTTTGGCATTATTTCCTAAATCTCCTTGCGGCGGGCGTACATTTCGTGCCAATTCCTTCGCTTCCTCCAGCGTTGCGGGTTCAGGCTTGGCTGCGTCAGAATCAGAAGGAAGTTCATCGATTCTAATTTCAACATTATTTTCTCCCGTTTGGCCTTGCGTTGTTACTTTTACCCGAGAATTTCTGTGAACAAAAACTGTTCTTCCGTCCGGATCGATGTTCTGCCGTGTTTTAATCTGATTTCCATTTTCATCAGTATCTTTTAATTTGCGATCGCCATGATCCTGCGCGGTGATAAGATTTCCCACTTTCTCAGCTTTTCCGTCAACGTAAATTTCCCGAGTCAGGATCTCTGCATTTTCCGCCTTGAAGTCACCGTTTAGTTTGATGATTACTGTTCCAAATTTATTGTCGACTTGCGCGTAATTATTGCTGTCCAGCCAGGTAATGAATTTAACTGGGCCTTCTACTTCTAATGTTCCGTCAGGATGAAGATTAACTCTAGTTGGATCATTTCCCACAATAGAAAATTTTTGTTCAACTCCGTTAGCATCTGTAAAAATAAGATTTCCACCTTCTTGATAACTCAATCTTCCTTCGCGACCGCCGGTGGTGCTGATCTCGCCGATTTCTTCTGTTTCCGCAGGAATAAGGATAACTTCGGTCCCTGTAACTCTAACTCCAAGAATATTGGTATACGTACTGACGGGATATTCAGATTGACCTAGAATTAAACTATTTTTTTTCGCATCAAAGAAAAATCCAGCAGGAACTTTTTCAATTTTTACTTCCTTGCCAAATTTCTGCGTGAAATATGTTGCAGCAACCACTAGGCTACGTTTAATGTTTTCTGTACTGACGTCAGCACTACCCTCACCAGAAATATATTTGTCATCAAGAGCAGGATTCAAGCCGAGATGTTCCGGATTGTCGTAAAACTGCTGAGCAAACTCGTTGTTGTAATTTTGTGCTAAGTAATCAGCTGCTTTCAGGGGATTTTCATTCATGAAGGCTTGAAAACTATCAGCAGTTGGATTCTTGAGGAACTGCTCTTCAAAACTAAGCTGATTACCATTTTCAGGTTCTTGCGCTGCTGAAAGAGACAGTATGATCAGTAAAAAAGTGAAACAAAGTCCTGCAATTAGATGATTGTTTCTTTTCATTCTCGTGCATCCAAGACCGTAACTCTGAACTCCTGCCGGTCTTCTTCACCTTGTTCATCTTTTACAGTAAGCGTAACTTTGAACTCTCCTTTTTGGTTAACAAGTATATCAATGGTCCCATCTTTTTTGACGACAAATAAATCTGAATCAGAAGAAAAAGTAAGAATATCGTGATTTGCATCTTCTGCGCTCAAGGTTTCTTGCCATTGATCGCCAATACGAAAGGTCTTATCGGCAATAAAGTGCAACAGCGGAGGTTCATTCTTCGGGAAGTCATTACGCACTGCAAACATGAAGGTTAAAGGCGCTTCTCCATTTTTTTCAGCTATGGAATAGATAAAAACAGATTCGTCATAGGGAAAAATAAACGGTTGATAAGGTAAAGTAAGCAGCATTGATGGATTAATCTCTGGAAAAGGCAACTCTTCTACTACTGAACGCATCTTCCCAAGATTACTTTCTACTTGCCCAGTAAAAGTATCTACATCAGCCGTATCATTATTAGGCAAAGTGACTTTCAGAGGCAGCTTTAATCCTGCAACAACCGCCGCATCTTTAATGGTTACCAGAGCATCAATCTCATCGTAATTGGCTTCGACCAAAATATTCTGTTTCTCAAAGGTCTCAAAATTTCCTAAACAGAAATCAATGTAATTTTCTAGATAGACCGCAAGATCTTTTTCCATCTTTTCTTTAGAAAGACCATTTGCGCCATTAAGCCAGGCATAGTTAACAATACCGTAATCAGTTAACAGAATCTTACCATTTTCTTCCGGATAGATTACGCCGCCTTGGATTGCTAAAAGATAGATTGCCGGATCAATGGTTTCTCGGATGCAATTTTCAACGTATGATTGTAATGTTCCTCGTACTCCTGGAATTTTTTGCGCTTCCTTTGCTTCCACTTCCAAAGGAGCTTCTTTCAGCTGGCCGAAGATGTAAAAGAATAAAGCAGCGAGAAGTAAAATAACTATACCTATCACTAAAAAAATGGTTACTTGTCCTCTTTTTGACATCAGCCAGAATGAAGAAATTAAGCTATATAAAGATTTACTTGAAGCTAGCTTAAAATGAGCAGAAATCATACCAGAGTCACTTCATGGTGGTAAATTATATAAAGAACTAGAAATTTAGAGGCTTGCCCCAGAAAAACGAGAGCACCTGGTAAAAAAATGAAAACAAGAACTTTATTCCGTAACTTCTTTTTTGCTTTAATTATGGAGTCATGCAATGATGACCCATCAGTAGCAGATTCTTTCTCTGGGAAAGTACTTAGTTCTCTGGAATCACGGACAGATGAAAGTAACATAAAAAAGCAATCTGGCTCCAGCGGGCTTCCCACACAGTATCTCAATAGTGGCGTGGCCTTAAGAGAGATACTTCAAAATCATCCTAAAACAGCCGAAAAGAAAATCCTGATAGATAAATCAGAAAGAAAGTTAGCTTTGTATCTCGGAAAAATTATTTTAAAAGAATATCCTGTATCGTTTGGTTTTGATCCAGAAAATGATAAAATACAGGAGGGCGATGGAAGAACACCAGAAGGAGAATTTTATGTAAACCTAAAAATGCCTAACAGTAGGTTTCATAAAGCATTGCAGATCAGCTATCCGCAGAAAGAAGATGCTTCACGCGGCTTAGAGGCGGGTTTAATAGATCGTTCTGAATATGAAAGCATTAATCAGGCCATCGATTCTTGCACCAGCCCACCTCAAAAAACACCCTTAGGCGGCTACATCCAAATTCATGGAGGCGGCAACCGTTCCAGAGACTGGACCTTGGGTTGTATAGCTCTGGATAATGATGCGATGGATGAGATATATGATTTTGCGCAGGACGGTTGTCACGGAACTAAAATAGTTATTCAAAAATAAGGACTTACCCTCCAATAATCATTTATCCCCCGATCAAATCTGAATTAATAGTATTTACAGTAACCGGAGAACACATCTGGGTTCTACCGGTGTTTATATCCTTACAGGTATTTCCATCATTTGTCCACATCCAGGAATCACCTATCTTAAAATACCAGGAACGCTGCCCCAGGGTGTAACCTTTTTGGCCGGTATTATAAGCTGGATCTTGGGTAGCAACTTTTTCTAAAGTGGTTGCTGGTTCTTCAATCTTTTCATACAGTGGTGCTTTGCCATCCCAACCCTGGACGGATTCTAGGTTTGGATAGGTTTTTCTTAGTTCTGAGAGAGGACGATGATTGTTGCTTACCGTTCTTATTATTTCATTGTTCTGGTTAACTTCTTCTTTTTTTTCAAATTTGTTTTCATTAGCTGTATTGCAAGCACTGAACACAATATGTTTTACAGATGTATCTCCTTGAGGCAAAGTATCAAACGGCGAAGCACCAGGAATCTCATTAAAATAGAGGTTATCAATTGGTATATGACTTTCTCTTGATACTACTACTACGTCGTGCCGATCTCTCCAAATGATGTCGGACCCTTTATCATGATGGCCTGTCAGTATCAAGGTCTCACTATTGGTGGAAGGCGGAGTATCTCTACTATTAAGAATATAACATCCCACCTCCTGACAATATGCAGAGTTTCTGAGACTTTTTGCAGTAAAGGCATTATCGCCGGAAACAATGATAGTGGTTGAAGGTTTTTTTGACTGGTCGCGCGGCGGGATAACTTGGCCAAAATTGTGAGCAAAGAGCTCTTCGCAGTTTGCATCCATCTCGCAGGTAACGAAGGTGTTGTGTGGTTTATTCAAAAAATCTTCCTCAACTTTCTGAAATTTATTTGAGGACCAATGCTGCAATATTCTCGTGCAGGAATCACCGCTGCAGGAAGGATCTTTCTGAGAGATAACATCAATTCTTCCCACTTCTGCATTTGCCAGATTCTTATCATATTTCACTTTATTGGTGTTATCAAAAACAATGGTGCTTTGTAGCTTACCTTTATCTCCTTTTCTAGATGAAAATTTGACTTCTCCGTTTTGCTGATTGAAGACTTCAAGATGGGTAAGATACGCGGAACTTACTGCTGAGACCCGATCATTATTTTGCACATTGAGAAAAGCAAGTCTATCGAAAGGTGTGTCTGTAATACAGCTGAAACCTTCTTTACAGAATACTGCTGCTTCCCGACTGTCTTTTCTAGTGTAATATACCTGCGTATCAGTTTTCACAGCCACGCTGGCCCTATTTTTCTCGCTGACCTCAGTGTTTCCGGCGATGATAAATTCTCCGTAATGAGATGCTTTCGGCTTAATGATTTTGCCATCGATGGAGAGTTCTAGTAAACTAGTGTCATGCCCGCTGGGAGCTTTTTCAATCCCTTCATAGTTAAATGTTCCCTCAATGGTCTCGCTCTCTTCTCCACGCTCGAAGCTAAAAGAACCACTATATTGTGTATAGCCGCTGATAACCATTCCCACTTGCAAAGAATTCACCTTAAGCGCATTTACAGAATTTCTTGCATCCATCTTCCCACCTTCCAGAGTGTAGACAGAAACACCGGCCGGATCAATTGTTTTGGATAGACCTTTGGTGTGTTGAAAAAGATTTCCTTCATATTCCAACCCAAACTCCGACACCAGTTCATCTTCATATATCTTTCCTCCTTTGAAATCGTTGATATTGAATCTGGTGCTTTGTTCGGAATCTGCTGTGGTTCCCATTGCTATGCTGATACCATCATAATCCACTACCGCGGGAGCTTTGCCCACTCTTTCCATCCCTAGATCAAATCGTTCTTGAAAAAATATTTTTCTGGTTCCATCATTGTCATTGAGGAGATCCAAATTTTTCTTTCCAGTCGCATCAGTTTTCTGCACTTCTTCATCAAGCCTGGCCAAGACGTGTTCTTGTTTCAAGACATCTGGTTTTTTATTGATGGCTGCCGCTGATTTGAGTGGACTATTGTCAAATGCTGCTTTGGTAATGGCGGGCTTTTCCAATAATTGCGGCACTTCTTCCACCACCGCCCATGCCTGCTCGGGATTACTCTGAAAGCTTTCCTCTATCAAAGGTACAACTGCGTCCTGGGTAGCCTGAGCCAGACCAGCTTCAGCAACTAACGGTTCATCACTGAAGAAATCGTCAAAAAATCCAGCACGCGAACTAGGTGCAATGACTAAGACTGCTATTAAAAGCAGCAGTACTATTTTATTTCTACTTCGAACCGGTGCCATGTTTTTCCGTAGTCATTCTCAACATTTATTCTGACAGAGTGTGTTCCTCTATCTTCTTGTTTTGGTGTAAATTTTATCTCCCCGCTCTTCTTATCGATACCGAAGAGATAACTGTCGGTGGTGAATAGCAATCCTTCTGAATTGGCAACTTCAACTCTATATCTGAATTCCTCACCTACTTTCGCTTTTTGTTTTTCGATTGGCGCAATTATGGGAAGATTTCCTGCATTTACGTTGATATTGATATACAGTGGTGTGATAACACTCCTGTTAAAGGCATCATTCACCCCGACATAATACAGATACTCATCATTTGGAAAATTTTCTGTGGAAAGGGTAATAACTCCGGTCTTAGTTCCTATTAACAAATTATCTGGATCATCGGTCTTGAACGTTACATCTTCTCCTTTGGCATTAACCTGAAAGGTATGAACTCCAGGGCTGGTGATATTCCAAGAGGGGATAGAAAATAATTGCAGCGAAGTTACTCCGCTAGTTTCTGTTTCTTCCGCCTTAATTTCTTCTGTTTCTGAAAGATCCCCAGGAGCCCATTTGAATTGTGCAGCAAAATTATATATCAATGGTTCAGTGCTGGTTTTGAGGGGGTAGGAAAGAGAGATCAGGATGTTCTGATCTGCATCATCGGCTTGCTTAAATCCAAAACCAAAATTCTTTTCGTATGCTTTTGAGGACAATTCTCCTACTAAAAAATACTGAGGATCAGCTTCTTGTTTGGAAAGATATTCCTTTACTGCGTTATACTTCTCCGGAAAATTGAAAGGGATCGACACCGAAAAGGTAGAGAGAGCTGTTTCTATTCCGCCTATTTTGATAACGAGAGGATATTCAACTACTGCTAACGTTTCTTCAGCAAAATGTATGGTTAGGTTTGGCTCTCCTGCTGTAACCATGTAACTCTGCTTGGTGAAAGTTTCAAATTGCCCAGTACAGTCAAGCATCCTTTCTGTGGCAGCCATCGCAACTTCTTTTTCAATTTCTGAAATGGCCGGCATTTTCACATTCGTTTCCAAAAAATAAATAGGCACTTGCAATTTTTCATCATTGAAAGAAAAGATGTCTAAATTAGGTGGGAATTGATAATATCCTCCTTGCGATAAGACAGTTTCCATCCCTATAATTGTAGCTTTTTCCAGGCAATTGCTCACGAAGGCAGAAAGGAATGAGACAGAATTCTTAGGAGCTTCTGCTTTCAATTCCTCTGTGGTCCTTATTTTTGCTAGGTACATGATTCCGGCAACGGTCATAAGTACTAATATCCCCATAACGATAAAAATGGTTACTTGTCCTCTTTTTGACATCAGGTGAAATGAAGAAATTAAGCTATATAAAGATTTGCGTAAGATGTATGTGCATAGCTCGTTCGGGGCGCTCGTCTCAATCTTTACGGAGTCTCTACGAGCGCACACACTTTGACTACCGATGGTACAAAGCCCTCACTGGTGATTTCACGCTATGCACATACCGTAAAATGAGCTAAAAATAAGAAGAAAAGATAAGAAAATAAAATTAAGAAAAAACAAAAAACGGCCTACTGCATCCGTAAATGCGCTCTTCGGCTCGGCCGGGCTTTTTCGTGGCCCTTGCCCTTGCCAGCCATACCACGGGACTTCTTACCAGCTGAAGTAACTCCATGGAAGGCTCTGCTTCTGTTCTTCTGCGCGGAAATCCAGTTGATTTTAGGATCAGCTTTGATCACCGGATGATCAGGATCTACTAAAATAATTTCATACCAGTAATATCCTCCGTCTTGGGCTACCCAATAGGAATTAAGCACCACTAAGTTTTCGTACTTTTTCTGGGCTCTTTCTTCTGCGATAACTTGGTAGCTCTTATGCAGACTAAGCCTAGTTCCAGAACGTTTAGGTTTTCTGCCGCCTTTGATCTGCGGACGGGTATGTCCTCCTCGAGTAACTCGCTGGCGGACAACGATGTATCCTTGTTTGGCTTTGTAACCCAGTGATCTGGCTCGGTCTAGACGAGTTGGTTTCTCTATTTTAGTGGTCGCTGTTTCTTGTTTCCAGCTGAGAAGACGCTCTCTCCATAATTCATTATTTTGGTGTGGTTTTCGCCACGCTTCACGTACATATTTGTATAATGACATTTTTTACTTAGCCTCCGTTGGTTTTAATTTTTATTTCGAATTTGTTATTACAAACAAATCTCTCCATCTTCAGGTAAGCAACTACCCACATCGATGGTTTTAGTCATTATTTGAAGAGCGCTTTAAAAAGATTGTGGGTACTTTTTCATTATCCAGAAAAATATTTTTGCCTATAACGCTCTACTAAATCTTCAATAACTTTGTATCTGGGAGATTCGTAAAGGGATCTCAAACTTCCAACATTAAATGATTTGCCTTCCATAAGCGGTGCAAATGCTCCTCGCTTCACTTCAAAATAATCTGCAGAGCTGGCTATCAAATCTTCTATTTGACTGACATGCTTTTGCCCTTCTTCAGGCAAGATTGAAGCATCTATCGTTTCTCCAGATAATAATTTGTATTGTTTCATTTCTTCTTTCCTCAAAATATTTATCCAAAATTGATAGTCCCATTGGCGATCAGCATCAACAGCCATCCCAGCCATATCAGCAACAAGCCCATCAGCAGTCTCATATAGGGTTTAGTGCGGTGCTTCCAGGATTTAATTTTATGCAGTTTCATACCTCCAGCTACAAGGAGAAGTATGATTATCAACGGCAATACAAAAATTATGTTGTACAATAGCAGCAGCAAAAATGCAGTAAAGTCAAAGTATTGCGAAAGTAAAGTAATGATTGCCAAATAAGGGGCGCCAGTACAGGGAAGTTCGACCGCGGAGACAAATGCCCCAAGCAGTATCACTCCGGGAATGGTAACCCGATTGGACATGATATGGATTTTGTCTATGAATCTTCCCGGAATGGCTAGAGAAAACCATCTGCCATACCAAAAGAAATCTTTTATCTCTAAAATTCCGGCAAAGATGATCAAAATGCCGACGGAAATAGAAAGATATTCGGTAAGCCAAAGCGGGATGGTGGAGAGGAAATATAACAAACCAAGGCCAGCCAGCAGATAGACAACCAGTACGGAAAAGACATACAAGCTCCCCAGCAGCAGCATCCTTCCGGTCGACTGTTTTGCTCCCAGCATCACGGAAATCATCAATATCAATACGCCGATGGCACAGGGATTGATAGAATCAATCGCCGCGGTGGTGACTACAGTAATTAGCGTCGGTAAAGTCGCTTCAACTGCCATGCAGTTCACCTCGGTTTATTGCTGCCTGATAAGTAGCACAGATTTTATCAGTCTTTTCTTTTTCTTGATCAAATTCGATGATGATACAATCTCCAGGAGGAACGTGCGCATAAGGGGAGATGTAGGGAGCATAATCTTCAACTTTTCTTTGAGTGTAAATCCAGCTGCCTTGTTCTTGAGGATTAGTTATTTCGTAGGCAAAAACTTGCACTGTTCCTGGTTTTCCCTGACACAAATCTCCGTCCCGTACATAAACCTCTCCATCATTGGTTGGAACAACAAGAGAATCTTTTGTAAGTTTTCCACCGACCACTTTGAAAAAATTCTCTAAAGAGACATCTTCTTCCTTTACCACTACTCCTTCCACATGGATGCGGAAATCATTATGTTCGTGAAACACCGGAGTGCCAAAGCGATTTGATAATCCACTGGGGTCAAGCAAATCTACTTTTTCACCGCAGTTCCAGATTTCAAAATCGGCGTGCCAATGCACTGGCCCTTTAGTCAGAGATATTTGGTTCAAATAGATGGTGGTACCAGCAGTGTACAAAGTTGCAGCTATAATCGGGATAACCATCAGTAAAAAAAGCATCCGTTTATGATTGTGAAGTTTTCGCTTGGAAATGATCGCTAATATCACCAGCGCTGTTACTAAAATACTGGTGATCATGATCACGGACATAGCTCTGGCCTTGAGCTTTACTCCATCGTCAAAGGAATTCTCATCACCAGCTGCAGCCAGGGGAAGAACAAATAATAGTGTTACTATAACTGCTAGAAATTTTTTCTCTATCACCTTATTGGAGAAAGAGATATTGCACTATATAAGTTTTCTGTCTTATATAGCAAATGTGTTAACTATTCGTACATTTATCCACACATTTGCTATTATAGGAAATAACTTTAATTTTCGTAGTTTTGCGAAAAGCTTCACTAAAGTTATTTCCTAATACATGAAAATAAACAACGATTTATTTTCAGTACTGAAATTAAGTAAATTCTTAATTTCATGTAAG
>Ga0209542_10002172_pt1 | contig 44514 bp, 50 predicted proteins | sample RifCSPhighO2_01_FD_184028 | JGI IMG/M metagenome (GOLD analysis project Ga0209542, IMG submission 184028) | Soil microbial communities from Rifle, Colorado - Rifle CSP2_plank highO2_0.1 (SPAdes) (version 2) | ecosystem: Environmental > Terrestrial > Deep subsurface > Rock core/Sediment ...
GATGTGATCCCCCGGGGGTCGCCAAAAAGGTCGGTGTACGAGACCGGCCTGCCCAGAGCCAACAGCCAACGGAGAACAACCGCCTAGAGCGACAACTGTATCTCGACCGGCACCATGGCCCGTGGCAAGTGGGATGACCTCACCGCTCTACGCAGGAGTGAAACTCTGCGGATCCCGCCTCTTCGCGACATCGTGTCGAGGCGGTTTTCTTTTTATATACGTACAAATAGAGTTTTAGAATTTTCTCAATAAGTGCTAAAATGGCTTTATGCCGGAAAATAAAGTCATTACAAGGTTTGCCCCGAGTCCTACGGGCTTTATGCACGTGGGTGGAGTGCGCACGGCGCTTTACGCCTGGTTACTCGCGCGCAAGAATAACGGAAAATTCATTTTGCGTATTGAAGATACGGATAAAGAGAGGGAAGTCGAAGGCTCTATTGAACACATCGAGCAGTCTCTAAAATGGCTCGGCCTTAACTGGGACGAAGGTCCGGATATAGGAGGGCCACACGCGCCGTATATACAGTCCGAAAGGTTGGAAAAGTATAAAGAATACGCAAATATTTTAATCAAAAAAGGTTTTGCTTACGCGGACCCGTATACGGAGACGGAGATTGAAGATTTCCGGAAAAAAGCCGAAGCCGAAAAGAGGGCTTTTTTGTACCGAGAGCACAGGCCGGAAAATCCGCCCGCGTGGGACGGCACAAAGCCATTGCGCTTCAAGGTTCTCGAATTAAAACGCATGGCGTGGAGCGATATCATCTGGGGCGAGCTATCCGCGGGACCCGAAGCGCTAGATGATTTTATTTTAATCAAAAGCGACGGATACCCGACTTATAATTTTGCCCATATTGTGGATGACATAGAAATGGGCGTGACTCACGTGATGCGCGGTCAGGAGTTCATAGCCTCCACTCCGAAATTTTTATCCATATACGAAGCTCTCGGTATAGAGCCTCCTTTGTTCGCTACGACGCCGCCGATCATGGCTGCGGACGGAAAAAAGAAGTTGGGCAAGCGGGACGGGGCGAAAGATATTTTAGATTATGAAAAGGAAGGCTACTTGCCGGAAGCCATGATTAACTACCTCGCATTTTTGGGCTTTAATCCGGGGGGAGAAAAAGAAGTTTATACCCGGGAGGAATTGATTTCCGTTTTTGACCTTAGTAAGGTCCAGCGTTCCGGCGCGCAATGGAATGACGACAAGCTCGATTGGCTAAACAAAGAACACATGAGGCTACTTCCGACCGAAGAAATTCAAAAAAATATTTTAGAAAGGCTGCCGGAAGCCATGCGTGAAAAAAAACTCGTGCCGATAATTTTTGAAAGAATTTCAAAATGGGAAGATATAAGGGAGATGCTACAAAGAGGGGAGCTGGATTTCTTTGTTGCTGCTCCGGAGTACCCGAGGGAAAAATTAATTTTTAAAAACACGCCGCCCGAAAAGATAAGTGAAAATCTGCACCTGGCTATCTCCGCGCTCATGGAGCTCGGCGAAGATGATTTTACGGAAGAAAATATTAAAAATACCTTAATGAAAGTAGCCGAAGGTCTCGAAAGCAGGGGAGAGCTCCTGCATCCGGTGCGCTACGCCCTGTCCGGCCTCGACAAATCCCCCGACCCGTTTACTATCGCATCTATCCTAGGTAAAAATGAAACAATTTCCCGCTTACAAAAAGCTGTTTAGTTCCATAATTTTTGGAATTTTGCTTATAATTTTACTTGTTATTCCACCTCCTCGGTGGATCGCCGATGAGGCGATTTCTTATGCGGAGACTGCCACGGAGATTAGGGATAAGATAAACCAAAGAAGCGCGGACATAGCGGAGATAGAAAGGCAGATAAAAGAATACCAGGCGGAGCTGAATTCTCTCGGAAAGCAAAAAGATTCGCTGAGCGTTTCCATAAAGCAGTTGGATATTACCAAGAAAAAGCTTGATGCGGACATATCGCTTACTCAAAACAAGATAGCCAAAACGAACTTGCAGATACAAAATTTGACCGGCGACATAGGAGACAAAGAAATTTCTATCCAGACCGGGAACAACTCCATAAAGAACGAGATTAGAAATTTAAACGAATACGAGGATGAAACGTTCATAGAAATGCTGCTTTCGAACGATGATTTTTCCGTGGTTTGGAACGATATAGACAATATGGCTACGGTGCGGGAGAGCATGAGAGAGCATATCGCCAGGCTGAAAGAAACCAAAACGGCGCTCGAAGACACACGGACCGAAACAATCGAAGCAAAGAACGAGTTGACCAGGCTGAAGACCCAGCTTTCCGACCAGCAAAAAATAGTCATCCAAAATACAAAAGAAAAGAACAAGCTCCTGGCACAGACAAAAAACAGCGAAACGAGCTATCAGAAGTTGGTTCAGTCTCAGCTGGAGAAAAAAATTGCCTTTGAAAAAGAACTGGAAGATTTTGAATCGCAGCTGAAATTTATCTTAGACCCGTCCAAGATACCGTCCGGCCGAGTTCTGAGCTGGCCGCTCGATAATATATTTGTAACCTCGCCATATGCGCCCAGGTGGGGAGGCTTCCACCGAGGGACTGATTTCCGGGCGGCGGTGGGCACCCCGGTAAAATCAGTGGCAGACGGCGTGGTCAAAGGGTTCGGGGATACGGATATATGTTGCCCCAAAGCATCTTTTGGTAAATGGATACTCATCGAGCACAACAATGGCCTTTCGAGCACATACGCGCACCTTTCCCTTATCAAAGTCTCAGCCGGACAAAAGGTAGGGAGGGGCACCGTAATAGGCTATAGCGGGAATACCGGGTCTTCTACGGGTCCGCACCTGCACCTGTCCTTATACGTATCAAGCGGGGTAAAAGTGGACTCATTTGCCAGCAAGTCTTACCCGGGGAAAACGCTGACCCAGCCAATCTCAGCTACGACGGCCTATCTGGACCCGATGCGCTATCTGCCTTCCTTGTAGAAATAAAATATGATAAAATAATATTATGAATAACAAACAAGGTGGGTTTTTGGAAATAATAGTTCTTATTATAATTGCCTTGCTCATAATGAAGTACTTCGGGATAACCGTCTCCGGAGTTATTAATTGGTTCCAGACTTTTTTCGCGAGCGTCTTAAGATAACCACTTGTAAATGACCCTTCAGTAAAATTCAGGGTCATAGTGAGTAAAACCGAACTATGAAAATTTTTAATAAAAAGGCCGGTGTAAGCATACTAGGGCTCCTAATCCTGGCCGGGATCGTGATTTTGGTGCTGAAATACATGCAAGTGGACATACAGGTCGTGGCCGAGAACTCTACCGGGCAGGAAAATATCAACAACTTCGGGGAAGTGGTCAAAAATTTCTGGGATACGTATATAGTGCGATTTTGGGATGATATTTGGACTCCGCTCTTCTGGAAACCTTTTATGGAGGGCATGAAGAACTCCAACAGCCTTCTTAACAATTTCAACAACTCCTTGCCTCAGGTGGATTTTGGACAATAGCCGGGGAAGTGCCCCTGAGCCTCATTGCTCTAGGGAGCATGTCTAAAACATATATTGTGCGACACGCCTCTGTATTATAAATATGGCTAGAAAAGCTATCCCCTATACATATCTGCCTTTATCTTCTCCAATTCCTCAATAACTTTTTCATCGGTAATTTTTATGAAGCGCGGGAAAGTTTTTTCTCCTGCCTGCGCAGGCAGGTCTTTCACAACATCCCCCATAAACATATCGAGCGGTCTGAGGACAAAAAACTTGCCGGACTTAAAGGCGGAGCTTTCGTATATTGGCAAATAGATGGCCATATTGGCATCTTCGGGCCTGCAGTTCTCCTCGCTATGTATCCCCACCCCTATTAGCTCATAGGCGTAATTATTGATAGACAGAGCCGGGTTATGCTTGTAGTGATAGTAGAATCCTTTTTCTGGAACTTTTTCCGGGATTTTCATAAAAATATTTTTAATTACATGATGTTGATAATGTATAACCGGCTTGTTCGGCCTCGTCTTTGGTGTCAAAGTAAACCCGATTTTCATGCTTGATGGTTTTGCCCGCGGAACATCCTAAAGTATAATACTTGCTTCCCCTACTCGATGCGAAATAATATTTGCCTGTCTGCGCAGGCAGGCCCGTGGTGTTTGAATTTTGGACAGCGGAAGTGTTCACGGATTCCGATGCGGAGACGACGTTCGCAGGGCTGGCTGTGTACGCATCCGTATATTCTATCTCTATGCCTGGAGAACCACTTTCTTTGGAAAGTCTGCCCAGCTCAAAAGAGCCCAAGCCCACTAAAATGACAATAACGACTATCAAAGCATCCTTCCCCTTCTCGTTTTCAATGAATTGCTTGATTTTTCCCATATAATTAGTTATACTGTTTTTGTATTTAAATTATATAATAACTAGCTCCTAGAAGCTATAACCTAGAACCTAATTCCATGGCACATAGAAAAGCTGGCGGTACCGCCAAAAACTTAAGAGACTCAAACCCAAAATACCTCGGTATTAAGCTTTCGGACGGCCAGATGGCCCAATCAGGCTCTATAATCGTCCGACAGCGTGGTACGGCAATAATGGCGGGCACAAACGTATCCGTAGGCAAAGATCACACTCTTTTCGCCCTAAAGCCCGGTATCGTAAAATTTGGCTCAAAACGCAAAACCTCCTTCCACGGTAAGACCGCGGTCAAGAAAGTAGTAAACGTAACCTAACTAAAAAATCCCCGACAAGGGGATTTTTTATAGCTTTCCTACTATAAGCTTAAACGAAGATTTCTTGCCTTTAATCTCTATCGGGATGGTAAACTCCCCTGTTGCCTTTATCGGTTTCTGGAGAACAATAAAATCCGGGCTTATGTCCACGCGATGCTGGGTCTTCATCTCTTCGGCGAGCTTCCTGCTGTGGATCCCTGAAAACAAGTGCCCTTTCTCGTCGGTGTTTGCCTGCATGGTAAGCACTTTGCCTTTTATTTCTTCCAGATTCTTCATCAGCAGTTCTTCCTGTATCTTATTTTCAATTTCTATGTTATTTTTTCTTTTTTCAAGCTCGGTAACGGCACTCGGAGTCGCCATCTCCGCCAGCTTGCGTGGAAACAAAAAATTCTGGGCGTAGCCGTCGTTTACTTCCTTCATATCGTGTCTCCTCCCTACTTTCGGCACATCTTGTAAAAAAATGACTTTCATCGGTTTGCTTATTTTTGCAATAATAATTCCACGGCTTTGTTTAGTTGAGCGTCGATTTTAGCGTCCAAGTCTTTCTGGGTAACTTCCACTTTGTAGTCGGGGGTCAGGCCTTTTTCGGAAATCGAAGTGCCGTTAGGTGTCAGCCATTTCGCCACGGTAAGCTTTAAAAGCGTGTCCGGAGTAAGCTTTATGACTTCCTGCACGGAGCCTTTTCCGAAACTTTGTTCGCCGACAAGGGTGGCCTTTTTGTGGTCCTGCATGGCTCCGGCCAGAATTTCCGAAGCCGAAGCCGAACCGCCGTCAATTAGGATAACGAATTTAAGCTTGTCGTTAAATATGTCGTACCCCTTGCTCCTGTATACGTCTTCTTTTTTCTTCTCTCCATAATCTTCGGTCACTACTGTTTTGCCGGTTGGGAGGAACCAGCTCGCCATGTTTACAGCTGAGTCTAGGTATCCACCCGGATTACCACGAAGGTCGAGCAAAAGCTTGTCTGTCTTCGCGTCCACGAAACCTTTCATCGCTCCGCGGAAAAGCCTTGATGCGTTAGAGTCAAAATTGTAGAGTTTTATGACAAAAATTCCGTCAGGGCGGAGCTCGGTGTCGAGCGTCGGTATGCTCACAACGTCGCGGACAATTTTTATCTCTCTTGGTTGCTTCTCACCTTCCCGGAAAATAGTAAGGGTTACTGTAGTCCCCTTTGGTCCGCGTATTAATTTAATCGCTCTCTCTATCGTCAAGTCGGTGGTAACGGTATTGTCTATTTTTAAAATTTTGTCGCCGGATTTGATATTGGCTCTGTAAGCGGGAGTATCTTTAAGTGGAGCAATCACTGTAAGCACTTTGTCTTTCATTCCCACCTCCATTCCTATTCCTTCAAAATTACCGGATATTACTTCGGCAAAGGATTTTGCATCCTCAGGCTTAAAAAAAACGCTGTAGGGGTCGTTTAATGAGCTCACAAGGCCGGAAATGGCCCCGTAAATCCTTTCCTGATTGGTTATTTTGCTTGCGTTCGGAGATTTTTCATTTATAGTATTCCAGGCTTCCCAGAATGAGGAAAAGTCGGCGGTGATCTCTACGGCAGTTTCTTTTCCAGTTATGCCCGTGATTTTTTCTATGGCAGGCCTGTTGCTCGCGCCCGTGAGTACACCAAAACTAAAAAAAACCACTATAAGGAAAGCAATTATTGCATATTGTCTTTTTTTGGAAAATTTTTCCATATATTACATGTCTTTTTCGCTTTGCCTCGTTTCTACGATTAGTTCTTCTTCCATCACTTCTATTTCTTCGGCACTCCCCTGCCCCTCCGGGTTTCCTTTTTCCGCTTCCCTCGGCCGTAGCTCGTCCACGGGCGAGGCTTTGAAATTATTATTCTCTCTGAAGTTATCAAAAGTCTTCTTTCTTTTTTCTTTGGCTTTGTATTCGCTGTAAAGGGTGTAACTGAAATATACGAGGACAAGCCCGGATAAGGTCGTCAAGACGTCTTTCCATGAATACGGAAATCCGGTATATGGTATTATCGTTACCCAGATGCCTAAAAATAAAAGTATTCGTGCTTTTCGCATAGGTATATTGTAGCAAAAAATGGAAACAAAAGGCAACTTACTCGAAGTATTCCGGTGTATTTACCGACATCCAGTCCAAAAGCTCACGCATTACCGATGATGCGCCTACACTGTTTGTGTTTGGTCCGGCTTCCATCATTATGGCAAATGCGTATTTCGGGTTTTCGTATGGGAAAAATCCTATTACCCAAGAGTTTACTTTATTCTTATTGACTCCGAGCTGAGCCGTACCGGTCTTGGCGGCAACCTCCACATAAGGCACATTGAGCGAAGCGGCAGTGCCGAAAGTTACCGCGTAGCGCATCCCCTGGTGCACCGTATCAAAATACTCCTTTTTAAAATCCAATGTTGTCACCTGGTTTTCCTTTGCCGTATCTCCGGCAACCAAGTGAGGGGTTAAAAGTTTGCCTCTATTGGCGAGCGCTCCTGTGGCGCGGACAACCCCCATAGGAGTCACTTGGAATCCGTATTGACCTATCGCGGTGTGATAAGTGTCCCCGATTCGCCACAGGTCGCCCTTGAAGTTCGCGGCTTTCCAGGCGGGGCTAGGTATGGTTCCGAATTTTTCATCCGGCAGGTCAATTCCCGTTTTTTCCGCGAACCCGAAAAGCTTTGAGTATTTTTCTATATTGGCGATGCCGAGCCCTTTTTGCCCTTCGAATCCTCCGCCTATTTCGTAAAAATACACGTCAGAGGAAACAGCTATGGCCTCCATCATATTTGTCCAGCCGTTTACCCGCCAGTCTTTGAAAACCGTTTTCTGGTCGGGAAAATATGGGTTTGGGATAGAAATTGAGCCGGTCGAAAGTATCTCTTTATTCGGGTCGATAATTCCTTCAGTAAGCGCGGCTAGGGCAAAAAACGGTTTGACTATAGAGCCCGGAGTGTACAGGCCTGAAATATCGCGGTCCAAAAATACTTTCTTTTTGTCGGTCAGATAGCTTTTTATGGCCTCTGAGTCCTTGCCGAAAGAAAGTATTTCGGAATTATATTCCGGGTAGCTCGTGGAAGTTATTACTTCCCCGTTCCTGGCATCCATGATAACCCCGGATCCGCCAGTAAAGTCCCTGCTTGCGGAAAGGTTCCCGATTAAAGTAAACAACTCTTTTTGTATCCTGGAATCTACGGTTGTAACGAGGTCAGTTCCTTGTTTTGGTGTATTTACGATGTTTTCCGAGTAAATTTTGCCAAGCGCGTCCGTTTCTATGATCTTTGACCCGTTTTCCCCTTTTAACGACTCGTTGTACATTTTTTCCAGGCCGTCTTTGCCAATAAATTCTCCCTGCCAAAAATTTCCCGATTTGTCCCGGCTAGGGTAGCTTACATAGCCTGCAAGATGCGAAAATCCTGGTGACATATAAGCCCTAGTGGGTATGGTGTCGGCGGGGTCTTTTTTATTCCAAACTATCGGAATTTTATTCCTGTCGTATATTATTCCTCTACCGGTAAAAATGATTTCTTTTTGCAGCACGTTGTTTTGGCTTCGGCTGAAGTAGGCTTCGCCCTTATGTATTTGCAGGTAAGCAAGGCGGGTTCCGAAAACCCCGGTGAAAAATAAAAATAAAATACCCAAAGCCAAAATAGTTTTCTTGTGGATGGGGCGCTCTATGCGGCCTTCGAACTGCTGGCGGTCAAAATTCTGCAGGTTTTTTGAGTCCAGAAAAATCTCGTCCGGCTCGACAAAAGAATTTTTATTTTTTATTTTATTTTTTTTGATTATCCTGGTTATCATCTGTTGTGTATGGAAAAGTTAGAATTCTTTTTTACCGTCTCTGCTATTAGCAGCAATATAATGAAAATAAAAAAGGAAACAAAAACCATGCCGGAAAATTCGGGAACGGCGGTTCCGTAGAGCAGGTCCGAAAGCAGAAAGAGCACGGGAGCTTCGAAGAATATTTTAAAATAAATCAGTCCTGCGATGGCAAGGATTACCGACAACCAAAACGGCCAAAAAAGCACGGAAAGCAAAAGTAGAATTACGGCACAAATACGAAGCATCATATAACCTCATATTACATGTTTTCCCAAGAAACTCAAAACAAATTGGAGCTAGAATGTGGATTTTGTTTGCAATTTTCAACATTTTATGGTATAAATAAGATGTCGGAGTTCTTTGACTATTCCCCGCAAGGGGCTATTTCCGCGAAAGCGGACTATTTCGGAGGACTCATGCGTTTGCACTTCAAAGTTGGAGAACTGGAACAGGACGTTGTCGTCCCTAGCTGGGCAGAGCTTTATGCTTTCCAGAATGCCGTGAACATGATTCTGAATCTTATGCGGCGTACTGTTCCTGGGCCGGTCTCTGTGGCGGTATATGTGCCGTCGCCGGACTTCGCAGGGAACCCGCTGTCCATCATCGTCAATGAGGGGAAAATCTTCGAGGGAAGGTTTACCTTCGAGATGGACAAGAGTGGCTTGTCGAAGAAAGACATCGCCAAGCATCTCATCATCATGACGAAGAACAGCCTCGTGTTCCATCGGCAGTTCTCAGAACTGACCGAGAAGGAGTATACCAACATCGTTCAAATCACCGGTACCTACACAGCAGTTTCATAACGCGACGCAGGACTCCGACAATTTCTAGCCGCACTGGGGGTCGCACCTCGGTGCGGCTTTCCTTTTTATTTTTACTTTGAAGCCAGTTTGGACGCAAGGCCTGTGTAGTTTTCCGGCGTAATTTTCAAAAGCTCCCTTTTTACTTTATCTGAAATTTGGAGAGATTTTATGAAATCATGAATATCCGTCAGGGTAATTTTTTTGCCCCGCGTCAGCTTCTTTAATTTTTCATAAGGCATTTTCTCCCCTTCCCTGCGCAGGATTGTCTGTACCGCTTCCGCTATAACTTCCGGGTGATTCCGGAGCTCCTCTTTTATTTTGTCTTCGTTGATGCTTATCATCCTGAGCCCTTTGAGTAGGTACTCATAGGCAACCAAAGAATGCGCAAAAGCCGATCCGAAATTCCTTGCTACCGTCGAGTCCGAAAGATCGCGCTGTAGCCTGGAGACAGGTAGCTTGCGGGCAAAAAATTCAAACATAGAATTTGCCATGCCGAGATTTCCCTCGCTATTTTCGAATTTTATCGGATTGATTTTATGAGGCATGGTGGATGAGCCCACGGTTCCTTCGGCCGGCTTTTGCACTACCCAATCGTCGGAAATATATCTCCACATGTCCTGGTTTAGGTCGAGAAGAATAGTGTTTATACTTCTTATTGTGTCAAAAACCGCTACATAGTTGTCATGGCACTCTATCTGGGTCGTGACCAAGTTCGCTTCCAGTTTTTGCGTGCGGTTTTTGTTGAAACCGTCAATGAATTTCTTGCTGAAAGCCATCCAGTTTACTTTTGGGAAAGCCGCCACGTGTGCGTTGTAGTTTCCCGTAGCCCCATTTAGTTTGGCCTGTATTCTTATGCTTTTTAAGCCTTCCAGCCTTTTCTCAACCCGTGAGCTAAAGACGCGCATTTCCTTCCCGAAAGTAGTCGGGCTCGCGCTCTGTCCATGGGTGCGCGCCAGCATAGGCAAATCCTTGTATTTTTTTGAAAGGGCATCAAGTCCAGAAACCACTTCTTCGATTTTTGGAATCAGAACTTTTTGGAGAGAATCCGAAAGCATAAGCGCGTAGGCGATATTGTTCGTGTCTTCGGAAGTAATCGCAAAGTGAACCCATTCGAGGGCGTCCTTTAGGCTGGTCTCTCCTAGCCGGTCTTTTATATAGTATTCTACGGCTTTGACGTCATGGTCTGTCGCCTTAATATCTTTATAGCCTCTTATCTCGATATCCGAAATTATCTTGGCGTCAGAATCCTCAAGTTCATACAGAGAACGAACCACATCTTTTTCCTTGCCTGACAATTTTCGGAATAATTTTAAATCGGAAAGCGCTATAAAGTATTCTCCTTCCACCATAAGCCGGTATTTCATGAGGGCCTGCTCGCTCATAAATGCGGAGAGAGGTTCCGTATTTTTCGCGTATCGTCCGTCTATGGGTGATATGGAATTTAAGGGCATTTATATGTTTTTTAAATTATTGGTAATTCTTGCCAATGTTGACTGAGAAAAATCGTGGGCGAAAGGCTTGCCTGTTATCGTCTCGTAAATCTCAATATACCTGCGGGAAAGTTCCGCGACAAGCTCGGGCGGAGCCTTAGGCAAAACCTCGTCTTTGTAAGGGTCGCAGTTTTCCTTGAACCATAAGCGCAAAAACTCTTTGTCAAAATATTCCGGCTCCTCGCCTTTGTCAAAGCGCTCGTTATAGCTGCTGGCCTTCCAGTACCGGGAAGAGTCCGGGGTGTGTATCTCGTCAATAAGGATTAGTTTCCCATCGGAATCTATACCGAATTCGTATTTTGTGTCTACCAAAATAAGGCCCTTGCTTAAGGCGATTTCTTGCCCGCGGGTAAATATTTTAGTTGCCTTTTCAGCCATCTCGTTCCATAAATCTTCAGATACTATATTTTCGGATACAATTTCCTTCGGAGTTATAGGCCGGTCATGTTCGTCTGATTTTGTGGTGGGAGTAAGAACCGGCTTATCCAATTTTTGATTTTTCTTTATTCCTTCGGGTAAAACAAAGTTTCCGAAATCCCTCTGTCCATCCTTATACAAAGTCCATAATGAAGTATTTGTGGAGCCGGTAATATATCCCCGTACTACCATTTCTGTCGGGATTACTTTGCATTTTTTCGCGACGACTACGTTGGGGTCAGGGGTGCTTATAACATGGTTTTGAATTATGTCTTTGGTTTCGTTAAACCAAAAAAGGCTGATTTGGTTCAAAATTTCGCCCTTAAAAGGTACTTCCGCAATTTTTCTGTCAAAAGAAGTGTGCCGGTCGGTAGAAATTAGAGTAATGTGACCGGGGGCAATATAAATATCTCGGACTTTCCCTATTTTCTTTTCTCCGAGTTGCGGGAAGTTCGTCTCTACTAATACGTCATCGATATGTTCTTTTATTTTTTCTGTGTCCATAATTTATTTGTAAATAATAATTTTGCCGGGAGTTAGTTTTGATTTTATAGAAATCTGCGGCTCCGGTTCTTGTGTAATTTTACCTACAATTTTTGCATTGATTCCAAAGTCATTTGCTCTGCCTATACAGCGCTCAGCATCTTTTTCTTCTACAATTAAAAGCATTCCTTGCCCTCCATGCCATACTTCATAAAATTCTTCATCAGCTAGGTTTCTCCAAAACGCACATTCTCGCATAATTTTTGGCGGTTCCCACAAGTCAAAAAGTTCTGCGGACAATTTCCGCGGGAAAAGGATGTCATGAGCTAATTTCTCCCTAAAAGCACCACCAGATAAATGTACAACAGATTTTATATCAATTTCTGCTTTAAAGTCCTTATTAAACCATCCATGAAGCGTGTTAACGTAATTATCGTAAAGTACAGAAGGCGCTGCGGCTTCCATAACACTTTCCTTCGCATCCGGGTTATTCCACCATGTGGTGCCGAATTTTTCTTTTAAGGCTTTACGTACGGAACTTATTCCGTTACATCTAAAGCCATTTTCTTTCAAACCAATAATTACCTGTCCCGCTGCCAGCTTGTCGCCTGTAATCATTTTATCTTTATGATACGCGCCAATCATCGTTCCAGACCAATTAAGTTTTGTTTTTGAATCTTTTATTTCTGAGCCCATAGCATCCCCCATTTGAGCAGTTTCTCCTTTCAATAATACAATTTGTTCCAATTCAGCTACTTTCCCAAGGCCTTTAATCGTACCTTTATAAGTTTCACTTACCTCATCACCCTCATTGCCGACAGAAGAAGTATCAAAAACATTCACAAACACCAATGGTATGCCTCCATATCGTGTAATATCACTTGCGGTTGCAGCAATAATGTCGTAGGCAGCTAAGTGATGAGTTTTTGCGGCATCAATTAAAATTCCCTTAGTGCCAAGGCCGTCTGTTGCTGCTTCAAGGAAGTATCCAGCCGGTAGGTTTTTTAACGTAAAGGGCCGCGGGCCGCGGAATTGTCCGCCAGACAGGTCGTGAACTTCAACAAATGGAGAGTTGTTATAACTATTGATGCAGACAGTGCTAGCGAACTTACTGAAAGAAGCTTCTTCCTCAACGTCTACTCCATCCTGGGCGTATGCCTTTAGTCCCGAGGAATTTTTTTTAAAATAGGCGTTTGTAATCATTTTTATATATTATTATTCCTCATGTAATCCATACCCAGAGTTTTAAATATTTCGCTAAAATTTTCTAAAATCGTTTTCTGTCCCTTATTAAAACATACCATAAAATGGAAATAAACACTTGGCATGCCCGGGTCACCTATATCTTCCAGCCTGGACTCTATGGTAAACGCGCAAGTTTCGGGGATTTCAAAATTTTCAGTATCGATAACGATAACATGAACTCGTTTTGTCCTGATTGTTTGTCGTATTTCTTCCAAAGTGGTTCTCATAGGCAGGTCGTTTTCGAACGACCCGGGCACAGAGTGCCCCAGGTTCATGGATTGGTTTAAGTCCGAGTTCGTTGTAACCCATCTCGTTATTTTGAATTTATTATCGAATAGGCTGCCGGCGAGTGAGCATAATTCAGAAAATTTCATCCCTACGGAGGCGAGCTTCGCGATTTCAAGAATTGCGGCGTAACTGTTTTTAATGTGCTGTTTGATTTTGTCGTTCTCTCCTCGGTATATTGTAAAGCCTATGTCGCCCAGCATTCCTGTTTTCCGGTCAACTGGGGAAAAATAAATCATCCCAACACTTTCCTTTTCAAGTCTGGATGTTTCATTCGGCCAATATTCGGGCTTTCTCAGAGAATCGTATTGTAAACGCTTGAAAGGTTTTGTATCAAGTAAAACAGCCGCTCCTTTGGGCGGCGGACTATACCATCCTTCCGAAAATAATTCGTTGTGGCTTTCGACTTCCGCAAGGAATTTTTTAACGATTTCGGATTCTGTATTGCCGTCCAGGCTGACTAACGATTTCGCAAAAATTTGAGCCGTTGTTTCTCTCGTTTTAATTATTGCGTCAATCAGGTCGGCCATTTTATTTCTCCCTCGGCCGTAGCTCGTCCACGGGCGAGGCCAGGTATTTTTTATATCCAATTTCTTCCAGTTTCTCTCCTTTCTTTCTGTTGTCCTCTTCGAGCTGAAGTTTGTAAGCTATCATTTTATCTTCCAGGCTACGGTCTGATATTGCGAGCATTTGCACGGCTAGGAGCCCCGCGTTTTTACCCGCATTTATGCCAACCGTGGCGACAGGAACGCCGGGAGGCATGTTTACGGCGGACAGGAGCGAGTCCAGGCCGTCGAGTGATTTTGCTTTTACGGGTAGCGCTATGACCGGCAAGGGGCTGATAGCTGCCAAAACCCCGGCCAAATGGAAGGAGCCTCCCGCCCCGGCTATAACTATTTTCATCCCCCGGCTCGGCGCGTTAGTGATGAATTTGTGAACCAAGTTAGGCGCGCGGTGCGCGGAGGCAACCGTCATTTCATAAGCTATCCCGAATTCTTCCAAAACTTTGGCTGCCTCAGCCATTACCTCCAAATCGGAATCAGAGCCCATAATGATGCCCACGGTTGCGTTTTTCATCCCAGTATCAAAAATTTAAAAAATTATAATATGACCCTTTAACTTATCTCCGTAGATTTTGATACGGGACAGGTATGAAGCTATTTTACCATCTCAAGGGCCCTTTTGCCAATATCTTTTCTGTACTGCATTCCTTCAAAGGAAATTTTTTCCACAGCCCTGTAAGCTTTCAGCAAAGCTTCTTCCAGGCTGCTACCGGTTGCGCTGACCCCGAGCACTCTTCCCCCGCCCGTAACCAAAGTATTATTTTCCATTTTTGTGCCGGCATGGAATACCACAATATCGGGCTGCATTTCCGCTTCGTCAACTCCCGAAATTAATTTTCCTTTTTCATAGCCCCCCGGATACCCTCCGGACGCCAAAACTATCGTGCAGGCCGATAAAGCTTTCCATTTTATCTGAAGTTCGTCGAGTCTGCCGTCTATGCAGGCGTCGAAAATATCCAGGATGTCAGTCTCTAGCATCCGCATGTATGTTTGCGCCTCCGGGTCTACAAAGCGGGCATTGAATTCAATTATTTTTGGACCACTATCTGTCAGCATCAAACTTGGATATAAGATTCCTTCAAAGGGGGTTCCTTCGTCAATCATAGCCCTCAAGGTAGGGGCAATAATTTCTTCTTCTATTCTCTTGAGCATTTCATTACCAATGAATGATAATGGAGCAACTACACCCATACCCCCGGTGTTTAAGCCCATGTCCCCCTCACCGATTCTCTTGTGGTCTTGGGCTGTCGGAAATATTTTATAATTTTTCCCATCCGAAAGTGCATGAATTGATATCTCCGGGCCAGTAAGGAATTCCTCAACAACAACCTGATTACCGGAATTACCAAATATTTTTTTTACCATAATATCTTCTAGGGTTTTTTCCGCTTGAAGTAATGTTTCGCAGATAACAACGCCTTTGCCGAAAGCAAGGCCGTCCGCTTTGACAACGACCGGCATTTGCTGTCTTGATATGTAGCCTTTTGCTATCTTGAAATCTTCGAATATCTCAAATCTCGCCGTAGGCAGGCTGTGACGCTTCATGAAATCTTTGGAAAAAGATTTTGACCACTCAAGCCGGCTTGCCACCTTCGTGGGGCCCCAGATGCGCAGGCCCGTTTTTTGGAATTCATCCACAATGCCTAGCGCAAGCGGGTCGTCCGGCAGAGCCAAAGTCAAATCAATTTTTTCTTTCTGCGCGAATTCAATAAGCTTCTCAATATCTGTCGTTTTTATGTTGACGTTTACGCCGATTTTGGCCGTTCCGGCATTTCCCGGGGCAAAATATATTTGTCCCGCGCGGGTTGACCGCAGAACTTTCCATCCTATGGCGTGTTCCCTGCCACCGCTCCCTATTATTAAAGTTTTTATTTTTTGTGTCATATTACTTAAAGTTATCCATTTTTGTTCCAAAATTCGTTAGAACATTAGAACTTATTTAATAAACCTCTTGTTGATAACATTTTTCACAGTAAACAATTTCAGGTCTGTCAGTAGCATAAGTTGTCTCAAACCCAACTTGGCATTTATCGCCTCCGTGAATATGACCTTCTTTATCACACATACATTGTCTGTGATATAAATCAGGAACATTGCGCCACTTAATTCTATCAATATGCCTGCAATTAAAACAGAGCCGAGGCAACGGTAAGTTCATTTGCTTATAGAAATCCAGCTCTTGTTTAGTGATCCGGAAAGCCGTAGCGCAGTCAGTATCACAGCCGAATGAGTGATTATTACCTTCCATGTGCTCGCACTGGATTGTTTCTTCAAGTATTTTTTCACTAACGTCTAAAATACTATCAGATAATTCACTGGCTTTAAGGGTAATGGAGTATTTTCTATCCTCTGGTTTTTTCCACCTGTATCCTTGTTTCTTGGCTTCTTCTTCGGTAATGGGAAAGTATTCAAAAGCTTGCGATTGGTTATAGCCAAAGGAACTCATATCAAAAGGAAAAAATTCTCCATATCTATACACGCGATTCTGCGCGTCTGTGTAGGGCATTTCGTCCATATGCTTTTTGATTTTTGGAAGCAGTTCAAAATACTCTTTTTTGCTGTATTGTTTATTCAAAATGCAATAATTTTTGCTTCGCAATGCCACACACCCGAAGACGTTATCTACATATTGGCAGTTTACAGAATACGCGCTTTCACTTGCGTTATTGCATTCCACTATAGCGAGAGTTTTATATATCGCTTTGCCACAACAGAGCGTTTCATACGCGAGTTCAGTCGCTTCACTTGAAGTAATATCCATTCCGTCCTTGTTTGGCGGATAGATAACACTTTGACAATGGCGCATATTTTGTGCGTTAGCCACGAAAAAGCAATTAAAAAGCTCTGTGCCGTTATATAAATAATCCCCCAAGCTACTATATACTTGAACTCGGTGCTGGTATTTGACAGGTGATTTGAGCCATAACTTTTCAGCTTCTTCGCGTGCCTTTTGTATGCCAGACCACGAATACAATTTCATTTCCGCAAGTTTCTTTTTGTATGTTTCTTTGTTGTATTGCTCATTAAAAATGCAGTAGCTTTTATTCCTCAAACCACTACAACCAAAACAATTAGTGCACCCAGCACAGTCCTGACTGAACCACGTATCAACACAGGAAACGCAATTTCGGGAAAAGAAAGTTTTATATGACTGATTGACATTTATTGAGTAATAGCAGAGTTCTCCGTCTTTAACATTCACGCAGTCAAAACATTGTTTACTGTATAACAGAGTAATGTTGTATGCGCTGTCTTCATCATAGCCACTGTCAAAGCAAAGGTAGCAATTTTTTGAAAACGCTCCAACACTGTAATCGCTATTTTTTCTGTCCATAGTCCACATCACTCCCCACGGCACTTCGTTATACAGCTCTCGGATTTGGTCAAAAAAGGGACGAGAGAAATCGTAATCTCTACCGTATTTCATAACGTCCCATTTATCACTATGCCAATAGTTATCCTCATATACTGGCATAGGGTTATCGGGTGGCATTAGTGTAAATATCTTTACTCCTGTCGCATCACAGGTTCTAAAATATGGATGGCGCATATTGCGAAATGCCATTCTGCGTATTGCTCGACACCGCCAGCAAAATGTTGGGGGTAGAATCTTTATGCGTTCCAAGAAAGCAAAATCATCCGGCTCTATCATAAAGTCCTTTTCGCAATTCTGACAATTTCGGATTTCTGATTTCATTTTATTCTAAAGTTCTAACGAATTTTAGAACTTGTAATCCTCGCTTCGTAAGTTTATGCCGTACGGAATGAAAATCACTCCTTTTCATTACGAGTCCGGCTGTTGCCATTTTCTGTATATGGGATGAGACGTTTTTGAAATCGGATTTTATTTTTTCAGATATTTCAATAATCGACAACTCAGGCTCTTTTTGTAAAAGCAAGAGGACCTGTATCCTGCGATGGCTCGCAAACCCTTTCACTATTCGTTCCAATTCTCTGTTAGTTTTCATATTCTAATATTCTATAGAACTTTAGAATTTACTGCAATTATTTGGTTAACTTTTCCAAAACTTCCACATATAATTTGTTTTCTTTTTCTTTTAGCCGGGTGTAGAGGGTTTCTACCGTGTCATTTTGCTCGATTTTTTCAAAGCACCTGCCCAGAACCGGGCCGAAATCAAAATCTAAAGTTAAAAAATGCAGAGAAGAGCCGGCAAACGCGGATTTTTGATCCAGGAAATTTTGGATTGCTTTGGTTGTGAGCATTCCCTTGTTCCAGAGAGCAAGTGTGCCGTCCGGATTTTTGACGATATCTTCGGGGGTGTCCGGTATAAGCCCGGGGTGCAAGTTCAAAATTTTATCGGGGAAAGCTAAAATTACGTCATCTAAAATAATTTGTTTCCACCCAGCCAGGCAGATAAAATCCGGGCTCAGTTTTTCCAAAAGCGGCAACAACTCCTCCTTTGCGGAACAGATTTCTATTTTTAGGTTATTTTTCCTGGCATGTTCCAGGCCCGGGGCATCCGCCTTGTCGGAAACTACGGCGCAAATCTCCGCGTTAATTTTTCTATTCTCCACTGCATGAATTATTGCCCGAAGGTTTGTTCCGGTGCCAGCGTTTGAAATGAGTACGGCTATTTTTTTGTTGTTACTCTTTTGGGACATCGTAATTTACTTCATTTTTTCGCTCTTTTAAATCAATCGAGTATTCCCCGGTAAAAAATGAGGTAGAAAGGTGGCTTTTGGGCAGACCGATTGATTTTATCAAGCCTTCCAGAGACAAATAATGAAGAGAGGTGGCTCCCAGGAATTTGCGTATCTGCTCTACTGTTTTGTTCGAAGCGATTAGGTCTTTTTGGTCCGGAGTATCAATACCGTAAAAATCCGGAAAACGCACCGGGGGCGAAGATACCAGAAAATGCACCTCGCGCGCGCCTGCCTTAAACAATGTCCTTACTATTCCCCTGCTCGTCGTTCCCCTGACGATGGAGTCGTCTATAACCACAATACTTTTGCCTTTTAGGGCTTCCTCAAGCGGTATAAGTTTTAACGCAACGCTATTTTCCCTTGATTTTTGGTCGGGCTCAATGAAAGTCCTGTGCACATATCGGTTCTTTACCAGAGCCATTTCTATGGGTATTCCTGAAACTTCACTATATCCCAAGGCTACCGGCGTAGCGGTATCCGGTACCGGCACGATAGCGTCCACTTTAATGCCATACTCTCTCGCCAGCTCCTTGCCGAAATTTTTTCTGACATTGTAAATCAGCTTTCCGTCCAGAATAGAGTCCGGGCGCGAAAAGTAAACGTATTCAAAGATGTCGTGTTTAGGATTTGCCTTGGCGAGGGTTGTGCTTTTTAATCCTTTTTCATTTATTAACACCATCTCTCCGGGATTGATTTCTCTGACAAATTTTGCGCCGATAGTTTGGAGGGCACACGTCTCGGACGCTACTACGTATCCTTTTTTCCGGCCGGTTCTTACGGTTCCGAGCACCAGCGGACGCATTCCATATTCGTCCCGCACCGCCACCAAGTTGTTTTTGTCCATCATGACCAGAGAAAAAGCTCCGGTGATAAGCGGAAAGATTTTTCGGACCGCTTCCTCGATTTTATCTCCCTTTTCGATATAAAAATTAATAGCGTCAGCGACGAGCTCGGAGTCCATACGGTTTTTCTGTAACGCCTTATTTAAAGATAAGAATTTTTGTAAAGCTTTCACGGAGGGCAGGTTGCCATTGTGCGCGAGCGCAAAGGAGTGTTCCGGATTCAAAACCGGCTGCGCGTGGTCGAGCGCTCCGCCACCGGAAGTGGAATATCTGTTGTGGCCGATCCCTATATGTCCTCTTAAATTTAAGATGTCGCGTTCTTTATAAACCTGGGCCACAAGGCCGGCGCCTTTATGGCTGCGCAGTTTCTTTCCGTCGCTCGTAGCGATACCGGAAGCTTCCTGCCCCCTGTGCTGCAGAGCGAATAGGGAGAAAAAGGCCAGCCTGGAAACAGGCAATCCCTTACCGTATATTCCTACGATTCCGCATTTTTCTCCTCGAAGTTCGTTCATTATTTATTGAAATATTTAATAGCGTTCTTAAAAATCAATAAACCAGGTGCTTCCTTTGACCCCTTTTTATTCATTTGCCACATCGGGCTTTGATGTGAAAACATCCCTCTCTCCGGATGAGGCATCATTCCCAAGACCCTGCCATTATACGCCAAAACTCCCGCAATGTCATAGTCGGAACCGTTCGGATTTTTTTCAAGGTTTTGGAATTTACAAATTTTTCCTTTTGCGTAAACCAGAGCTACTTGAGCATCTTCGACACCTTTTTCCGCCTCTATGGCGGATCGCCGACGAGGCGATTTCATTTCTTTGTATTTTTTCTCCGGAATAACATAGCGGCCTTCTCCGTGAGCTATCGGGATGGACAATTCTTTTATTCCGAGAAGCCAAGGGCTTTTACCGGCCACCTTTAGATCCACCCATCTGTCTATATATTTTCCATGCTTATTATATGTAAGACCTCCCGGCAAAATCCCTAGGTTAGTTACGATCTGGAATCCGTTACAGATGCCTATGAGCAAAGTGTCGCGGGAAAGAAATTCATTCAATTCTTTAGTTAAATGATTTTTGAATTTATTGGCGTAAGCTTTGCCGCTCCCGGTGTCGTCTCCGTACGCAAACCCCCCAGGAAAAGCGAGTATGTCGTACCCCGAAAGCATTTTTGGTTTCGCTATCAAGTCGTTTATGTGCACGATATCTGCGCTGACCTTCTCTTTTTCGCCCGCCCAGTCAAAAGCGAATTTTGTTTCTTCTTCGCAGTTGAGCCCGTAGCCGGACATTATCATAATTTTCGGCTTACCTGTCTTTTTATTTACTTTTTGCTTTTTTGTTTTCATGGTTCGACTTAACTCACCATGACCCTGAGGTTTTCTCGAATGGGTCATTTTAATATATCTCCTGCTGGTAACATTTTTCACAGTATATCATCTCCGGCCTTTCGGACGCATAAGTTGTCTTAAATTCCACTACGCATTTTTCTTGCCCGTGAAAGTGCCCATTTTTTCCGCACATGCAAGCTCTGCCCCAAAGCTTTAAAGGATTCCGAAGATTAATGCGTTTATAGTGCCGGCAATTTGGGCAATACCTCGGGATAGGTAAATTCATTCTCTTGTAGAACTTTAACTCCTCGGAAGTCACTTTGAAAGCCTCGGTGCATTGTTCCTTGCATTTACCACCATGCCCGCATCCAATGACTTTATTCACAATATCATCCGTAACTTCTTGTATGTTATCGGGGATATCTTTATTTTCGATATCGATTTTGTAATTTCTGGCTTCGCCCTCTTTCCAGTTTAAACCTTTTTCCGTCGCTTCTTCTTTGGTTAAAGGGAAATATTCTTGGGCAATTGTTTCGTTGTAAGCAAAAGGAGATAAATCACTAGGGAAAAACTCTCCATATTTATAAACTTTTCCCTTTTGGTCAACGTAAGGCATTTCATTCATATGTTTAATTATTTTTGGTAATAATTCTTCATATGCTTCTTTGGTATATTGTTTGTTTAATATGCAGTATTGTTTTTTTCTTAAACCTTCACATCCAAAAATATTTTTACAATTATGATATTCTTCGTTGTAATAAGAATCTTGGCTGTCAAAATTTCTAATACCAAAAGCTAAATTATTTCCACCAAAACTATGGGCAGTTTCATAAGAAAGCTCACTATTTACACCTTGAAATGAGTTATCATAACAATCTTTTACGTTATTTCTACAAAAAAATAAATACCTTGAGTTTTCTGTTTGTCTGGAGCTAAAAGAATTGTGGGTATTACGAGATTCAGATAAGTCATCCCCGTCAGAATTAACAGATTTGTAAATACGAGCATAGCGATGTGGAACTTTTAATTCTAAGTCTTTAAGTTTTTTTATATTTTCTAAATGCGATTTATGACTTCCTTGATTTATATCTTTAAGAATATTTTGATATTCTTCTTTGTTATATTGTACGTTCCATATATAGTATTGTTTATTTACAAGCCCTATACAACCAAAACAATTTATGCAATTTCTACAATCAACTAAATAAGAACTATCTACACAATCTAAAGAATACTGACTAAAAAATAATTTATTTACTCGTTGACATTCAAATAATTCATAACTAAATTCTATTTTTTCACAAAAAGCTATATCTAATGAATCTCTAGAATCAAACAATTGATTACCAAATAAAACCCTTTCATTATTAATTCCGCCAAATAATAAATAGCATTCTTTTAAATCTTTCCCATAATTACAGTATTCACTATTGATAAAATTTGTTTGATATAAATTAGCTTTTGGAACTCTTGTTTGTAGGGACCGAAATTGACTAAAAAAAGGTATGGAAAAATCGTATTCACGACCATAATTTATCGAATCCCATTTATCAGAGAGCCAGCACTCACGGCAATAAACAGTAAACGGTCTATCTTTATTATAGACGCTGAGAACTGATTTTTTACATAACTTACATTCACGTCTATAAAAAACTCTGTTATTTCTAAACATCAATCTTCTCTGGAATCTGCAGTCGGGGCAAAATGTCGGAGGTGGAACTTTCATCTTTTCGTAAAATCCAAAATCTTCCGGTTTTATGATGAAACCCGCTTTGCAGTTCTGGCATATTTTATTTTCGGTTTTGTATTCCATTTTTATCTACGATATAGCTGAGATTAAGTTACTAACTAATATTTGAAGTTGATTCCTTGTGGTTCTTGCAAAATCAAGGTTCTGATTAAGTGGATCAGGCACTTCCCAAAAAGTTACTTTACTGCTTTGTTTTACATATTCAGGGATATTTTCAGATGGGTTTATTACAATTATCTCCTCTGCGTAGTTAAACATTTTTGGCGTTAATTGCTTGCGCCTATGATCGGACACATCAATTCCTATCTCATCCATAACTTTAACTATATTAATATCTTTATCTTTAATTTTTTGACCTTCTCCAGTGGAATTCTCTTTAACTACTTTTGTGCCAGCGGAGATCGCAACACCTTTTCCTTTTGAAAGGTTATTAAAAATTGCTTCTGCAATCTGACTCCTCGCTACATTTCCTGCGCAAATAAATAATATCGTCATATTCGTGATTGCAGAATGATTTCTAAAGCTTTCAATGTATCTTCTTTCTTAATAATCAACTTATTTACTTTATCAAACTCCGGCATGAGTTCTATTGCTTCTTCTGTGCACGAGCAATGAACAAATAAATACGGAATCGTAAGCTGTTTTTTCTTCATTGCAAGCAAAGTTCTGTAAATCCAACCATTGCATGCATATTGGCCTGCATCTTCAGAAATTTTTGATTCAAAAGGAATGTTTGCTTTTATAAAAAGCTCCTGCATTTTTTCTACATTCCACACAGATACGTTCGTCTCCAGTTTTTCTTTTTCTGGTTGTGACGGATCAAGTCGCTGATTGTTTTCAAAAGAAGTAAGGTATTTTTCGTTATATATCCAGTTTATCCCATTTCGCTCCAAACGAAAACCCTTAGCCTCAGAAGCCATTCCAAAAGATATAATTACATCTGCACTTATTTCTTGCGCTTTTCTTGCTATTATCTCTCCAGGGTTTTCCTCCCCTTCAGTTAATAATACAACCGCAGGAAAAATCAAAGAATGAATTTCATAATCAGCAATAACCTTACCGTCTGCGTATAATGCCAACCATTTTGTTGGGCTGGTCATGTATTTTCCAAAAGTTTCCGAACCTGTAATGATTGCTTTTTTCATGGTTATTTCATGCTTTCTGAGAATTTATGATAAGCCTTGTATAAATTTTTTACAGTTGTTTCAACCACTTTATTTTTTTCGGAAATTACGAATTTTTCTTTTTTAGAAACATAGCCGAGCTTGGCATAAGGTATATTTTTTATTAGCGTTTCGAAAGCGGCGGTATTGTTTCTTGGAACCGAAACCACTACCCTGCCCTGGCTTTCGGAAAATAATTTTCCCTGGACAGAGCTTGCCGTTCCCGGAATATTTTTTATGGATACCTCGCATCCGGTCATTCCTCCGACGGATGCCTTTGCTAAGGCAATGGCGAGCCCGCCGGAGGTTACCGACATAGCCGACGACAATAATTCTTTAGCGATAGCTTTTTCGAGCACCGTGTAGGTTTTTATATTTTTTTTCAAGTTTACCTTCGGAACATTGTTGCCGACGAAGCCAAGCATTTTAAAATATTCTCCGCCGCCCAATTCCTCATTTGTCTCTCCGAGAAGGTAGATAACATCGCCTTCGTTTTTAAATTCGGGAGATACTGTTTTATAAAAATCAGGCATTACCCCTATCGCCGAGATGAGGAGAGTTGGTGGTACTGAAATATTGACCGGCTTGCCGTTCTCGTCGTAGCCCTTAAAGTCGTTGAACATACTATCCTTTCCCGAGATGAATGGTGTGCCGTAGCCGACCGCAGTGTCGTAGCATGCTTTTACAGCTTCTACGAGCTCGTAAAGCCGTTTTGGGTCGTCGGATGAGCACCAGCAAAAGTTATCCAGAATAGCCAGGTGTGAAAGCGTACCTCCGGCGGCTATGGTGTTTCGTATGGCGGTATCTATCGCGCAGGCAGACATGTCGTAAGTGCTGATGTCTCCATAGGACGGATAAGTGGCCGAGGTAAGGACCGCTCCTTTGTCGGAATTTAAAACCGGCCGGAAAACTTGCGCGTCGGTATTTATCAGCCCGCGTCCCGAGAGGGGTTTTAAAACAGAAGATGCCTGTACCTCGTGGTCATATTGCCTGGAGATAAAAGAGAATCCGCATATATTTTTTGTCGAGAGCAACTTCTCCAGGTCTTCGGTGTATAATTTTTTCGGTTCAAGGTCGGGCTCGGGATGTCGGTTAAATACCGGGGTTGTCACTAGCTGGTGCTTCGGAAGCCCGTTATGCAAAAACTCCATATCAATATCCATTATTTTTTCTCCCTTGAAGTAAACTACGCAGTTTTTGGACTTTGTGAATTCTCCTATAACCGTAGTTTCCACTCCCCTTTTTTGCATCAATTCCCGAAAAGCCTTCCATTTTTTCTTTGGGACGGCGAGAGTCATTCTCTCCTGAGACTCGGAAATCCAGATTTCCCACGGGCGGAGACCCGGGTATTTTAGCGGAACTTTTTCCAAGTCGACTTTTGCGCCTCCGCATTCTTTTGCCATTTCCGCCACGGAGCATGAAATTCCTCCCGCTCCGTCGTCCGTAATACTGTTGTATAAATTCATATCCCGCGCCTCCTTTACTATCGCATCGCTAACTTTTTTTTGAGTTATCGGGTCGCCAATCTGTACGGCTGCCGCCGGCGAATTTGAATCCGTGGCTACGGAAGAAAAAGTCGCGCCGTGAATGCCGTCTAAGCCCACTTTGCCGCCAATGACGACGACATAGTCCCCCGCCTTGGCCTTTTTTAAATGAGAAAGTTTGCCGTTTACTGTTCTCGGGATTAAGCCGACCGTTCCGGCAAAAACAAGCGGCTTGCCACGGTAGCGGTCGTCGAATTTTATAAAGCCGGATAGCGTGGGGATGCCGGAACAATTCCCTCCCGTATTGATTCCCTTTATCACGCCGTTCATTATGCGCTTAGGCGGGAGCATCATCTGGGTCAGATCCTTATCTCGGAAATATTTTGTTTCGTCTTCCGGATAACCGAAACAAAAGCCATAAACGTTTGCGACAGGCTTGGCGCCGAGCCCGAAGCCGATAGTGTCCCGGTTGACTCCGACAATCCCGGTAATGGCTCCACCGAACGGATCTAAGGCCGAGGGGCTATTGTGCGTTTCCACTTTGTGAGTTATCAGGTAATTTTTGTCAAAAATTATTCCTCCGGAATTGTCGGAAAACACGGATACACAAAAATCTTTTTTGCCTTTTTGTTTTCTTATAAGATTTGTAGCGCCCTTTATATAAGTTTTATATAAACCCTCCTTGATGTCGTCGATGGGGTTGGCAAAAATAGTATGCTTGCAGTGTTCTGACCACGTTTGAGCCAATGCTTCTATTTCAATATCCGTAGGTTCCCTCTTTAATTCCATAAAATGAGCCTGAATTGTCTTCATTGAGGCGAGGTCAAGAGCAAGCGGGCCTCTTCTCTTGCCGTCTTCGTCCGCTATGCCCATAGTGCCTATAGTCTTTAACTCTTCGGGTTCCTTACTGGAGAGCGGAACTTTTATTACCGGAGTATGTTTTTGCAGGGTAACGACCGGAGCTTTGGACGGCAGGCCGTTCTTTTTTATTTCGCCGTAGCTCGCAACATAGGAGCGCTCAATTAAAGGATTATGAAGTGACAATGCGAGCTTTTCCGCTTCGGCAATGTTTTTTGAGCCGGAAACAAGATGAATCCTGGAAGTGTAAACCGCCAAATCGGGAGTTTGTTTGATTTCGAATAAATCACAAATTGTCTCTTCTGTGGTGTGCCCGATGTTGTCGGTAACTCCGGGCTTAAAACCTATTTCAATGGCGTACCTAAAAGACTCGGTTTTGGGCCTAGCCCGTAGGACGGCCGAGGGAAATTTATCGATGGAAAATTCTTCAATGGTCGGGTTGGTGAGCGCCTTTCCGATTTTTGTTAGTTTGTCACGGGAAAATTTATGGGTTATCAGGTAAGAGTCGATAAAATCCGCTTTATTTTTCTGAGCCACATATATCCGAGAAATCATACAGGTATCTTATAATATATAAGGCTTAAAGACAAATAAACCCTCATTTAAAAAACTTCCAATAAAAGGGTTATTGTTATATACTTCACCTAATGAAATTGTATGAATTTGAAGGCGCGGACCTGATGGAAAAATACCGGATACCGGTTCCCAAAAGGCAGCTTATTTCATCCCTAAAAGAAAATATTAGTATTCCATTTCCTCTTGTGGTAAAAGCGCAGGTCTTGTCCGGAGACAGGAAAAAAGCGGGAGGAATCATATTTGTGGACAAACCCACGGCTCTGGCCTCTGCCTTGAAGAACCTTCTGGGTAAGAAAATATCCAATGAAAAAGTAGAGAAAATTTTGATCGAAGAGAAGGTAAAAGCCGTGGCGGAATATTACGTATCTTTTAGTTTTAGCGGGGCTCTCCGGGCGCCGGTTTTGGCGATTTCCAGCAAAGGCGGCTCTGGCATTAGTGACGCATTTACTTTTCAGATAAACATGATTGCGGGGCTGGAATCTTTTTTCGTCAGGCAGGCTCTCTCCGAAGCGAAGTTCCCTTCAAAAGATATTAACCCTGTTTCGGAAATAATAATGAATTTGTGGAAACTTTTTACGGAAGAAAAAGTTGTGCTTGCCGAAATCAATCCCCTCTTAAAGACTTCATCCGGCTCTTTTTTTGCCTGTGACGCAAAAGTAGATTATGGCAAGAGGCGTTCTGTAGAATCAATGGACGGAGACATTGCGGTTATAGCTTCCGGCGGAGGGGCATCACTCATAAACATTGATGCGCTCCTGCTCGCGGGTGGCCGCCCGGCAAACTATGCCGAATATTCCGGAAATCCAAAAAAAGAAATTGTGGAAAAAATGACCCAAGAAGTTCTCGCCAAGCCGGGCATCAAAGCTTGCTGGGTAGTCGGCGGCACGGCCAGTTTTACCGACATATACGAAACCATGAACGGCTTTTTGGAAGGGCTAAAGAAGATAAGCCCGAAGCCGGATTTCCCTTTTGTCATACGCAGGGACGGGCCACGGACAAAAGAGGCCCAGAAACTTCTGGCGGACTTTGCAAAAAAAGAAGGTTATAAATTTTTTATTTTCGGGTCCGAGACGCCCATGGTGGAGACGGCTCAAACGGTAGTGGATCTTGCCTATGGTAAAAAACCGCTAAAAGCAAAAAAATAATTTTATGCCAATTCTTATCGACAAAAAAACAAAGGTACTCATCCAGGGAATAACCGGAACCGAAGGAGCTCGGGCGTGCAAGGAAATGCTTGAATACGGGACGAAAGTTCTCGCAGGGGTCAGACCCGGAGCTGGCGGAGAATCCATAGAAGGCGTTCCCGTTTACGATACCGTAAAGGAGGCTCTGAAGCATCACCAAAAAATCAACACTTCGCTTATAATAGTACCCGCCAAGAACGTGAAGGATGCCGCCTTGGAAGCTATTTTTGCTGGTATCCCGCTTATAAATATTTTAACGGAATACGTACCGCCGATAGATAGTTCCATCATTGTTGCCTGGGCTAAAGAATTCAATGTGCGCGTTATCGGATGTTCCTCCATAGGAATCATTTCTCCTCCGCTTTGCAAAGTCGGGAGCATCGGTTCGGCGGAAATCAGGCATATGTTTAAAAAAGGGTCAATCGGAGTTATCTCTAAGAGCGGAGGAATGACGGCGGAGCTCGCTGTTGTCTTGGGCAAGTATGGTTTTGGAGAGAGTACGGTTGTGGGGATTGGCGCAGACACGGTTCCCGGTTCTGATTTCGTAGATATGGTGAAGCTGTTTGAAAAAGACAAACAAACGAAAGCCATAGTAGTATTTGGCGAAGTGGGCGGAGCGGGCGAAGAACTGCTGTCGGAATATGTGAAAAAGAATAAAGTAAAGAAGCCTATCGTAGCCCTAATCGGCGGAAAATTTACCCACATGCTCCCTTCCGGAACCGTTCTCGGGCACGCGGGAGCGATTGTGTCGCACGGCAAAGGAGGATATGATTCCAAGGTAAAAGCACTGAAAAAAAGCGGTATAAGCATAGCGAGCACCCCGGAAGAAGTTCCTATATTATTAAAGAAGAAATTATTAAAAAATAAATAACAAAAAAAGATGAAATGGATAACAAAAATTAGCACCCATAAAAACGACGAGTTGTATGTTCACGGCAAGCCACTAAAGAAACTCATCGGGAAAAAGACTTTTTCCGAAATGGTATTTTTTCTGCTCTTGGGTAAAGCCGGAAGTTCAAACCAAATTAAAATGCTTGATGCGATATTGGTATCGTGCATAGAGCACGGGGTGGAAGTCCCCTCGGCTTATGTGCCCAGAGTAATTATATCCACCGGGAACGAAATGAATGTGGCGCTGGCCGGAGGATTGCTCGCTATCGGAAATTACCATGGCGGAGCCATAGAAAAAGCCGCAATATTGTTGCAGGACTCCAAAACTGCGAAAGAAATAGTAAGGGAATTTGTTGCAAAAAAAGAACGCATCCCGGGCCTTGGTCATAAAATATACAAGACGGTTGACCCCCGCGCGGAGGCATTATTCAAGTACGCACGGGAGTTGAAATTAAGCGGGAAATTTATAAAAAAGGCGTTGGATATTTCAAAAGAGTTTGAGAAACAGAGCGGTAAAAAACTGCCGCTTAATATCGACATGGCAATGGCTGCCTGTATGTCAGAGTTAGGATTTAACCATAAGATAGGCAAGGCGATTTTCTCTCTAGGCAGGCTTCCCGGCATGATTGCCCACACCTTCGAGGAATTCGCGAATGAAAAACCATACCGTCGGTTTGAAAAAGAAGATGTAATATATACGGGCCCAGCCGTCTAAAACATGTGGCAAAGTTGAGTAATTTAGGCTAATATAAATTTATGAAAAATATAGTGACCATAGGCGGCGGTACGGGCAGCTATACCGTGCTTTCGGGGCTTAAAGCTCTTCCCGGAGTCTCTTTGACCGCTCTGGTTTCTATGGCGGACGACGGAGGTTCAAATAAAGTTATGCGGGACGAACTCGGAGTCCTACCGCCTTCCGACACCAGGCTATGCCTGGTAGCTCTTTCCGAACACACGGACATCGTCCGAAAACTGATGCTCTACAGATTTAGCGAAGGAACCCTCGAGGGGCATACTTTCGGGAATATTTTTTTAGCTGCGCTCGAAAAAGTGACGGGAGATTTCGCGGAAGGCGTGGAAATCGCCTCCGAAATTTTAAAAGTTAAGGGGTCGGTTGTGCCCATAACCAAAGACAAGGCGGAACTTTCCGTTGCCCTTTCCGACGGAACTATAATTCTCGGCGAGCACAACATTGACGAGACTAACCTGGGAAATCTGGTCATAGATGAAGTTTTTTATAAAAATAAAGTTAATTTGAACGAAAAAGCGAGACAAGCGATTATAAATGCCGACTATATTATTTTAGGCCCGGGCGACGTATATACTTCCCTGATACCCAACTTCATAGTGGAAGGGTTCAAGGACGCTGTCATGGAAAGCAAAGCGAAAGTAATCCTGCCGATAAACCTTACAAACAAACAGGGGCATACGATGCGCTGGAAAGCGAGTGACTACGTATATAACCTCGAAAAATACTTCGGCAAAAGCGTTGATTTCATATTGATAAACAACGAAATGCCCACAGAAGAACAAATAGAACAATATAATGCTGACGAAAGAGGTGATGTGCTCATAGTGGACGACCTGAACGACGAACGCGCGATACGGGCTCCCCTCTTATCGCACCTTATTTTTACCAACAGCAAAGCTGACACAATGAAAAGAAGTTTTATCCGCCACGACTCCGAGAAACTCGCTACGTGCATAAGCAATATAATAAACAAATAACATGAAGTATATTTTTGATTTTGACGATGTGCTGTTTTATACTACCAAACACCGCCTGGAGCACATGTTCAAGCTCCTTGAAGAGGCCGGAATACCAAAGAGCGACATCGAGGAATATTATAAAAGAACCCGGCTGGAAGGATTCTCTTTAAAAGATATGATTTCTCACTTTTTATTGGACGATAAAGCCGAACATGAAAAATTGTACACGGAGATAATGGCAGAAGGAAAGAATTTTATAAACACCGAATTAATCGAGGTTGTAAAAAAACTTGGGAAGGAAAATTGTTTTTTAATAACCCACGGCGGAGACGAGTTTCAAAAAGATAAGATAAACAGGTCGGGTGTTTTACCGCTTTTTTCTGAGATTATGATATTGATTGGCAGCAAGAAAGAGGCAGTGGAAGCTATTTGCGAAAAATACAATAACGAAGATGTGATTTTCATTGACGACAAGCCTCAATATTTCGAGGACTTGAATTTTAAAAAATATCCTAACCTAAAAACTATCCTATATACAGGGCAAGATTTGACATACTTAAAAAATAACGTATAATCCTTGGTGAAAGGAGGACCGGCTCTAATGCCTAGTCCCAAAAGTACCAACAGTGGCTGTGAGATTGTGGGAGGTCGGCATCACGTGATCTCTCAAAGTCCCACCGTCGCTTCTGGACACGTCTTTCGGAATCCCGAAGATGACGTGTCATTCACCGACTGCCCGAACGGAGGGGTGCATGCTTATGTCCCTTCCAGCACAGGAACTATCGCGCGCTGGGGCAAAACCCAGGCGGGAGCGACGAAGCGGGTGCTGAGCGCACTCGAAAGACAACAGAGAAGCGGAATGATCGTGTAAAAGTGCCGGTGGGACCTTCGTGTCCCCCGGCCCTTGCTTTTTATACTAGTTTTATTTCCAATACTTTTCTACAACATGATGCTCTTCTGGCCCGGTGCCGACATAGATGATTTTTGCGCCAAGAGTTTTTTCCAGGAATTTTACGTAAGTCAGGGCTTCTTCCGGGAGTTTATTTCCGTAGTCCGACAACTTCCCTTTCCAGACCGGGAAACTTCTGTATATGCATTTTACTTTCACTCTGGATAAGTCAAATGGTATTTCTTTGGCTTTCTTTCCGTTAATAATATATCCGGTGCAAACTTTCAGCTTTTTTAAGCCGTTTAATACATCGAGCTTGGTAAGTACCAGTTCTTCGGCCTGGTTCATTTCTATCGCGTATTTTAAAAGAGGTATGTCTATCCACCCGGTTCTGCGTAGGCGCCCTGTCGTCGCTCCTACTTCATGTCCCGCTCTTCGAAGCGCTATGCCCTGCTCGAATTCGCTTTTACTATTCAAGTCCGGCATGGGGAACCTGGCAGCTTCATCCACCATTTTTTTATCTCTGCACCATACGGCTGATTCGAGTCCGCCGAGCTCCGTCGGGAAAGGACCTTCGCCCACCTTCGTGACATATGCTTTAAATATGCCTATTGAGCTACCGACAAACGATGGCGGAATGCCGAGACCTGTGCCAACCCCGCTCGCAATAGTGTGTGAAGAAGTCACATACGGATAATGCCCGAATCGTACGTCTAGGAGAGCGCCCTGAGCCCCTTCTGCTATTATTTTATGCCCGCCAGCTACGGCTTTTCTTACTATATCCGCGGAATTCACGGACTCAAGAGAGCGTAAAAATTTTATTCCTTCAAAAAAGCTTTTTTCGCTTTTCTTCAGTTCTTTTGGAGAAATCTCATAGTTGAAAACACGGCGCAAGGTGTCTTTATGTTCCTCGATAAGTGTTTTGTATTTTTGCTCGAAATCTTTGTAGAAAATATCTCCTACCCGGAGCGCTCGCCTCAGTGTCAGATCGGTGTAAGACGGCGAGATTCCTTTCCCTGTTGAACCTATTTTTTTCTTGCCTTTTGTTTTTTCCGACACGGAATCCAATATCAAGTGAGTCGGGATGGTAAGTACGGCATGCGGCGACACGGACATCCTTTGGAGGAAAGAAATTTTTTTCGGTATCATTTTAGTTTCCGAAAGAAGCGCCCCGGGATTTATGACCATTCCCGCGCCCAAATGTATCTGGGCTTTGCCGAAAACACCGGAAGGAATCAGGTGAAAGACATAGCAAACTCCGCCATTCCAGATAGTATGTCCGGCGTTATTTCCTCCTTGGAACCTGACAATGAGATCTTCTTTTGACAAATTAGACGCTATTCTGGCAACGCCCTTTCCTTTACCCTCGTCTCCCCACTGTAGACCTATTATGGGAGTAATTTTAGAACTTTTATTTTTGGTCATTATATTATTTATACCACATCTACGGATTTTTTGCCTGCAACATTTTTTGCTTCAGGAGCCATCCATCCAGGCACCAGATGTCAATGCCGTACAGGAAGACCGATATTGCTGCCATTGAAAGTCCGAAGTCTCTAATGCCTACGCTATTGTAGCCTACAGTAAAAGTAATATGCAACATATGAAGCGCGAGGAGTAAAGCGGCTACCCGGGTAAAATATCCCATTAGCAAAGAAAACCCGAATACTATTTCAAAAACGCCGTTAAAGCGAACCAAGGCCTCGGCGCTTATGCCGGAAAATGAAGTGATCCAGTCCGGGATAAGACCTACCCACGCATCTGTGTGTAAAAGCTGCTCGGTGCCAAACCAAAGGAAAACCAAAGACAACCCTACGCGAACCACAACCGGAGCAAAATTTTTCATTTTTTCTGCCATAAAATAATTTATTAATTTTTATAAACTTCTAACTATTATATATTACACTAAAATTTTAATATAGTAATTACTTTTGCGCCCAAATTGCAACAGAAAACAAACCCACCCTTTTGTGCTCATCCGGAATTACTTTGGAAAAGGTAATCTTGAAACCCTGCGCCTTTAGTAATTTTTCCATTTCGGCCTTAGAAAAATAAGTAAAAAACCTCTTTTCTCCAGACGACAGGTTTTCTTTTGCATATTCTTCCCCGGCTCCCTTTTTGACCGTAAGATGCAAAGTACCATTTTGTTTTAAAACTTTATATAGCCGCCCAAGAACTTTTGGGACATCTTTTCTTTTTAAATGATGCAGTACCGCATTTGCCCAAATGCCGTTGAAAGTTTCTTTTTTGAAGTTCAAATTTAGCAAGTTCATTTTTTTGAATGTTGCCTGAGGCACTTCTTTACGCGCGAAATTTAAAAGAACAGTTGAAAAATCGATTCCGGTGACATTCAAACCTTTTTTAATAAAAAATTTAGAGTCCCTTCCTCCGGCACAGCCGACGTCCAGGATTCGATCGCCGCTCTTGAATAGCTTTGAAAACAGTAAACGCCTTGTAGAAATCGTATTCTTTATTCCATCCAAGTACTTTTTCCCCAGCTTATTATAAACTCTTCGGTTGCTTTCGTATGGAGAGGTTTTCATATCTTTACACCCTCTTTTAATAACATGGCACGCTTGGTTTTAATGCCGCCTTTACCTGAATATCCGCCAAGCGAGCCGTCGCTCCTGATAACTCTGTGACATGGGATAGTTGGAGCAAGCGGATTTACTCCAACAGCGTTCGCTACAGCCCTTACCGCCCCTGGCTTACCTATGCTTTCTGCAAGTTCTTTATAGGTAACAGTACTCCCCTTCGGTATTTTAAGGAGAGCTCCCCAGACCTTTTTCTGGAACTGCGTCCCCTTTAACTTTTTAAAACTGATTTTCTCCATTTAAAAATGATACAACAAAAATTTCAGAACACCAACCGGTAAACAATCAAAAAACACCCCTATGCGCGGAGGTGTTTTTTGGACGAAATATATTTACTGACCTTTCGTGGTCAATGACTCTATTTTGCCGAGGATTGTACCGTACTGGTTTTTACCTACCAGACGGAAGAAGTACCTTGTGTCTTTTTCGAGTCCGGCTATGTCTGCCTGGACGCTGACGGCGCTACTACCTGCGTTTAGTGTTTGCACCGGCGTTCCACTGCCGATTATATTCCCAAGCAGAGAATCTTCGCTGTATTCGAACCAGTAGGTTGTAATTACCCCATTCGGGTTGACTTCGCCGTTTAGTCTAGCCCCGAAAGATGTAATATTGGATGCTTGGCTGGTAGTTATGCCGGGAGTTCCGGGACTGACAGGGCCCCCTGTGGTAAAGCTCAAAATTGTTCCGTTAACTGTTCCGAACTGATTTTGCGCATTAACTCTGAAGTAATATTTAGTCAAAGGTTCCAGTCCGGAAAGCGAACCCCAGACTGCCTTGTTTGATTTGAGAGAGCCGCTATCGGAGATTAAACTCACAGAATCAATATTGCCAAGGTTAATATCTTTCCCGTATTCAAACCAATAAGTTGTCTGCCATCCATTTGGGTTCACCTGTCCATTTATGGTGGCCGTGGTGCGCGCTATATCGGTGGCATTGTTCGTCCTTGCGGTTGGTACTGCCGCTACCGGAGCCGGGGCGTTGTTGGTTTTAAAGCTGAAAATCGCGCCGCTGGTTGTTCCGAAATTATTGCTTGCGTTCAGCTTAAAATAATAAAGCGTGTTTGCTTTTAATCCCGTTATATAAGCGGGAGAGGCCATAGCGGAAAAACCCGAGCCGACTTGCTGTCTCCCGGTCTTTAGTCCCAGGTCTGTCGTAGTTCCATATTCAAACCAGTAAGAAGTAGGCACTCCGTTTGGAATGACCTGTCCGTTTACCAAAGCGGTTGAAATTGAAACAGTTGCATTCTGGCTTGTTTCCACTTTCGGAGCCCCGAGTGTGAGCACCGGCGCGGGCACGTTATCCCCGGCGGTCTGGTCGCCCGGTATTTCAGCCACAGGCGCAGTGTTATTTTTTATTAAATAATAACCCCCTATTAAGATAACCGCCGCAACTAATACTCCAATAACTATGTTTTTATTCATAAAATTTAATTTAATTGCTAATAAAGCGACTAACGACTGCTCGGTCGACCCAAGCTGTCTTCGATATATGATGACGATTACGTGTTTATTTAGTTACACTTTTGTGAAGATAAAACCGGCAAACTAGCTCTCCGCAAGTTCCGCGCTTACAACGAGCCTTTTGTCGTGAGTCCTGTATTGCTTCAGCCAAACCCCAGTACAAGTTATAAGCTTAAGCAATCTGCCGCTTTCATCGGTAAAAACTTCTTCAGCATTTGAGTCAAAGTCGTATACCTCAGTTTTGGTAACGACGAAGTGCATGGTTTTGTTGTTTTGGTCAGTTAAATATATATCATCCCCTTTCGTCATATTTTTTAAATTAAAAAATACCGCAGGCAGCGCGAGGCCATTGTCCACATGTCCCGCTATTACGGCGCTTCCGATTTCCCCCGGAGTCTTGCCGTATTTATACCATCCTACGTCGGAAAAATTGCCAGGAGTCGCCATGTTCCCTTTCTTAGTGATTCCGACCGGCAACACTTTTGCGTCCAGTTTAATTTTTGGGATCGTAAGTTTTGCGGGGGACGATGCGCCGGCGGCCATGCCGGCTGTCTGAGCAAGCGCCGTCTCAGGTAGTGGCACTTCGTCAGAGGGTGCATAAAACATCGCTCTCCAAATAATATATAAAAAAAGAGTTACCGAGGTAATTATTACAACCATACTTAAAAATTTTTTTGCCGGTATCTTTGCCATAATTTATACAAACAAATAGCGAGTATGTACGTCTCTGTGGCATAATACTCGCTATTGTTCTTTTTTCCTAGGACAGATTAGACTTTTCCTTGGCAAATAACATGGTTCCAAGGACGGCTAACAGCCCGGAAACTACTAGTATCATTGCGTTATCTAAAACCTTGCCCCCGTCTCCGGTGGTTGGTAGGCCCGGCACGTTTGGAATACCACCTAAAGGGAGAGTAGCTATGCCTGTTCCATTGCACGCTTCTCCGGTAATACTGCTATAACCAATGAGCGATGTACATCCCGCCAGAAAAGCGAGCGCGGTAGAAGTTCCGCTACATGGAACTCCGCTCGTAGAGCTATAGCCTAATGGGGTAGTACATCCGGGCAAATTTCCGACGGCAGCGTTCGAAGTGCCGTTACAAGGACTGCCTGTGGTTGCACTATATCCTATTCCTGAGGCGCATCCATCGGGGAAAGTGGCGGCTTGTGCGGGTATTCCCATGCCTAGGCCGGCTGTGGCAAAAATTACCAAACACAGAGTCAAAGAAAAAATTTTTGTTTTCATAATTTTTATTAATGATAATTAATAATACGACCAGAACAACATAAATAACGCGTTGCTCTACGGTAGATGACGACAATATTAAGCCTTTATTACGGCTATTTTACGTTTTTTATTAGTGGAGGTTTTAGGTCTGCCGGAATTACATTGAATCTTATGTGTCCGATTGTCTGTCCTCCCTCAGTCATAACTCGTACTCGCCACTTCCCTTCGGTCAAATTGGAGCGCATGGAGTATGTGCGAAAACCGCCGTCTCGTCCGCCGACAACCGCTAGATTTATTTTGCTTTCCGTTACCCACTCTTTTCCGGTTTCGTTGTAATATTGCCATTCGTGGATAATTTTTAAATTCAAATTTTTAGGCGAAAACACAGCGCTATAGGCGTAAACCGGTTCGTCGGGTGTTTTATTGAAGTTCTCGTATAGTTTAAAATACCCCCGCCACCCATATTCTTCGTAAGTAACTTCATAGTTTCCCTTTTCGTTCTTTTGGATGGAGTGAAAAATACCCGCGTCTTTGAGCGACAGAGGAATTGGCGGAATCAAGTTTGTAAAATATAGAAAATTAACCGAAACGAAAATGCCCATAATCAACGCATTCAGAAGTTTTTTACTTTTTTCGAACTTGTCTTTTATAATCCTAAACAAGATTGCAATGAATATTGTGATTATCGCAAGGCTCACAAAGCCGGAAAACAGAAAAACTAATACTCCTATCCTGTGCAATAGCACGGGTACGATGAATATCATAAACCAATAAATAGAAAGGAAGAATAAGCTTATCTGGAAACTTAGCCGGATGTAGTGTTTTTTAAGGAATTCGTTGGCGATAAAAATCGTCGCTAGTAGCGCGATAAAAGGCCAAGCGACCAGGATGTCCGCGCTCCTAAAATATAAAACCAGGTAAGCGGAAAATACTCCTCCAAACGCGAACTGTAATACGTTTACATACCAAAAATGAGCGCTGTCCGGATTGTGCTCGCTGTTGCCTTCTGTTTCCTTTAGATGAGTCAGGGTAATAAAAATTCCAATTATTATAAGATAGCCTAAAATAAATAGGTCCTCAAAAAGAGTGTCTACGCGCTTGAGCGTAAATATATCGAGAACAAACCCAAGTATAAGCGACAAGGATGAGATTGGCCGCTCAAAACGGCCATAAAAGTTGCGCAATGGCTCAATCATAGGCATATTTTAATATAGCATAATTTTTATTGAGTTTAACGGTCGGTATCTTCTCCCCTTTCTCCCCCATCTTCTTTATCCTCTTCCGGCTCTTCTAGTGCATCTTCTTCTTTATTGTTTTTTTCTTCGTCTTCACCCTCGTGCGACGAACGTACTCTCTCTAACACTGACTCAAGGGCACGCCTGTCCGAAGTTTCGTCGTTCTCCCGTATCTTTTTTATTTTCTCGCTATGTCTCTCGAGGCTGTCCCCAAGTTCTTCTTCCAGGCGGGTTTTTTCTTTCTTTTCTTTGGTTTTTTCAATATTTTTATCGAAATCTCCAAAATTTTTTTTGATTTCCTTTTCGATTTTTTTCGTGTTTTTTTCAGTTAACCTTCCTTTTTCAGCCAATTTTTCAAATTCGTCGATTCTCTTCTCTATTTTTTCCGAACTGTCTTTTGCGCGGCTTTCAGGACTTAGATGGAAAATGGTCGGTATTTTTTCAACAACCTGAGTTTTTACTCCGTACAACAGGTCTCCCGGTAAAGTATTTATCGACGCGAACGTCGTAGCTCCGGCTCCGAGTAATATAAAAACAGAAAAAGCGGCCATTTGCATGTGTTTGCTTTGTACGAGGAACGAGAATCTAAAGAAAGGACTCGGCTCCGGGTATCGCAGTTTTGTCTCCCCTCCCTCCGAGATTTTATTTGAAATGCGGGCAAAAAGGTTCTTTTTTTCAGAATCCGAAAGTTTTATATTCTTAAGTTTTTTAAATTCATTCATTTTCATAATATTGTTAATTATACATGGAGTTTTGATTTCAGGATGCGTAGCCCTCTGTTTATTCGGACGGATACTACGTTTGTCGATTCCCCGATTATGTCAGCAATTTCTTTCGGAGTCAGCTCTTCCACAAATCTCAGGTAAACGGCTTCTCTGTATATAGGCTCAAGTGTCGCTATCATATCCTTAGCCATTTTTGCTTCCAGTTCCACATCTACGCCTAGCAGGTTTCCCTCAAACATGTCCATGTAAATTCCCGGATCTTCCGTTGCTTCTCCGGGGAAAGTTTGCACGGGAATACTTTTCTTTTTCTTATACCAGTCTATCACCAGGTTTCTAGCTATTTTATACAGGAGAGCTCTCGGTTCTCCCACCTCTTCTCTTTGCAGGGTTTGCCAGAACCGCATATACGTATCCTCCACAATGTCTATGGCGTGTTCTTTGTTCGATACTCTATACAAGACGAAGCGAAACAACGCGTCTATGTATTCCGCGTAGGCCTTTTCAAAGATTTTTTCCAAAGGTGAATTCATAATAGCAGACGACCATTATAGCAATTACTTACTATATTACCACAAGGTAAGTTTTTAGCCCCTCCCTCGTCTGCTATGAAGGGAGATAAACAACCTGTCGTTTCCCATCATTATTAACATTATTAACGTAATATATAAAAAATACAATGAATATAAAAAATACAATCAAAGGTCTTCTAGTTTTTGCCTTTTTAGTGGGAGTAGTAATTGCTTCTCCAGCTAGCGCGCAAAACCAAAATGCCAACGCAAACGCATTTATTAATGCTCATGCTTCTCTTAAAGCCGACTCTCTTATAAAGATGGAGTCTTCCGTAGGAGTGGTTTTAGGTCCTAATAATACCTTGAGGGTAATGGGTGCAAAGGTCACATCCGTGTCCGGCAGTGACGTAAGCGTGACGGCTCCTTTCGGGAACAGCTCTCTTAACTTTGTCGTAAAGACAGATGCGGAGACAAAACTAAATGGCAAGCTGCTTTCCAGTTCTTCTGTTTTGAGCCAGCTAAAAGCCGGAGATAAAATCAGCTTTGCTGGTACTATAACTTCTTCAACCAGCTCTTCGATAGTAGTGGATGGAGATCATGTAGTAAGCCGTGTTCTTTACAACGACGGCCGAGTGGAAGATAAGAATTCTTTCAAGGGCGAGATAAAGGCGGTAAACGAGTCCGATAGTTCTATAACTGTTAAATTAAAGAACGGGCAAACAGTAAAAGTAAATATATCCAGCTCCACCGCTATCACCTTGGATGGTGCGGTAAGTACGCTCGCTTCCCTCAATGAAGGAGACGAAGTGCAGATAACAGGCGAACTTAATTCTACTGGAAGCATTATTACTGCCTCAAAGATTTCAGCTGAGAGTGATGATGATAATGACAACGACAGCGATGATGAAGATGATGACAAGGACGATAATGAGGATAAAGGAAATAGAAAAGAAAATAAGGGAGGATTTTGGGGTAAAATCATGAATTGGTTCTGGAAATAATTAGAATTAATTAGGTGACTGCCTTAAATAAAAAAGAGACCCGCTTATGGGTCTCTTTTTTATTGTTTAATGTTAATAAACACGCTTGAGATTAAAATCAATATCTTTTTGCAAGGTATAGACCGAAATATTTACTGAGGGCTTGTCTGGCGCAGAAAAGAAATCATTTAAACTGTTTACGTCGGTTTGCAGAGTTGTTTTTACATTAGAGATAGCCTGGCTTAAAAGTGAAATATTTGAAGGATCATGTTCTTCTTTTAGCGCTTTTATAAGCACCTCAAGTTGCAGCATATCAGCCTGTACAAACTGCAGCATCTCATTGCAAGATGAGTATGACGAATACCCCGTGCCATAGCCATACGCATATTTGCTGCCATCGGTGTAGTTGTAGTTAGTGTCTGTTCCCCCAACGCTTTTTACAAGGTTAGATAATTCAGTCAAAAATTCAGCTTGGGACTTTTCAAAGGTCGCGTTTATAGATAATTCATCTTGAGAAGAAGCGGGAGGCATTCCAGGTTCAAAAGAACCAGGATAGCTGTTGAATGAATCACTCGTAATATGTCCTTTGTGTTTTTCGATTAACCCCATGATTTTTTCGCGCATAGACGACACATTTGGAACATCAAATGAGATTGTAACAGGAGAACTTGCCTCTTTATCTTTGAAAGAGGAACAGTCTGATTTCACAAGCGGTGCCACGCCTAAATCACTAAGAGAGTAATTTTTCTTTTTATTACTAGAAGAAAATACAGCGAGCACGAGAACAACTATCAAAATCACCAACAGCACACGGTTATTTTTTGTTATTTCCATGTTATTTTGTTAATTATAATGCTTATATTTTATTCTTTAATTTAAAATATAGCAAACAGGCAAAAACCCGTAAAAATTAAGAATACGCAATAATAATATGCGAGTCGTTACTTTAAGTTTTTCTCCAGAAATACTAATGTCTTTTCCCAAGCATCTTTTGTTTCTTTTGGGGCGTAATTCATACCCGAAGGGTTTGCGAAGGCATGGCCAACGCCGGGATAAATGTAAATTTCATTTTCAACTCCGAGTTTTTCAAGAGATTCCTCGAAAGTACGTATAGTTTCAACTGGTATTACCTGGTCCTTATCGCCGAATATTCCTAGCACGGGCCATTTTATGGGAACCAGCTTGTCTGTGGTTGTAGCCATGTTGCCTCCGTAATACACAACAGTAGCATCAAGTTGTTCACCAGAAATCGCAAGCTCTACGGATTGTTTTCCCCCAAAACACCAACCAAGTGATGCGATTTTTTTAGCTCCTTCTTTGCGCAAGTAGGCCGCTGCCGCGCGCATGTTTGCCACGCCTTTTTCTTGGTCAAACTTTGCCGTCAGCGCGTGGGCGCCTTCTTGGTCTTCCGCGGTTCCTCCAAGCAAGTCTACCGCAAGAACCATATATCCCTCTTTTGCCAACTGCTCCGCGGCCATTTTTGTTTCAGGCCGCAAACCCCTGTTTTCATGGACCATGACTACGCCGGGATATTTACCTTCCGCTTCAGGCCTCGCAAGATAGCCTTTTGCTTCCTCAAAGTATGTTACCTCGCCTGTTGTGATGAGCAAGTTTTTTTCGCTCACGAGCGTATCCGCGTTTTTTACTACCACCGGCTCGCCTTTCAGATAAGCATTCTTATAAACAATAAAAATCCCCAAGATTACCAGCGCTGCTATAAAAATACCGATTTGATGTTTTGACATGTAAATTTTTATAAATTACTTTTAATATAAAACATGGCTAACTTATTTATATATAATAACGTATTTTATTTCTTTTTCCATTTTATTTGAAATTCCAGTTCTTCCTCTTTCTGTGTGAATTCGTGCTCAATGTTTATAACGGTGTTTTTCGGAATGTTTATGTTTTCGCTTAATCCTTCACCTTCCTTGATGAATAATATCTTTCCGTCACGGACACACAAGCCTTTAACAACGACTCGGTAAAAACTATCGGGAAAATATGTTGAGTGCTGCATGTTGAATTATTATAACACGTTACCATTTAGTTAACTTGCGCTGGCACGCTTATACCTATATGGGGATACGAAAAATAAAGTTGAGAAAAGAATCACTAAAAGACTTAAGGCGGCAATACCGAAACTGACCTGAAACACATTAAGCAAGGTAAGGAGAATGATATAAAGTGGTATATGCAGAACCATCGACATGGCATTCCTGTATGTTGCGGCGGCAAGCGGTATATTAGATACAAAAATTCATATCCAAAATACCGCCCACAAAACTTTTTAAAGAAACTATACTTTTATAGTATAACATAAAAAATGCCTAGTTGTCAACTAGCTGGGGGACTTGGAATCCATGCCTGCGCATGCAGGGAACCAAGATTCACGGCTTCAAAAAAACTAATCCGCAAAGCTGGGAGATTTGGATTCGAACCAAAATAGCCTCCTTCAAAGGGAGGAGTCCTACCATTAGACGATCTCCCAGCTTTGCGGACAAATTAATTGTGAATAACTTTTTCAAAAATACCTTCTGACCATCCGGCAACCTGTCTAACTAACCCAGAACTTCTTTTTACTTTAATCTTCAATACTCCATGATAACTTTCTTCAATATTTCTACGGTTGGTCTTAAGTGCACTCCTTTTCCAGTATATAGTTGAGAAATTTTTTATAGGAAAATGAGTAATTTTGGACCAGTATTTCCTCACTTCTCCCTCTCTATTTTTATGAGTTTGATGAAGAAATATATTGAAGATTAGCATATTTTTTTTTATTTTGCACACCCGAAGAAGCCAAACGAGGAAAAGCTGTATCATTTTGGGATCCATGTTAGAAAAAGCGAAAGTAGAGCCAGGCTTATAATCTTTCTCCTTTGATCCTTCCGCCCAGTAAAGCACGATGCCCAACAGAAAAAGTTCGCGTTCAGATACACTAGAAATCTCTGATTAGGACATAAGTATTATAACATCTTACCTAGGTATGAATTAAGTGTTTTTAAAAATTATTCTTTACTTATTATCTCCATAAGCGCAAGCTCGAGTGGCAATTCGGCGATAAACGCATTATCCATGTCTTCATATGACCTCAAAAGAACAGAAAGTGCCGGAGAACGAAGCATTCCGTCTTTGTCCGCCTTTACTTCGGCCGATAAAAACTCTAAATCGTCTTCGGACAGCTCCCCTTTCATCTCGTCTTGAAGTTTTGGCGCATAACGCAGAACCATGGCCATCCGGAATTTTTGAATGATAAGCTTGAAATAAAGCTTCATGTCTAGGTTTGCTTCCGCGGCGTTTCTGACCGCGAGGATGCCTTTTTCCAGATCCTTCCCTCTTATTGCGGAAATAAAATCATTGATTAAAGTGGTTCTCGGAGCTCCGGTAATTTTCTCGACATCTTCCCTTTTTATTTTCTTTCCTTTCGAGAAATTTAAAATCTTCTGGAGGCCTCCGAGCGCGTCACGGAACGAACCATCAGCTAAAATCGCGAGCAGTTCGGAGCTCCCAGCGTCGAGTTCATAGCCTTCGAGCTTCGCGGTGTCAGATATTGTTTTCTTTAAGACCACTTCACTTGGTTTTTTGAAAGTGAAAACCTGGCAGCGGGAAATTATTGTCTCAGGAACTTTGTGAAGTTCGGTAGTAGCCAGAATAAATATCACATGCTTGGGCGGCTCTTCCAGGGTTTTCAAGAGCGCTCCCCAGGCGTCTTTAGACAGCATGTGCACTTCGTCTATTATGTAAACTTTGTATTTTGAATCGAAAGGCAGAACCCGGGTGCCGTCACGGAGCTCTTTTATGTCCTCTATGCCCCTGTTTGAGGCGGCATCAATCTCGTAAAGGTCATTGGCCGACACTCCGATCCTATCCGCGAAAATCCTGGCCACAGAGGTTTTGCCGGTGCCGTGGGACCCGACAAAAAGATAAGCGTGCGAGACCTTGTTTGTGTCCACGGAACTTTCCAGCACTTTTACGATATGGTCCTGGCCAAGAACCTCCTCGAAATTTTTAGGCCTGTATTTGCGGTATAAAGCAAGGTCATGCATAAAATCATTCTACCTCGAACTGAAATTTTTTCAAAATTTAATACGGGGCAGGTCAAATTCCATTTAAGAAGTCATTAGTTATAGCTTCCACTTGATTGGCAGTTCCTGCTTCCATCAGCTTCGCCCGAAGATCCTTTGCGCCGTCGAAACCATTCACATAAGCCTTGTAATGTTTCTTCATGATGGCAAAGTTTTTCCTGCCGCCAAGTATCTTCTCGAAAAGTTTCGTATGCTCCACCATAACCTTTAGTTTTTCTTGAATTGTAGGCTCCCTTGAAAAATTCTGAAGACGGAAGGTTCCGCCCGCAGGGTGGAGTAATGTCGAAGAATTTTTCAAGGGAGCAAACAGCCATGGATTGCCGAATATGGCTCTGCCCAGCATGACTCCGTCACAGCCGCTTTCTTCCACCTTTTGCTTGGCGTCTGCCAGATCTACAGCATCGCCATTCCCCAAAATAAGAGTTTCCTTTTTCATTTCATCCCGGATTTCTACTACACGTTTCATCAAATCCCAGCGCGCGGGAACATCCGACATTTCTTTTCGAGTGCGCAGATGAACAGTGAGCACCGCGATGTCCTCGCTTAGTAACTCCCGTACCCAAGTCTCTATCTCGTTTTTATTATAGCCTA
>Ga0209542_10002173_pt1 | contig 44489 bp, 61 predicted proteins | sample RifCSPhighO2_01_FD_184028 | JGI IMG/M metagenome (GOLD analysis project Ga0209542, IMG submission 184028) | Soil microbial communities from Rifle, Colorado - Rifle CSP2_plank highO2_0.1 (SPAdes) (version 2) | ecosystem: Environmental > Terrestrial > Deep subsurface > Rock core/Sediment ...
TATTTATTAGAATGAGTGTTCCTATATTAAAACTAATGTTGGTTCTCATTTGTTGGGCTTGACCTCCTTTCAATAAATTGAGGCAACAAGCCCTTCTTATTATTTAGAATTAACTGGCGAAGTCAAGATAATAAAATTCTCTTCCATTTACAATTGATTTTGCAAATCCTTTTACATCAACCATTTTTTCAATTTTTAAGTGTAATGAAATTTTATCTGAATCAGAATTATCATTTGTAACTATTGCAATATATTTCCTTGAATTTCTTTGACTATTGTCGTAAATTACCATTAATCTGTTTTTATAATTCATTTTAAGAACTTATTTTAATAAAATCAAAATCTCCAAGTAGTAGAAGTTTAAAATTTCTTCAGGAAACATTCATCGAGGCTTTTAGTAATTGTCTGCTGAAATTCTCGCCGAAGCTTGAATCTTACACAGCAACTCTATCAACGTCGTCTTCTACAACGGCCTTAGTTGTCTCGTTTTGCGGATGGTTTCGAGCTTAGATGCATTCAGCTCTTATCCATTCAATGCATAGCTACGCAGCCTGCTCATAACAACTGCTCACCAGAGGCATCCAAGCCTAGTTCCTCTCGTACTATAAGCTTGTTCCACTCAGACAACAACACTTCTAGTAGATATCATACAAACTGTCTCGCGACGTTCTTAACCCAGCTAACGATCCCTTTTAATGCGTGAACTCCGACACCCTTGGGCGCTTCTGCACACCCAGGATAGGAAGAGCCGACAGCGATGTACCAAACCGCCCCGTCAATATGGACTATCGGGGGCGACAAGCCTGTTATCCTTGGGGTAACTTTTCTATTAGACACAGCTCCTATTAAAAGAGCATGTGGGTTCACTAAGCCCGGCTTTCACCCCTGCATTCTTTGCTTTTCAGAATACAGTCAGATAAGCTTTTGCCTTCGCACTCAACCCTAGATTTCCAAGCTAGGTGAGCTTATCTTTGGGTCCTATTGATATTTTTTCAACAGGGCACCGCCCCAGTCAAACTGCCCGCCTGCTGCTGTTCCCTAAAGAGTAAGTAATGGTAAGTAAAACGGGTAGTATTACAATTTTGCTCCATTTTCACCGAAATGAAAACTTCGACGCTCCTACCTATTCTATGCGTTTCTCTTAACATCACAACAACAAGTTGCAGTAAAGTTCCACAAGGTCTCCGCTTCCCACTAGAAGTCTGTGGCATTTTCACCACACAATATTTTCAGAAGGTCCTGGTTAGGGACAGTGACAACCTCGTTAAACCATTCATGCACGTCGCCATTCAGACGACAAGGCATTACGCTCAAATATGTTACAATCAAGAAATTAATTTTCTCGATGGCATTACATTTCTGCAATACTCTGAATATCGCTATTCAGTTCGGACTATATCTTAATCATCTTAAAGATGACTTCTGACGTGTAGTCTCTGAGGATTTTAGAATTAATTTATTTTTTTGGTTTCATCCAAAAAACACTTTGAAAGTAATCTGTCTAATGAATCATCAATTGCTATTTGAATAAAATTTTCTGGAGGTACTGCATAGAAATTCATTTTTGATTTATTTGATGTAAAAATTGGTACTCCCGATTCAAAAACTTTTGATATCGGAATCCAAAACCATGTCTTATAATCAATATCCTCATTTGATAAAACATACCAAATATTAAGATTAAATTTTCTTTGAATTGAGGAATAATTTTTTGTTTCTTCACTATCTATTGGATATGTTTTATAATCAGGACTTAATTTTTTATATTTTACATCGACAAAAATAAACCCTAAGTTTGGAATTAAAATCAAGAAATCTGGTCTTTTTCCACTAAAATATTTTTTGAATGCAAAAGATAATGTTTGTGTATCTTGTTGTAAATAGAGATATGGAATGTTATGTTTATCTAACCATTCTTTAAATTTTATTTCAGCTTCATTACCATGTTTCTCATTTTCCTCTCCAATATTCATTATAAACTGAATACTTTCAAACTTAAATATATTTTTAATTCTAATCTTTCCTGCTGATTGTCCGCAATTTGAAATTTTTACTCCCATTTATTGAAGAGTATTCAAATATCCTCGGATTTTCCAGCATTTAGTCAGATTTTTTTAAGGCTGCGTTTTAAGCGTGAAAACTTTCAACCTTAAGAGGGTCATAGTTACCCCCGCCGTTTGATGGGCATTAGCTCCCTTGAAAAGGAGTTTTAGACACCACCACTGGGCAGGTCTCACCAAGTATACAAGTCTTTTCAGATTAGCACTTGGTTACGTTTTTGGTAAACAGTCGGGCTGTCCTTGTTACTGAGATCTACCAATGCTCATTCATTTCTAAATAAACAAAGATAGACACCCCTTGAGCCGAAGCTACAGGGCCAATTTGCCGAATTCCCTTAACCAGTTTAAACCTTTCATGTCTTAGCCTTTTCAGCTAGGGCACCAGTGTCGGTTGTGGGTACAGCTAATTAAATCATAAACAGTAAGCTTTTCACTGGCTCTTGGAGTCAGTGATTTTATTTAATAAATTCATAAAGATCTAAGCATTACGCTAACTTTATTTCTTTACTAAAACACCCTTTTGAGTGATCACTTATCCGAAAGCGACTTACTGCAAATTTAATCAGTTCAGGAATATTAACCTAAAATCCATCATTGTATTCAGTTAAGATACAACTTAGGTGCTGACTAACCCTTGGTTAATGAATATTGCCAAGGAAACCTTACCCTTTCGACATTTTCCATTCTCAGGAAAATCACATCCTACTATTACCAGGATTCTCATTCCTCTTCGCTCCACACCTTCTCTCGAAGATGCTTCTACGCAAAGAAGACGCCTGCTTACCCGAACTCTCAACTGAGAGTCGCTAAAGTATCGGTATTATGTTTAGCCCCGTCCATTTTCCTCGCCTGGAATCTTGATAGGTGAGCTGTTACGCTTTCTTTAAATGATAGCTGCTTCTGAGCTTACATCCCTACTGTCTTAGATTCCTGACAGAGTTCGATACACTTAACATAAATTTAGGGACCTTAACTTTAGTCTCCTTTGTTCTGGTCTCGGAACAGTATCTTACACACCGCTCCTGTTTCTTGTCTAATGCAATTGGTAGCTTCTGAGTTGGAAAAAGTTCCGTAAGCATTAGCCCCTGCGAACTTCATCCGTACTTTACACCGCCAATAAACAAGACAAGACTATACGAAGGCATATTTCAGCAGGAACCAGCCATCGCCGAGTTAGATAAGCTTTTCACCCCTATCCGCAGGTCATTCGAGTGCATGTACACAACACCGGTTCAGGCCTCCATCCCCCTTTCGGGAGACTTCACCTTGCCCACAGATAGATCACCCGGCTTCAGGTCTTATCTATGTGACTATTGCATTTTCATACTTGCTTTCGCTTCGGTTACCTTTCATAAAAAGTTAGCCTTGCCACATAGAAAAACTCCCTGGCCCGTTCTTCAAAACGTACGTTACAACCCTTTCACACTAAAGTGAATAGAGCAGTAACAATCTGTAACTGATAGATTTCAAGTCTTTTAACTCTCTGCTAAGAGTACTTTTCAGCTTTCCCTCGCGGTACTAGTACGCTATCGGACTTTGGTTGTATTTAGGGTTAGCAGTTAATCCTGCCATATTCAGACTTCCAATCCAGGAAGCCCTACTCTATTAAGAATCACCATATCATCTTCATCTACGGGACTATCACCCTCTAAGGTTCTGCGTTCCAGCAAAATTTAATTCGACAACTTAGGCTACATCTCACTACATCTCTAATCATCTTTCGACGACAGATTCAGTTTGCCCTTTGCCCTTTTCGCTCGCTGCTAATTAGGGCATCATTTAATATTTTCTTTTCCTGCCGGTACTAAGATGTTTCAATTCCCGGCGTGCGCGTCTCTCTCGAGATAATTCAGAAATCTTGGGTTCAAAGACTGCATGCATCTAGCCCAAGCTTATCGCAGCTTGCCACGTCTTTCATCGCGCCCAAAACCAAGCTATCCATCTAACAGTATAAATTATAGAATGTTAATGAAATCTTATTTATTTCTACGCATAAGCATAGATAAGATTTCATTTCCTTCTGAAATGTTTAAACTTCTACTACTTGTGTCATTGATTATATCTCTACATGATAAATCATCCTCGATGATTCACCATTGATGATGTTTTAGTTCATCTCTGAACTTCAAATTAATGAATATAAAATTTAATTTTTAATTTGTTCCATTTTTGTGAACATAGGTATCCATTCGAACATTTCCTTGTCCTTCATATTTGTCCTTAAATCTTGTTAATGCTGATATCATAACATCTCCTGAATGTCTTACTTCATAAGTTCCCTTTTCAAATAATTCTGCTCCTTCTGTTATGGTTATTTCATCATCGGCAATTTTAACAAATTTAATTTCTTGTTTTGGAACATTTAGATTTTTTGGAATATAAAGTTCCAAATCAATTCGGCTACCTACTGGTAGTACATCTACTTCTAACTTTGATTTTAATGTTGTTGTCATTTTCTTAATTTCAAATTTATTTAATTAAATCCATTCAGAATGAATGGACCTGCCGGGAATTGAACCCGGAACTCCTCGGTGCAAGCGAGGTATTCTACCATTGGACTACAGGCCCTTGTAAATTATTCGGCCTGCGAGTTTTTAATATTTTCTATTTATAGTCAATGACATTTTAAATTGAGCATTTTTGTCTTGACTATCAAAGGAAAAGCATACTATTTTGCTCAATTATTTATACTTTTCACTATATTATTTTCATCACTTCTCTCGACGAGAGAAGATCATTTTCATCTTTAACAAAGATGATTGTATGTAGAAGAATCATAAAATATAATCTTATTACCATAATTGCTGAATTATAAATAATTTAGGAGGTGATCCAACTGCAGGTTCCCCTACAGTTACCTTGTGACGACTTAACCTACCTTGTCATATCAAGGTTCTCCTTAAAAAAGTTTCACCATAACATAACTCGGTTGGTTTGACGGGCAGTGTGTGCAAGAGACAGTGACGTATTCACCGGACTCTGATAAAATCCGATTACTACGGATTCCAGCGTCATGAGGATGAGTTACAATCCTCAATCTGAACTGAGCTAGACTTTAAGAGATTGGCTTCTCTTTTCAGAGTTGCATCTCATTGTATCTAGCATTGACGCGCGCGTGTAGCCTAGGGGATTAGGGCTGTACTCACCTAACGTAGCCCACACTTTCATCCATGTTACCATGGCAATCTGCATATAGTTTATTGTAAATATGCACGTGGGTCTTGCCTGTTACCTGATTTAACAGGTCACCTCACGGCACAGGCTGACGTCGGCCATGCAACTCCTCTCAGCGTGTCAGGTAAGCCCTTCAGACTGACCTTCATTCTGCTGTCGCTCCTAGTGAGGTTCACGGTGTGGAATCTAATTGAACCGCACGCGTCACCCGTTGTAGTGTCTCCCCGCCAATTCCTTTAAGTTTCGGCCTTGCGACTATACTTCCCAGGTAGCACACTCTCCGGCTTCCCTACAGCACCGAAACCTCTCGAGGAGGTCCCAATGTTTAGTGTGCAGTGTTTACTGCTAGGACTACACGGGTATCTAATCCGTTTTGCGCCCCTAGCCTTCATCCCTTACTGTCAGAACTGTTCTCGTAAGGTGCCTTCGCTATTGTAAGTCCAACCAAGATTAAAACATTTTACCGCTACTTTGATTGTACTCCTTACGTCTCCCAGTCTCTAGCCCAGCAGTACTTCTTGCACGCCCAACTCTTAAGAAGCCGGATTTCACAAGAAACTTACTGAACAAGCTACGGATGTTTTAGACCCAATAATGATGGCTGCGACTTGGACCGCTAGTATTACCGCGGCGGCTGGCACTAGTCTTACCCAGTCCTTATTCATGGAACTTTTTACATTCCATAAAAGCTTCTCAAATTGAGAAGCACTCTGGCTCAATTTGTCATGCTTCCGCACATTGCAAAATATACCTACCTGCTGCACCCCGTAGGGCTGGGAATAGTGTCTCAGATTCCCTCTCAGGGCCTCTCCGCTAAGAGCCCTTACGGATCATCGGCTTGGTGGGCTATTACCCCACCAACAACCTAATCCGCCGCAGCCTCATCCTAAAGCTCGAATTTTAGAGATAAATCATTCCAGGGTATATCTCTTATCAGGTATTAATCTCAGTTTCCCGAGGATATCCCTGACTTTAGGGTAGATTAGCTACGTGTTACTGAGCAGTTCGCTTTGCCCCTATTTCTAAAGACAACAACTTGCATGGCTAAGCGCAAACCAGAGAGCCGCAGCCGCCAGCAGGATCAACTGGATTTAAACTTCATTGATAAATCAAAAATATAATTTATCTCAGCGCGATTTGTATATAAGATAACAAATCACTTCACACAAACTCCTACTATAGACGACTTTCAGCTGATTTAATCTTTCAAAAGAAAGTTAATGAAACAGAATTTAATATTCTGTAACAACTTAAACATATTGGATTTCAAAAGAAAATTAATTCTTTAGAGAATTACATTTAGATGACTGCTTCTACATACCTCATACCTTAATGCTAACATATTTAACATCAAAGTTAATTGCCATGCATATATTTAAGGCACTCATCTTAGTTAAAAAGTTCACAAATAGAGACTATTTAAATGTTTCGTAGATTTTTTGAAAAATAAAAATTGAATTTTCGACGGTAATTTTAAAAAAATAATTATTTTATAACTAAACACATCCTTTTTCAGATTCAAAATTAGTTCCATAAGGACAAATACATCTAGGAACACACACGGAGGGACACATTTTAGACATTTCAAATAAATCTAATAAACTTCTCTTTTGTTTAAGTGGACAACTACTACCACATTCATCCATGCATCATTTTGTAGATTCACAAATCAAACTATATTCTCCTAATAAATCACTAATCTTTTCCTGTTCTAAACAATTATTATACTTTTTAGTATATTCTGTTTTTGCACTTTGCATCATATAAATTTGCAAAATTAATAAAATAATAAAAATAGATAATATTACTATCAGAATTAAATATCTCTTTTTCATATCACTCCATATATTCTTCATTAAAAAATCTTTCTAAAATAAATCAATAAAGTTTTTAAATAACATTTTCCATTTTTTATTTGTTTTATAGCTAACGACATTAGTATTTCCACATTTTGTCGTTTGCTAGATAGAGAAAGATTTCTGTCTTTCACTATAAATTAAAAAGAGGTAAAACAAAATGAGTGATGTACATGAGAGACAAAGATCACAAGAAGATATGCAAAAATCAGACGCTGTTTTAGATGCATTTTCTAAAATAGTTTCTGGTGGGAAAGCAGGATATAGAACAGTTATAGAAAAAAAAAACCTGTTTTATTTGCAGATCTTGTAACAACCAAATAGATAAGACTCAAAAGTTTTGTCATGAATGCGACGCAAGAAACGATAGTCCAATTCAGAAATAAGAGATGCAATAAAACCAAATTACATTGAAAAATGCTTTAGAGGATTTATTGCTTTTTGTTTAGCAACCCAATATTTAACTAATTCGTCTTCATATCCTCTTAAAATATAGTTCCATCTCAAATCATTATATATTTTTTGTGCCTCAGTACGAATAGTGTTTTTTATTTCAGGACTGTCTGTTTCATAAAGCATTACTTCATATCTTTTTAGTTGGTCTTTTTGTTTTTCTACAACAGCATTTCTTTCTTTAAATTCTTGAGAAAGAGAATGATTGATATTATACATAGTTACCTCGTAATTAATTAGCCAAACTAATCCAGTTGCTAAGATTCCTCCAATAGATTTTAACATTCGTCTTTGCCTTTTTCTGGACGAAAGTATTTCATCAAGAGTTTTTCCTTTTTTAGCAAATGAAATTAAGTCATCAGTTGAAAAACCAAGAGATTTGCCTTTATCTATATATATCCCAACAGTACATCCTTGCTCTTCTGCTTGTTTTTTTAATTTGTAGATATCTGCTATATCAACTATTTTGCTCATAATACTTTTTTTATTTTTAAGTTTAAAAAGTTATCTTTTAAATTTGTGTGTATAAATTAAAATAATTTATCTAAGGTAAATCTTTTATAATCTAAATTCTTAATATTTATATGCTATCAAAAAGACCTCTAAAAGAATATTCTTCAAAAAGAAATCTAAAAAAATCAGGTGAACCAAAAGCAATTATAAAAATATCAAAAACAAAACCTAAAAAATTAATTTATATTATTCATGAACACCATGCAACCCATCTCCATTATGATTTAAGATTAGAAATGAATGGAGTTTTAAAATCATGGGCTGTTCCAAAAGAGCCTCCTTTAAAAAAAGGAATTAAAAGACTTGCAGTTCAAGTTGAAGATCATCCTTTAAGTTATGCTAAATTTAAAGGTGAAATAAAAGAAGGTTATGGAAAAGGAATTGTAAAAATCTACGATAATGGTTTTTATGAATTAGAATCTAAAAAAACAAATAAAATTGTCTTTATTCTTCATGGAAAAAAACTTAAGGGAAAATATGTTTTATTAAAGACAAATTGTGGAAAGAATAAAAAGGGGTGGTTATGGTTTAATATTTAAGATGGGACTGTTTGATCGTGTAATTTTAAAATGCCCTAACTGTAAAGGATTTATAGAATTTCAATCAAAGGGAGGAAAATGTATTCTTAATAATTATACTCTCAAAAATGTTCCTTGGGATGTAATTTTAAGCATTGATAAAAAAATCGTTAAGTGTCCTACGTGTTCAAAAAATGTAAAGTTAGAAATAACTAATCTGCCAAAAAAACCAAATATAAAATTAAAATTAACAAAAATTGAAGCTCATTATTCTGGAGAAACCACCATTGATTAAAAGATATAAACTGAATAACAAAAATATGTTAGTTTAAGATTTAAACTATTAACAAATTTATGCAAATTAGAAATGATTTTTACAATAATCAGCATATTTTCTTAACGCTGAATCAACAACTCTCTCTGCATTTTGGTATGTTTGATTATTAACCCCTTCAAAATGTTTTTTGTCTCTGTCCCATTTAAATCCTTTTCCCTCAAGAAAATAATGTGTTTCACGTTTTAAAGTGACTTCTGGAACAAATCCTGAAGATTCACTAAACCCACGACAAGCATGTTGTAATGGAGAAGTCTGATGGTCTTTTACATAATGGTCATATAATTCTTCAACGTGCATTCCCCAAAACTGAATAACAGGCTCATTCATCAATTAATATACTTTCAACACTTTTTAAAGAAACCTATTATTGAATATCTATTATTCTATATAACCAACCAACTAATCCAACTAACCATTCCTCCCATAATTAATCCTAAACTAACTTTTTTCCAATCATATTTTAGATAAAGCAAAGAAGCTAAAAGCAATATAAAAATAACTAATACAAATATTGTAAATTTTAAATCTTGATAATATAAACTTACAAAAATTACAAGTGGAAGTGAAAGAGCAGCATGAATTTCAAATTTCCATTTCCAAAAAATTAAATAAAAAATGCAGATTAAAATTAAAGATAAACCAAGCTGATAAGTTACTGTAGTTATTTTATTATTTATCAATGTTCTAATTACTACAATAAGAAAAAATGGCAAACTTCCAAATGCAATAATATCTCTTAGTAATTCATCAAACCAAGTTCGATTTATTTCAGGCTCTTTTTTCATAAATTATCTAAGAGAATTAAATATAAAAACCTACTCTTAATATCAAGTTTTTTTGGTTTATTCAGTACTATTATTTATTTGTAAGTGCACTTAAATCTTAATAAAACTCTGCAGATAAAATGAACCACTAATTATTATTTTATCAGATAATTAAAACTCATTTGGGATAATCATTCAATATAATCTTTTTAATTTAAAATCTGCCCATATGGAGAAACATACTGGACAAATAACAAACCATCTGTATCAAAAAAAACATTTCTTGAGTAAACACTCCTTCCACACATAATATTTAATGGAAATTGTTTTTGTTCTTCTCTAAGAAAATTTAATCTGAAATCATTTGTTCTTTTAGTATCTAATTTTAATTCTCCCTCACTATCTTTGTTAAATAATCTTATGCTATTAACTTGATTTAACAAATCGCCTAAATTTTTCTGAGGAGCATTAATATAACAGCCTGATGAATGAGGACCATCAGAACTACCGCTTATGTTTTCTTCAAAATAAAGATTTCCACTTGCTGTTCTAAAATTAGAACTTCCAATCCAATCAATATTAAATTTCATTTCTAAATCTGGGTTTAATACCCCATAGCTTGCTGTGACAGATTTTGAAAGACTGAAATTGCTGGTCGCTGAAAGTGAAAAATTTCGCAGTGAATACTCCGTAGCTTGCTGCGAAGATAGCGAAATTTTAGGCAATTTCTTTATTTTACTCTTCTCCACCCATCCATTCATCTAATTCAGGAATATCCCCCTCTATTTTTTTGTTTTTGCAATATCCCCTTGCCAAAAGATAAAGAATTAACCCTAAACTTTTAGGGCTTTTGTTGTTTCCTATAATTATCTGATCAACATCTTTAGAAAAATTATTTGTATCACAAATCATTAAAATTTTTTTGTGAACTTTTAATGTGTCCATAAGAGCATTTTTATCGAGCCAGGCATCTGTAATTATAGTTAATTCATTTTCAAAGAAATCAGGAAGATCTGTATTTGTTAAAATTCCAGCAGGATATTTTTTTGTGAATACTCTTATTCCTGTTAATCTGGAGAATAATTCAACAGCTTTCCAACCTGCCTGTCTTTTACAGACTAAAACAATCTCTTTAGGTTCAAATTTACTTAAATATTCTATACCTTCTTTTAATTTTTCATCAATAATATCTGTATTAAATATTGCTAAACCATCAGCTCTTCTTCTATAAACATACTGTCTCATGTCCGGAGTAACTACTTTAGTTCCAAGATAAATTCCAGATTTAACATAATCATCTAATGGTAATAACGGGTCTTTTTTCTTTTCTTTAACTTTTTCTTTAAGTTCTTCAGTCCCTGTCACTTCAATTTTTTTCTTCAATTCTTCAGCTTTTTTAAGCAAAGCTTTTTTCTTTTCTGAAAGAGTTTTTTCTGCTTTAACTTCTTTATTTTCTTTTAAAGATTCAACCACTTCATTTTTGTTTTCTTCTACAGCTTCAACTGTTTCCTCTTTGTTTTCTTCTTGAGTTTCAACTATCTTAGACTCAAAATTCTCTGCATTTTCAACATCAACAGTTTCTTTCTTTTTCCTTGGCATTTTATTGTAATTAAAGTATAATTAGCTCACGAGTTTACAGAGATTGTAATCTTTGTCCCTCAAACTTTTACAAGTTTAAGGTATCCGAGTTTATTTCAGTCGGTACGTGATAATCTAACATACACATAATAAGAGGTTTTTAAATGTTTTCTCATTTGAAAATTAAATATTTCAGTTTAACATAATGAAAATTGCACCCCTCGTACTGTCGTCGTGTGATTAATAATTTAAATTCCCTTCTGTTATTAACCATCATAAACCTTAAAAGGTGCCTGCTATCTAGTTACGCCATGAACAGAAGAACATTTCTGCAAGGAGTAAGTTCCTTACTTATTTTTCCATCATATGCTTATGCATCTTCAGAAGGAGCATGGCCAATAAGAAATGAATGGAACCAAGAAGAAGTTAACAAGTATTCTCAATGGGTAGAAAATATTTTTGATTTTAAAAGAAAAGGAACTTCAAAACAAAGAGCTGCAAGATTAGATACTATTATAGAAGATGATAAAATGAATTTACTTAATAATCCTGATTTTTTAGAAAATGGAAATCCTAAGTTAAATGAAAATCAAATCTTAAGAAATATGACTCACTGTGGAAGTTTTCCTGAGTTATTGTTTCAGTATTATTCTTATAGAAGAGCTCTTCCATCTGCTGTTGCAAAAATAACTATGAGAAGGGGTGGAGATATTAGATATTCTCAAGGCAATCATCCTATTGGAAATGTTGATAGTTTAAGAAATGGAAATTCATTTAATGGATTTTTAATTAATGCATTAAATGGAGGAGAAAGTTACAACTTTGTTAGTGGAAATTTTAGAACAGCTCCAAACCTAGAAGGAACTGATTCTGTTCCAATTGCTATAGATAGGAAATTCTTAAAACCGGGAAGTCTTTGTTATAATGCAAATGGTCATGTGCTTGTTGTTGGTAAGATAACTCCTGAAGGAGAAGTTCATTTTATTGATGCTCATCCTGACAAGTCTATAACTGCAAATCAAACACTTTCAGCAATTCCTTCTATTCAATCATCTTCTCAAGAAAAATGGTATGATGGATTTAGAATGATGAGACTTGTAAAGAAAGAAGGAAATCATATAAGGTTCTTTTCAAATGAAGAAATGATTCCTTTTGGATTTTCTACTGAACAATATGAACTTATGAAAAAAATTAATGAGGGAAAATTAGCAGTTAAAGGACAAGAAATAAAAACTTATCCTCAACTTGTTAAGACCAGGCTTATACAAACTAAAGAAAGTCCAATGAATTTTTTAGAAAATTCTACTAATGAATTTGCTGCAATGTTAAAAGAAAGAGAATCATTTGTACAAGAAACTTGGAGAGATGTTTTAAGAAATGGACCAATTACTTTTCCTAATGAATCAACAGAAGGAAATATCTATCAAGCATCAGGAAGATGGGAAACTTGGAGTTCTCCTTCATCTGATATTGATAGAAGAGAAAAATATCATTATATGCTTGTTAATCTTGAAGCAATGTTACAAGGTTTCAAAGAAAATGAAATGTATAATTATTCTGGATTTTCTTCAAGAGATGAACTTGCTCTCTCTTTATTACAAAGAAAAAGAACTTTGTTTGATTCTTATGTAGTTGAATATACTTCTTCAATAGGAGAAAAAGTAAACTTAACTCTTAGTGAAATTGAAAAGAGATTGTTTGATTTATCTTTTGATCCAAATCATCCTCCCGAATTAAGATGGGGTGCTCCAAAAAATTCTTCTGAAAGAAAATCAATGAAACTTTTACCAACTCCTCTTAGAACAGGAGAAGTACTTAGTGCTCTTGATGCTTATAAAAGAGAAAAAGGACTTAGATATTATACAATAAGACAAACAACTCCAACTTCTTTAGATCCAAGAAAAAATCCTTCCTCACCTCCTTTTGAAACTATTGATAAAGTTCTTTTGAAATACACACAAAAATAATCATAAAAGATGTTCATTAATTCCTTGTAAAAAATTTCTTTGATAATTATCTAAAAATTCTTCTGAAAATCTTTCATTCCCTTTTATAGTATTATCTCTTACAATTGTTTTCCAATTAGATTCTAAAAAACAATTTAAAGATTTTTTAGAAATTGGTGCAAAACTCCAATGCCATGGTTCATAACTAAATCCTTGTCTTTTAGTATCATTTGTATAAGGCATATAAAATCCATAAGAAGAAGCATGATTTTCCATCCACGACAAAAACGAGTGATATCTTCCTCTAATTGAATAATGAGCTAAATCAAGAACATCTTTTGGAAGTGTCTGTGAATCATCATAAATATCCACATCAGTTCCCCAATGATGCCGTGAAGTTCCAGGAATTGAAGTAAATTGAAGGATTTGTTCTATATCTCCACCAAACTCTCTATACTTTTTATTCCAAAGTACTCTTTGGTGTGAAAAACTTCTATATCCAGAAATAATATCAAGGTGAATTCCAGCTTTAAGTGCATCTTTTTTCATAACAGTAAATGATTTAGATATAGGGTGAAGTAAAGAAGTGGTAAGTTGAGGACTTGTTTTTCCTGTAAGTTCTTGAAGAGAAGGAGTATAACTATAAGAAGAAAATGGAGCAATTACTAAACCAACACATCCTGAAATAAATGTTCTTCTGTTCATATAAATGCCTAAGATTATCTCTATAAAAAGTTTTTCCCAAAAACTTTAAATAGTCATTATGAGGTATTGATTTCCATGGAAGTCTGCAGAATACAAAGAGATAAGAAAAGAAAACAAAAAGTTAACCAAGCAAGAGCAATCTTAGATAGAAGATACGATGAATGTGATACTCCTTTAGGACATATAAAGCCAGATTATGAAAATAATTATTGTAATCATTGTTTTAGACATTTAAAATATAATATTGCTCCTGCATATGCTTCAGATCCTATTTTGAGAATTGCAGAAATAAATCTTCAAATACATGGAGATTATCTTGAAGGATTACATAGACTTGAATCAGCGAGGTAAACTTTATTTTTTTATATTTGTTGCAGGTTTAATGTCTACAATATCATTTTTAAAATTTCCCATTATATCAATTTTTTTTCCATACCTTTCAAGAACTTCATTTAATATTTCATTTCCTTTTTTAGATTCATACGAATAATAATCAGGAACTCCAGAAACTTCAATAAAAGTATCTACTGCTGATTTAACAGCATCAGTATTTCCTTGTGGCCATTGATACTGAGAAGGGTTTCCATGAAATAAAACTTCTAGAGAAGGATGGTCTAATGTACCTAAATGTGAAAGAGTACCTGCATATAATCCATATCTTGTTCTTATTAGAAAATCTTTTTGAGTTTTTTTAACTGCTCTAACTCCCCTTTTTATTCTAGAACTTACACTAGCGATTCTTTCTAATCCTTTTAAGTCAATATCTCGCTCATGATCAGGAAGACAATATCCAATTAAAACTAAGGGGCATCCTTTATTAGAACTTAAATCATACACCATATAATATTAAAAGAGACCTTATTTTTAAGCATTTGTGTAATTAAATCTATATTAATCCCTTCTCTATCTCCATCAACCTCTTTAATTTAGCTTCTCTTTCTTTTCCACTAATTCCACACTTAAAAAAATCAGCCTGAAATCCAAAAGCTAAATCAGCAAGTATACTTTCATCTGTTTCTCCGCTTCTATGAGAAAAAATTGTTTTAATATTATTTTTCTTGGCTAATTCAACAACTTTTTTTACTTCAATCAAACTTCCGCATTGATTTGGTTTTACAATAATTCCAGAAATACTTTTCATTTTAATTGCTTTCTCTAATCTCTTGGAGTTTGTAACAGTCAAATCATCTCCAACAATTAATCTTTGAGGAAATTTCTTTAATAACTTTGAGAAACTTTCAAAATCTTCTTCATCAAAAGGATCTTCAATATAAAGAATATCAAAATTTGAAATTAAATTAGAAATATAATCTAATTGTTCCTCAATTGTTCTTTCAAATTTTGGATTTAAATAATGATATTTTTTTCTTGAATAAAATCCAGAGCTGGCAATATCTAATCCTAAATCAATAACAGTTTCTTTTTCATCAAATGCATTTTCTCTCAAGTCTTTTAAAACTTCTAAAACTTTTTTATTGTCAAGTGATGTTTGCCATGCATTTTCATCATTTCTTTTCCCATTAAACTTTTCATCAACATTTTTTAAAATTACTCCAGCTTCAACCTGCGCATTTTGATTTGTGTCAAATGAGTCTAAAATACTTTCTTCTGGAATTAAAAGAAATTCTTGAAAATCTGGTTTTTTTCCTCCATTTGAATTTTCAGCAGAATGTTTTCCTCCACCAATGCAATTTCCAACTAATCTAGGAAATTTTGCATTTTTTTTATTTAATTGAGAATTTATTAACTGCCAAATTTCTTTTTTCTTTTCTTTAGCAATAGCTTTTAACACAGCACTTTCAAGAGCAAATAAAGTATTAGCTCCAATATGATTATCAACATTATCTTCAACTCTCTTTAAATCTTCAAAAGTATTAAGTTCTTCTTCACTAAAATATTCTGATAACTCTTTTAACTTAGAAATATCTCCTTCTATAGACTTCCTGTAAGATTTAGCTTCATATTTTCCAGTTGATTTTCCAGTTGGTGCGCTTGCAGAAAAATTGCCAACATTTGTCTTAATGGTTACAATTACTGTTTTTTCTTTTCTAGAATCTAATAATATATTTGCAATCACATCTTTGATTTTCATTTTGATTATTTCCTCCATTCAAAATGAAAGTTCAAAATCTTTGATTTTGTTATTTTCATATATAAAAAAAAGATATTTTCTTAATAAATTTATGCTTTATTTATTAATTTAATAATTTCTCTAAAGCCGTACCTCCACCAATAAAAAGAGCAGGCAGAGCTCCCCAATGATACAGCGCTAATCCTAAAACCCTGTTAAATGCTTTTCTATGAAGAATAATCTCTATAATATTTAACTTTATTTAGCAAACCTTATATACTTATTACATATACTATTTTTATGGATACAAATATGGACACTAAAAATATGGAAGTTGTTGAAAGATTAGTTAGACTTCAAAGAGATATTGATTTTATAAAAGAACATATAGAAGATATTACTTTAACAGAAGATGATTTAACATCAATAGAAGAAGCAAGAAAAGATGTTAAGGAAGGAAGAACAACTTCTATTAAAGATTTAAAAAAAGAATTAGGTATATAAAATGTTTTCCTTGGATTTTTCCGAGAACGCAAAAAGATTTCTAAAGAAACTTGATAAACACATTTATGAAAGAATAATAAATAGGTTAGAGAATTTAGAACAAAATCCAGTTCCAAGCGATGCAAAGTTTATTGGAAGAGATAAAGGAGAAAAAGTATTTCGTTACAGAGTAGGAGATTATAGAGCATTGTATACTCTTAATGAAAAAGATAAAATAATTCTTATTACTAAAATAGACAAACGTCCGAGAGTTTATGATTAATTATTTCCTCAACAAAACAGAAACATTTAAATATTAGTTATACATATGTATAACTATGACAACCGAAGTTACAATTAAGAAATGGGGAAATTCATTGGGAATTATACTACCGAAGGAGTTAATAAAAGAACAAGGTCTTGAAGAAAATAAAAAGGTTCATATTCAAATTATCAAAAAAGCAGATTTGTCAGATATTTTTGGTTCATTAAAAGGAAAAGTAAGAATGTCTGGGCAAAAAATGAAGGATTTGTCTAGAAAAGATTGGGAAAGATAAAATGGATGAAGGTTATTTCTTCGATACTTATGCTTTCTTTGAAATAATAAAACAAAATCCTAACTACTCAGAATATCTTAAGGTGGGCATAATAACTACAAGATTAAATCTTATGGAATTGCATTATCATCTTCTTAGAGAAGTTGGAAAATATGAAGCAGATAGACATTTCAATAGATTTCTTCCATTTTGCATAAGTTTCTCAAACGAAGACATAAAAAAAGCAAATGAACTCAAACTTGAATATAAAAAACGAAAACTTTCATATATAGATTGTTTAGGATATGTTATAGCAATAAAAAGAAATGTAAAGTTTCTTACAGGAGATAATCAATTTAAAGATTTAAAAGATGTTGAGTTTGTAAAGTAGAAGTATTTCTTTCTTTTTCCACAATCTTTTTAACTTCTTTGATTTATCTTCATTTATGCTTAATGATAAACAAAAAAAGAAACTAAATGAACAAGGTTATAGATTAATTGGAAATCATTCTTCTGTAAAGATATGCGAATGGACAAAAAACATGATTCGTGGAAAAGGAGAATGCTATAAACATTGGTTTTATGGAATAAACAGCAACCAATGTCTTCAAATGACAACTTCATTAACCTGTGCAAATCAATGCATGTTTTGCTGGAGAGAATATAAACTTGCCTCAAAAAAATGGCCAATAAAAGATTCTCAAACAGATAATCCTGACTTTATTATCAATGAAAGTATTAAATCTCATGATAAACTTCTTACTGGATTTAAAGGAAATACAAATCCAAATCCAGATAAAGAGCCATATAATAAATCTAAAACAATAAAACATGCAGCTCTATCGTTAATCGGTGAGTCGATACTCTATCCAAAAATAAATGAAATAATAAATGAATTTCATAAAAAAGGAATATCAACTTTTTTAGTTACAAATGCCCAATATCCAGAGCAAATTAAATCTCTTGCTCCAGTAACTCAATTATATATTTCTCTCGACGCACCAACTCAAGAACTTATTAAGAAAATTGACAAGCCAATATTTAAAGATTATTGGCAGCGTCTTAATCAAAGCTTAGAAATAATGTCCAAAAAAAAGCAGAGAACATGTATTCGTTTAACTTTAATTAAATATGTAAATATGTCAGAAGATTTATGTGAAAACTATTCAAATTTAATAAAAAAAGCTTCTCCTGACTTTATAGAAGTTAAAGCTTATATGTCAGTAGGAGCATCATTGAAAAATTTCAAATATAAAAATATGCCAACTTCAAAAGAAATAATGCAATTCTCACAAAAATTAATCAAGTACCTTAAGGATTATGAAATTGTTTCTGAACATTATGCATCTAGAGTAGTTATGTTAGCTAAGAAGAAATTTAAAAAAGATATCAACGGAGAACCTGTTTGGCATACTTGGATTGATTTTGACAAATTCAATAAATTAGTTAATAGCAAAAGCAATAACAATAAAAATAACAAGGAATTTACAACAGAAGATTATCTAAAAGAAACTCCTGAAAGGTTTTTGGTGAAGAATATAAACCTTTCAATCTAACTTCACTCTTAGAAACATTTATATATTTTAATTTAATCAAAAAAACTTATGCCAAAAATTTATCTTTTTTACGGAATGGAAAACTCGCATGATGTTACTATTTTAGCTAGCCTTACGCAGGTTGAATTTCCTTATTTGGAGTTTACTTTTAAAAAAAGAGATGAAGTTGATTCAAGTTTAACACCAAGACAATTACTTAATGATTTAGAAAGAGTTATTTTTGAACAAACTTCCATAAAACCATATAATAAAGATGCTTTTTTTAATTCAGAAGATGATACTGATTCAGCCTATAAAAATGATCCAAGGCATATAGATTATATTTTAAGAAATGGTGAAGCAGATAAAATACTTCAAGCATATTCTCAATGGATGAATAGAAGTGTGAGATAATTTTAACGAATAATATGATCATAACACAATTTTAATTTGAGAGATCTCTTTCCCAAGAACACAAATCTCTATTTAACTCCAATACAGAACAAGTATTTTTATAGATATTAACACATTTAAGTCTTCCCACTAAAAGGTCTTTTGATACATCTTCTCCCAAAATTCTTACAATACACGCCCTGTTTAATTCACCACAAGTTTTACCTATTAAATTATCACAAGAGTCTATTCCTAAAAGAGCATATCTATCTGAAAGAAGTTCAGTTTTTACAATATCACTTTGATCATCATTCATATAAAAAAACATTTCTTCAAAAGTTTGAATATTCCCCCTGTAATTAAAAAACATAAATAATTTAGAATATCTAGACGTTGTTGTATGCCCTGAAAAAGTTATTGAATTTCTGTTTTTTCTCACAACATGATAAGCTGCATCTGGTGCATCTGCTCCATTTAATTCACATGAACTAGTATCACAAACATTTTGTCTTGGCCCGTTTGAAGGCATACCAGGGCATAAAGCAAACTGTTTTACAAGAGGATCACTACATTTATCTTTATCTTCTTGTTTATCAGAACAGATATTTTCAACATTGCATTGTTCAAGTTTTTCATCAAAATTCAAAATACAATGAGGTTGAGAACTAACTAATATTGGTCCTGTTTTTTCATCATAACTATAAGTTGATGTGATAACATATTGATCATGTTCTGTAAATTTTACATATCTTTGTGCTGTTTTCATAAATACAATAAAAGGACCTATCCAATTATTATACTCTCTTACCCCTCCTGCCCATTCATCGTATCCCTTTGCTGGGCCACAAAATGCTCTACAACCCACATCTGCCATGTAAATATTTGAAATACATCTATTTTTTTCTACTTTATAAATTTCATTTAAGATTTTTGTTGCTCTTTTCATAGACGATTCAGTTGAAGAATGTCCTTGATAATTAATATAAACATCTTTACAATAAGGAAGATTAAAAGAAGGGATATTATCCTCATTAATAGCATATTTTTTTGACCAATGTGTCTTTCCCGACTTATCATCTAAAGATTCCATTGTGTTAATCCAATTAGAACAAACATAAGAAGTAAGTGGTACACATTTTTCTTCTTTATTCCACTCACAAACCTTATAGCCATTTTCTCCTAAAACCCTATTACAAATCCATCTTGAATGTGAATTACATAGTTTTTCATTTTGTTCTACAGAGGTATAATCTTCTGCACTATACAAACACACATAACAATTATCATACAAAGGAGTTATATCTTTGTTTGTTTCAGAATAAATAGGAGGAATTATTAACAATATCATTAAAAATGAAAATATTACTTTTTTCATTCTTCACCTCCATAATTTGAACAATCAACATTTTCATACATTGGTTTTGAACCAGGAAATTTTCTCAAAAATGCAGATTTAAAAATTCTGCAATAATCTTCTGCTGTACATATATAGTTTCTTACTCCCCATGGAAGTGTTGCTCTGAAGTTTATCATTTGCCCTCTTAAGAATTCTTCTTCATTATTATTTATTTCTTTTTCAGTATAAACCCTAAAGCACTGAAATCCTGTTAATTTTCTTTTAAGAATTATCCCTGAATAACATATATACCCCTTTTCTTCTTTGTTGTCATATGCATTCCATTCTTCTTCAAAAGGAGGAGTATAAAATGAAGTAGTATCAAGCAGAGGAAAGTCACAATCTTCTCCACTCATACTTACCCAAGAAGATTTTTGAGAATAATAATCATAATAAAAATAAATTCCTCCAAGAACTACAACAGCGAGAATAATAACACTAAACCAAATTTTCCTATTAATATTTATTTTAAAACCCCTATAACTTCTATTTCTCTTCACCTTCTTTTTCATATACCTAATAAGAAATTCTTATTTATAACTTTTACTCTCTTTCCTCGCCTTCATCTCCACCGCCAACTTCTTCAACTTCATCATCGGGAGTAGCCAATTCCATAATTTCTCCTTCTTTTTCAATTCCTTCTTCCTCTTCTGCTTCTAATTTAGCTTTTTCTTCATCAGTAACTTTTCTTTCTTTAACTCTTTTAAGAGCTTCTTCTTTCTTTTGAGGAAAGGGTTTTTTAACTGTTATTGGTAAAATATTGGATTTTAATTCAATTTCTGCAATTTTTATCGGATCAAATTTAATTAATTCAAGTTCTTCTTTGCTGATTTTAATCAATAGGGGGGCATTCATAGAAATTTGTAAAGCCCTGGCTCCGATAATTCTTGCAATTTCATATTTTGTAAATTGTTCTTCAATATTTACTTCCATTTTATTTCATATGCTTTTCAATAACAGGAAAAAGCTGTTTATAATTTTTTTCTGCAAGATTTAATACCTCTTCAAATTCTTCAATGCTTAGCTCTTTTTCTTCTCCTTTTTGAAGAGCATGAATTGTATCATTATTTGATATTGAAACAGTTACTCTTGTTTCACTTGAATCTTCTTCTTCTAGATTAGGATCAACAACAAAACTTTTTCCAATTTTGTATATAGTGCAAGGTATAGGAATATCTTTTCTTAAAGGCAAACTATCATTAGTCCATTCTCCATATAATACTTTTTCTTCTTTTTTGTCATATTTTGGCATTTTTGAGTTTTTAAGCGCTATTAAAGCTGCAATAGCAGCAGCATCAATAAGGTTTCCATCGCTGTTTATAGAATAAATATCAATAAAAACTGTCCAGACTTTTTCTCCTTCTTTAATGCATAATTTTTTCATATCAATAAATTTGCTTTCTCTGATTCCTCTGTCAATAATTCTTGCAAGTTCAATAGATTCAATACGCGGAGGGCCTAATTCATATCTATCTGAACTTAATGGAAGCAATTCTGCTGTAACCATTAAATTTCCTTCATCCTGAGAATCCGGATAAGGTTCATCAACACCCATTTTAATTCCGACAATAACATCAGTTTTTCCTAATTTAACTCTTGCACTGCCTTCTGCCTTTTTGGAAATGCCTGTTTCTATTTCTATTTTTCTGAATTCATCATATTTTCTTCCGTCAAATCTTTTTCCTACTGAAATATATTGTCTTATTCTGTTTTTTGTTAATTCTAATGTCTCCATGTTTACTTCACACCATCCTTTAATGCTTTTTTCTGGACTTCATAAATCTTTTGAGTAGCTTTTCTTGCAAGTTCAACAGCTTCTTTTAATTGTTTAGATGAGATTTTTCCATCAAGCTGTATATGGGTAATTTTTCCATCAGGAGTCATTGTTATAGGGATATCTGTAGCTCCTTCTCCTTCTTCCCAGTCTTCTTCGCTTTTATTGACATCTACAACAAGCTGTTTGTCTAATTTTCCTATTGAAACACTTGAAACAAGATTTTTCATCGGAATACCTGCATGTGCTAATGCAAGAGCAGCAGCATTTATTCCTGCACATCTTGTTGAAGCATCTGCCTGGATAATATTAATATGAACATCTACAACAGTAGAAGGATATTCATCAATCATTACAATTGGTTTTAATGCCCATTCAGTAATCTTGGAAATTTCCTGACTTCTTCTTGACATTCCGGGTTTTATTCTGTCTGTTACAGAAAAACTCATCATATTGTAATTGCATCTTAAAACTCCTTTTTCAGGATTTTGCTGATGCTGAGGATGCATTTCTTTAGGTCCATAAACAGCAGCTATTGCTACAGTATCTCCAAATGAAAACATTGCACTTCCGTCGGCATTTGGAACAACTCCGACTTCAGCTTTCATTTTTCTAAGTTCATCAATTTCCCTTCCATCTGGACGTTTAAATTCTTTTGTCATATTTAAATTTCCTCTAAATTCTTAAATTTAAATGCTTGAAAATTTCTTGTTTTCATTGTTTTATTCTTCTTCTAAAAATTTATCTATTGTGCTTTTTAATTCTTGAGCTTTATCACTATCTGTTGATTTTAAATGATTATAGACTAATCTTAATTCATTTAGTCTACAATTTAACATAACTCCTACTGGATCTAAGTTAAATACATTATAAGCAGAATCATAATTACAACTGCATACATTATCATAAAACCTTCTAAATAATCTATTTGTTTTATCTAACCTATCAAATTCTTCTTTAGACATTTCATTTGGTACTTCATTCCATTCTCTCATTTTCCTTTCTCCTTGTCAAACCATTCTTTTACTTTTTCAGTTAATCCTGATACAAATGATTTTTCAGTTACAAAATCAATTGCCCTCTTAGCCAATATTTCATCTTCAATTTTATCTCCTCTAATCCATATAAAACCATTTTGTCCTACTGTTATATTGCATTTTGTTTCATTTTTTATTAATGTGACCATACTTCCTTCTCTTCCAATTATTCTAGGAACTTTATTTGGATTAATTTTAATAATCAGGCCATCTTCTAATTTGCCTAATCCTCGTGATTTAATGCTTAAATCTATGCTTCTTCTTTTTACATTCCAGATTTTAACAGCAACAACATCCCCAATATCCATTACTTCTGCAATATCATTTTTATTGACAAATCTGGGAACTTCTACTAAAGGCAGGAATGCATTGTCAGCACTTCCAATATCTATTACCCATCCATTAAATGTTAAATTAGTTACTTTGCCAATTACCACATTTCCTCTTCGTGGAATATAAGTTCCTGACAATAATATCACTTTAACTAATCCTTTTGATTCTTCTGCTAATCCATATCTAACAGCAACAATATCTTTTCCTCTTTTTTCTGTTCCTTCTCCAGGAAGATAATTATCTCCAGATACAATTACTTCTCCAGGGATTATAACTTTCCTTTCTTTTTCAGATTCTTCATGATCATTTTCTTCTCTTTCCATTTTATTCTTTTATTTCTTGAGTAGCAGCACTTCCATGTGTTACTGAATTTAATTTATCGAAAAAGTCCATAACAAGACCAGCAGGAACCTCAACAACAACTTCCAAATCTCCGTTTGAAAGCCAATTTTCCTTGATTTTGTACTGGTTTATTATTCCATATGACTTTCCAGTATGAATTGCAGGAATAATGGCTTTAAATTTCTTTACCTCTAATTTTATAGGCAAAAAAGGACTTAATGACTGAACAATTTCCTGAATTTGAACTTCAATAGAGACATTTTTTATATTGACTCCAGCTTCATTTAAAGCAGATTTGATTCTGTCAGGAGTATGAGGCCTTCCAGTTTGAGGGTCAACAGAATTTCTAGATAAAAAATCAACAACTTGCTTAATTTTAGCATCTCTTTCTTCACTTCTGTGTTCTTGTGTAACCTGAATTTCTCCTTCTTTTACAATCCTTTCTGCAATTACTTCAACATCAGTTGTTCCAAAAGCACTTTTTAACTCATTTTCTTTTGGTTTTAAACCTTTTTTTGAATCTGAAAAAATAAATTCACTTTCTAAGAAATCTGAAACAAAACCCTGCCCTTTTTTGAATTTTAAAGCTTCTTCCATATTAACAATAATTTCAAAATTTTTTCCTATTCTTTTTATTCTCGCTAATGTGCTTGTCATTTTACATAATCTTTCAATTCTTCTCCGGTAAATCTTTTTAATTTTCCTTCTTTTGTTTCAATGATTGCAAGTTCAAATCTTTCAGTTTTAAATTCTTTTCCTTGAATTTCTTTTAATATATCAAGAGCAAGTTTTACTCCTTGTTTTATGCTTAGCTCTTTTTTCCATTTTTCTCTTAAAATATCTTTTATTTTTCCGTCATTTTCTCCAATTGCATTTGCATAATATGAAAAATAATTTCCAGTAACATCACTTGTAAATAATTCTGGTTTTTTTCCATTTAATCCGGCAAGCATCATTGATACTCCAAATGGTCTTGCACCGCCATATTGTGTGAACATTTGTTTTGTATTTGAAATTTCCTTGATTATTGTTTCAGGTTCAATAGGAGAATCATAAGTTACTCTATGCTGCTGGGCTAAAAGCTGGGCTTTTTCCACAAGAATTCTTCCATCAGATGTAATTCCGGCAATACTTGCAATAATATGCTCATCAATTTCATGAACTCTGTTTGCAGATTCTTGAATAATTAATTTTTCATTTATTCTTCTGTCGGCTATAATAAAAACACCGTCACTGCATACCATTCCTATACTTGAAACACCTAATCTTACTGTCTTTTCAGCATATTCTACTTGTAAAAGATGTCCTTCTGGAGAAAACATAGTTGCAGTTCTGTCATAACCCATTGCTTGATGCTGAACATCTATTGGCATATCCATATTCACTTAATTCCTCCCCTGTGAATGTGGATGTTCAAAATCTTTGATTTTGGCATATCCATTTTCAATACCTCTTACTCCATGTCCTTTGAACATGTAAGTTTAAAATCTTTGATTTTGTTATTTCCATTTTATCTTTATTTTTTTATTCTTTAATCTTTTCTTTGTTAATGTTTATTTTCCGTAAGAATCGAATAATCGATTTTCTTTCTTTTCCTTTCCGATAATTCAAGAAATATGGTATTTTTAAGTTTTTTGGTTCAAAAAACTTAGATTTTTCAGCCCTTTCAAAGTTCCAGAAACCCTTTCTACACCCATTTCATCTTTGTAAACACATAAAGATGCTCTTATTAAATCAATCATTTCACGATTTACTGCAATGATCATTTTTTCTTTAGATTTATTTTTGTTCTCATTTTCTTTTTCTTTAATAAACTCTAATCCTGTTTTTGACATTCCATTTACTCCTATAAATTCAAGAATTGCCTTTTCAATTTTATCTTTACTTAAAGAATCTCCATTAACTAAAAGATATCTTTTATTTTCTCTCATAGTTGGTTTTAAAGATTTTAATTTCATAAATGTATATAGAATAAACCTTTTTATACTTTAAGTTAATTTATTTCAAATGGTTAATAAGTATTATGAATCAGGTGAACCATCTTTAAAACCCTATTTTTTTTATTTAGTTTCATCTCCTTCATGGAATCATGGTAGATATAATCATATTTATGCTTCTTTGATGAATCCTTATTTTATAGCAGATACACAAATTGAATTAAAAGTTCCTTTTTGGTATAGTTTTTTAGGTTTTTTTCTTTATCCCTTCTGGAAAGCTAAAGAAGAGCTAGATCCGACAGAAGGACGATGGAAAATTTTTACAGACACATTTTTATTATATAAAGAGAAATATGGCATTTCTTATTTTGATGATTCAGAAGAAAGTGAAACTTGGATAGAACTTCAAGGTATCAATGAACATCATACGGATTTAGTAGTTAGAAACCTTTTTTCAGATATTGAATCAAGAAGTGGATCAAACTTTCCACTAGAAATTGAAATTACTCCTTATGATAAAGATAACAGAAGATGCATTAAATTAAAGACTAAGTACAATTAATATTTATTTTCTTCAGACTTAAATTTAAACTCAATTTAATATTTATTTTTATAATAGAATTATGTAATAATTTTAATTATTAAAATCTATCTGTTAAACTGTTCATCTTTTTTCTTTTCTTCTTTTTCCAGCCTTTCAAGGTCTTTTTCATAATATCTTGTTAACTCTTCATTTCCATCTTTCATCGCATTTTTTAACTTTTCTCTATGAATTTCTATTTGTTTTTTCAATGATTCAATGCCTTTTTTCAATCTTTTTTTTCGTTTCATTTTCTAATTTTTTTGAATAATCTTTTATTATTTTTATTAGATTTAAAATTTCTTCCTTATTAATTTTAATTTTTGAGTCTTCATTGTCTCTTATTTTTCTATATATATCAAAATATTCTTCTATTAAATCTTTTTTTAATCCATAGTCTAAAAGCAGATCTTTAACTGCTTTATTGCTGAATTTTTTATCTTTTAGCAAACATTCAATAAGGTAGCATACTCTAACCCTCATTATTAATGAATATATATGTGAAGAAGATATGTCTTTATCATCTAAATCAATAAACCCTTCAATTATTTTCAAAATTCTGTTAATATCATCAAAATTCCATTTTAACTTTTTAAAATCAACTTCATGTTTTTTTAATTCATCCAGTAAATTTTGATTAAGTAGAGTTTCAGCTTCTTTTAATATAGGTATAATTAAAAGAGGATATTCTTTAATAGTTCTTTTAACATCTTCAATAGGCACAACTCTTGCATCAATATCTTTTAAAGTATTATTTATATTTTCATCTTTATCTTTTGTTATAACTAAAATATCTACATCAGATTCTGTAGATTGTTCATTTCTTGCATAACTTCCATATAAATACACTCCTATTATATTTGGCATAAAATTAATCAAGCTAATTAAAACTCTTTTCTTTATTTCCTTAACACCCTCTGGAATAAAAATTATAACTTCTTTTCCTTCATACTCTTTGGGTATATATACTGCTGCACCATTTCCGATTTCAACAGCTTTTTTAATTAGTTTCATAGTATATACTAGTATATACAGTATTTAAATTTTTCGTTTTATAACAGATAGTATAAATTTTTTATACAGAAAAAATGAAAACTTTCAGTCAAATAATGCAAAGATTTTTTAATATTGAAACATATTTAAACTCAACTTTCTATTTATTTTGAGGAGAATAAAAGAGATATGGTTGAAATTCTAGCTGTTGGCGGTTATAATGAAGTCGGCAAGAATATGACTGCTGTAAAAGTTGGAGAAGATGCAGTAATTTTTGATGCAGGATTGTTTCTTCCGCCGATTGTAGAAATTCAGGAAGCTGAAAAAATGAATAATGGAAAGCAGGAAGATACTAATGAAAAAAAACTAAGAAACATTGGTGCATTGCCAAATGATTATATTCTTGACAGATTAAAATGGAATGATAAAGTAAGAGCATTGCTTATAGGTCATGCACATTTAGATCATGTTGGAGCTGTTCCTTATTTATCTCATAGATATAGGGCAGATGTTGTCGGCACTCCATTTACTATAGAAGTATTAAAAAAATTAATCGTTGATGGCAATCAAAGAATTCCAAATAAATTTAAAACTGTAAACCCAAATTCTTCTTATTTTATTCATGGTAAGAAAAATTTTGAAGTTGAATTTGTAAACATAACTCATTCAACTCCTCAAACCGCATTAATGGTTTTGCATACAAAAGAAGGAGCAATAGTTTATGCCAATGATTACAAATTAGACAATTCTCCTGTCATGGGAAACAAGCCAAATTATGAACTATTAAAGAAAATATCAAGGCAGGGAGTTAAAGCACTGATTATAGATTCTCTTTATGCAGGTACAGAGCGTAAAACACCAAGTGAAAAAATTGCCAGGGATCTTTTAGAAGAAGTTATGTTAACTGTAAATAATGAGCATAAAGGAATAATTGTTACAACATTCTCTTCGCATATTGCAAGATTAAAAAGTATAGTGGAGTTTTCAAAAAAACTTAACAGGCAGGTTATATTTCTTGGAAGAAGTTTGAAAAGATATACAGAAGCATCAATAAATGTAAAAATATGTCCATTTCAAAAAGATATTCAGATGGGAAGTTATAAAAAGCAGGTGGAATCATACTTAAAAAGAGCAGATAAAAATAAGCCGAATTATGTTGTTGTATGTACAGGACATCAGGGTGAACCAGGATCAATTCTTGAAAGATTATCAAGAGGAGCTCTTCCATATCATTTTAATAGGGAAGACAATATAGTTTTTTCTTCATCTACTATTCCTGTTCCAGTTAATATTGCAAATAAAGAAAAAATGGAAAAGCGTTTTAAAAAAGACGGAGTAAGAATATTTGATGATGTCCATGTAAGCGGCCATGGAGGAAGAGAAGATGCCAGAGATTTGATAAATCTGTTAAATCCAGAACATGTTATACCATCGCATGGTGGCTTGGATAAAACTGCTCCAATGTTAGAGCTTTGCAAAGAATTAGGCTATAAAACTGACAAAACATGCCATTTAATGGAAAATGGAAAGAAAATAATATTGTAATAGTTATATTATAAACAGAGTAAACATGTAAATTAAATCATCTAATATAATTCAATGCAATAAATTATCAAAATAACTGATTCATAATGGACTTGTTAAATGAAATGGAATTTGAGCTATCAATATCAAAAAGTGTAAATGTTAAGTTATAAACTGAACTTAACAAAACAGTAAGAAATAAAAAGAGGTAAATATTTTATTAAGTAAATAATAAAAATAAATGAGGAAAATGGTTCGTGAAGATATTCTTGGAGGATTGAAAGTTGCATTGTCTAAAGGACATTCTCTTCAGCAAGCAATGCAAAGTTTTTATAATGCAGGATATAGTAAAGAAGAAATTGAAGAAGCAGTAAGATATCTTCAGTCAAATCAATATTCAGAAACATCTCAGCCTTCAACTCAATTAAAAAAACCAATCTCTCAGCAACCAGCTTCCAAACCAATATTGCAAAAAGAAACTGAAGTAATGCCATTAATTCCAAAACCAGATCAGGGATTATCTCTTCAAGAAGATCAGAAAGATGAAAATGAAATAACTGAAACAAAACAATCTGCTTTATATAAGCCACTTCCAACACAAAGAATTTCAAATTATGGAGAAGAAAAAGTTCATAGAAGAAATACTGGAAAAATAATCCTTATAATACTTTTATTTATAATTTTATTTGCATTAATAGGTGGATTAGTTGCATTGTTTCTCTATAAAGGTCAAGTTTTAAGCTGGTTTGGAAAATAAGATCAGATGCAAATACAACTAAATAGATATAGTTTTAATTTATCCTAATTTAGATATTATAGAATTAATTCTAACAACTTTAATAAACATATCAGTATCAAATTAGATTACAGCTTTATGGATAACCGACTTAATTATGTTCCTTTTAATATCCGTTGGACAGATAGAGAAATGAAAAAATAAGGTCATTAAGTCATTTATTTATATATTACATACAAATTCAATAAAAAAATGACTGCAAATTAACTGAATATGTAATCAAACAATAATTTAATAAATATATTTTCTATAAAACTTTATGAATTCAACAAGTATAGAGAACTGCATTAATTATATGACATTTTGTATGCAATTCTCTATCCGTATAACCGCGAAGAATTGTAACTTAAACAACGCAGTTATTCATAATTCAGTTTACTCTCCAGAAGAAGATTCTTATTTTTTATCAGAAATTTTAAAAAAACAGCTGAATAAAATTAAAGAAGAAGATAAAATTAATCTAAAATTTCTTGAAATAGGAAGTGGTTCTGGAATTCAATTAGAAGCAGCCATAAATTCAGGAATAAAAAAGCAGAATATTTTTTCTTGTGACATAAATCCAGAAGCAGTCAAGCATTGTAAAAGTTTAGGATTTAACTGCATTAAATCAGATTTATTTTCAAATATAAAAAATAAAAGAAAAGATAAAGACAAATTTGGAAAATTTGATATTATAATATTCAATCCACCATATCTTCCAGAAGATAAATTTGATAAAATAATAAACAATAAAGATGTTTCAGGGGGAAAAAAAGGTGATGAAACAATAATTAAGTTTTTAAAACAGGCAAAGCATTATTTAAATAAAGGGGGATTTATTATTTTATTAACAAGTTCATTAACTCCTAAGATTAATTTTAAGGAATATAATTACAAACCAAAGCTTCTAAAAAACAAAAAGCTATTTTTTGAAGAGATTTTTGTCTGGAAACTTTATTAAAAAATAACACACAAATGTTTAAATATTCAAAAATAAAGCTTTTTTTATTGAAATTAGAAGTGAAGTAAAAACAAAAATATTTGATTTAATTAGTGTAGATATGATCTCTTCTTCTAGAGGTTCGAGAGTGATAGATATTCGTGATCCAAAAGCATTGAGAATATTAGAAGATTGTGATAAAGATGGAAGGTATAAATTAAAATCTGAGGTAGATGATTCTCAATTTCAAGAGCAGGTATTGTTAGATGAAGAGATTATTAATGGATTATCATATGTAAACTTTAATTCAGGGTTAGGAGATTTTGTTACATTATCTTATAATGAATATGTTCAAAGTGGAAGACCTAAAAAATTAATAAGAAGAACTATTGTTTCTTATGAAACTGAAGGCTCTTTGATTTTTACAAGTTAAATTTATAACTCACTTATTTCCAGAACCATCTGCTTGTCTTTCAACATAACCGCACTTCTTGCATCTATACAAATATACATCTGATTCATCGCTGTATGAAGCACCTAAATCAGATACATTACATTCTCCATAACCGCACTTCTTGCATTTATTAGGAAATCCATGAGTTTTTATTTCAACAGCAACACCCTCTCCTACTTCTTCTTTTTTAGGCATTTTTTCAGATGTTGTTAATAATTTAATTTTTTTAATAAATCCACAACTACATATTCCTGATTGATTATTTTCAATGTTTTTTATCTCAAGTATTTTTCCGCATCTGTTACAAAATATGTTCTTATCCTTATTCATAGAATCTTATTGCAAAAAAGACTTTTAAGTCTTTACACCTAAATAAAAAAGATTTAAAAGGTTATAAATAATAGGTATTTTATCAGAACCCTGAGATAACAGAAGATTTAATATTTCTTACTTCTAATAAAATGTTAATTAGCTCATAATCAGTTTTTAATTGAGGTCAAACAAACTGAATTTCACCTCAGTATTTAATAGTATCATTTAAACAAAACATTCATAAATTTTTCTACAACAATCATTTTTATATACCCTATGATTTTCTCAAAATAAAGGAGTGAAATCTAAAATAAAAAATGATTAAATTTGCACATATTGCTGATTGTCATCTTGGAGGCTGGAAACAGCCAGAACTTCAGTATCTGAATTTTGAATCATTTAAAATAGCTATTAATACCTGCATTAAAGAAAAAGTTGAGTTTGTTATAATAGCAGGCGATCTTTTTGATTCAGCTTATCCTTCTATTGATGTTTTAAAAGAAACATTTTCAGAATTCAAGAAATTAAGCGATGCTAAAATTCCTTGCTTTATAGTTGCAGGAAGCCATGATTCTTCTGTAAGCGGAAAAACCTTTTTGGATGTTTTGGAAAAAGCAGGTTTTTGCATTAATGTTGAAAAATTTGAAGAAAGGCAGGATAAATTTATCCTTCTTCCGACTATTTATAAAGGAGTTGCTTTTTATGGCTATTCTGGAAAACGTTCTGGCTTGGAAGTCCAGGATTTAAAAAAAATAGCTCTTTTAGATGCACCAGGACTTTACAGGATTTTTTTACTTCATACAACAACTACAAAAGTCAAGGGAAATCTTCCTATAGATTCTATAGATGAAGAGCTGTTACCTCCTGCTCATTATTATGCATTGGGGCATATTCATATTGTATTTCAATATGAAAACTTTGTTTATCCAGGCCCTTTATTTCCAAATAATTTCAAAGAGTTAGAAGATTTGCATAATGGAGGTTTTAATATAGTTAATTTGGATAGTGAAGGGCAGTTTAAAATAAAAAGGGTTGAAATTCCCATAAAACAAGTCGCATTATTTGATATTGAAATTAAGAACACAATTTCAGCAACAGATAAAATAATACAGGAATTAAACAAAAGAGATTTGGAAGATAAAATAATTCTGTTAAGAGTCAGGGGAGTTTTGGAAGAAGGAAACCATTCAGATATAAAATTTCCTTATATAGAAGATTTTATAAAAAATAAAAAAGCTTATTTTGTATTAAAAAATACACATGACTTAAAGATAAAAGAGATTGGTTTTGAATTGGAAGTGGAGATTTCTGAGAATATTGAGGAAGAAACCATCTCTAAATATATCAGTGAAAACCCATCTGATTTTAATAAATTAATTCCTTTGCTGATGAATGCTTTAAGTATAGAAAAACAGGAAGATGAAAAGACTATCATCTTTGAAAACAGGCTTATGGGTGAAGTAAAAAGAATAATTAATTTATAAAATGTTAATTAAAAAAATAACTTTAAAGAATATACGCTCATATCTGGATGAAGAAATAACTTTTCCAGAAGGATCAATTCTTTTATCAGGAGATATAGGCAGCGGTAAAACTTCTGTTTTATTGGGAATAGAATTTGCCCTTTTTGGTCTACAGCCAGGGCAAAAAGGAAATTCTCTTTTAAGAAATGATGTAAAAGAAGGTTCTGTAAAAATATTATTCGAAATTAACGGAAAGGAAATTGAAATTGAGAGAACTCTGAAGAAAACAAAGACAGTAACTCAGGATTATTGCTCAATAACTATTGACGGCCAAAGAAATGAATTGGCAGTTACTCAGTTGAAAAATGTTGTTTTAGACTTATTAAATTATCCAAAAGATTTCTTGAAAAAACAAAATTTGCTTTACAGATTTACTGTCTATACACCCCAGGAAGAGATGAAGCAGATAATTCTTCAGGATCCAGACATAAGGATTAATACTATAAGGCACATTTTTGGCATAGACAAATACAAAAATATTCTGGAGAATATTTCAATTCTTTCTTCTAAATTAAGAGAAGAAAGGAAACTTAAAGAAGGGATGATTTCAAATCTTGAAAATGACAAATCTATCTTAGAAATAAAAGAAAACGAAATTGAAACTAAATATTACAACCTTTCATCTATTCAAAAAGAATTATTTTTAAAGACAGAGCAAAGGAAAAAGCTTCAGGAAGAGCAGGATGAAAATTCAAAAAAAATAGAGGAGAAGAAAAAACTTGAACAGGAAGTTGAAAAAATAAATATTATGATTTTCAGCAAAAATCAGTCTATATTGGATAATAATAAACTTATTAATGAGCTGAATCAGCAGATAAAAGATCTTTCAACACTTGTTTTTGATGAATCAAAGATTATGGTTCTTGAAAAAGAAATACAATCTAATAAAAATAAGCAAATGCTGCTGAATGAAGAAAATATAAAAATAACCTCAAATATAAATTCATTAATCATAAAAAACGAAGAATCCCAGAAGATAAGGGAGAAATTATCTCATATAGAAATATGCCCTACTTGTCTCCAGGATGTAAATTCTGTCTATAAAACAAATGTTATCAATAAAGCTGACTCTGACATAAATGAAAACAATAAAACAATAAAAAACCTTAAAATAGAAAAAGAAAAGTTAATGGAAATTATTAAAACATTGTCCTTAGAAACTTCTGAAAAAGAATCTCAAATCAGCGATTTAAAGGTTTTAAGGGTAAAACTGCAGAACATAGAGGAAAAAAGGAAAAGAATTTCTGATCTGGAAAAGGCGAGTAATTTCCTTAAAAGAGACATAGATATGCTTGGAAATAACAATGAAGTTTTAAAAAAATCAATTCTAAATTTAAAAAAATATGAAATTCTATTCTCCGGAAAAAGTAAGGAAATAGATGCTGCAATGAAAGAAGAAAGATCAGCAGAGATAAAAGTAGCTGAGTTAAAAAAAGAAATAGATATATCAACAAAACAAGTTGATGAAATAAAAGAAAGAATAAAAAAAACTGAAGAAATAAAAAAAAGCCTCCATTATTTAATGGAATTAGAAAGCTGGCTTTCTGAAAAGTTCTCTCCAATGATTTCTTTTATAGAAAAAAATGTGATGTTTAAATTGAAAAAAGATTTTTCTGAATTATTTAACAAATGGTTTTGTATGCTGGTTTCTGAAAATTTTATTGCAAGAATAGATGAAAACTTTACTCCTATAATTGAACAGCAGGATTACGAAATTCCTTATGAATATTTATCAGGAGGCGAAAGAACAGCTGTTGCATTGGCTTATAGGCTTTCTTTAAACCAGATTATCAATTCTGTTTTAAGCGAGATTAATACAAGAGAAATTGTCATCTTGGATGAACCAACAGATGGTTTTAGTGAACAGCAGTTGGATAAGATGAGGGAAGTCCTTCAGCAGCTGAATGTAAAACAGCTTTTATTAGTAAGTCATGAGCAGAAAATTGAAAGTTTTGTTGAAAATATAATAAGATTCAAAAAGGAAAACGGAGTAAGCAGGATTGAGAAGTAAAGTATTAATTATAAAGTAGTTACAACCCAAAGATTTAAAAAGTAAAGAACTAATAAAATAATATGGTAAAATATAACTTGTCAATTTTAAGTGGCGGTCTTTCATTAGTTGAAGAAAAAACCATGGAAGTTTATGGGAATTATCTTCCAAGAGAAGGAGAAGCATTTAGATTTGATTCTGATCCTGTAAGAAGAGAATATATTGTTACAGGAGTTAGACATACTGTTTTTGAAAATGTTAGAGGAATTCAATCTGAAACAGAAGTAGATATAATGCCTTCTACAGTTGTTAAAAGAAGATAATCTATAAAATTGTTTTTGAATACTTTTGAATAAAAAATGGATAAAAAAATAGAAAATATGACACTAAGTGATGTAATCTATGAAACTCTTGTAAAAGCTGTTCTTCCTATTTTAGTTGGAGTAGGGGTATACCAAACTGGAGTGAGATATATTTTTGATAATAGAATTCCTAGAACAGATCAAGTTCAGCAAGGATTTGTTGTTCCAAGCAAATTGGAAATTGAACTTGATGACTTGGATAAAAATGGTGAAAATGAAACTATTTTAAATTATGATGGAAGATCATATCTATTTGGACTTGATGAAAATGGGAAGCCAATTGTTCAGCATTATTATGTAAAATCTGCTGAAATTGTTCCAGAAGCAACACCTGAAAGTATAATTGGTCCATATAGGGTTTCATTTCCTAAACCTAAAATACCTGAAAGAGAATATTAATTCTAAATTAATTATCTTCTAAGCAATAAATTTATACTGCCCACTTAAATAAAGATCATATAAATCCCCATTTTTAACAATAAGAGCACAATATTCCCCTCTATCTTCTAATTCAATAACTTCAGCAGGTTCATTATTTATTGGATTTCCATCTTCTCTTTTAACTTTATTAACAATCCTTAGATTCATTGGAGTATAACCATCAGCTGATGCATATTCTAAAGCTTTTTCAAGGGTTAATTGACCATCTTTAGGATTAATCAGAATAACCTCACTTATTTTTCCTCTATAATTCTCTTGCCTAAAAACTCTAGATGAATCTACTCTTTCTTTTAATCCTGATTCTTTTTCCATATCTTGAATAACCCTGATTTATATATAAAGATTTATGTGATGAATTATAAATTAGCCTAAGTTTTCAACAACCAAAAACTTTATAAAATACCAAATCTCCTAAATAACATAAATTCTGAAAGAATTAGTTGTTCTAAAAAATAAAATGGATACAGAATTAAAAAATTCAATATTAAAAACAGGAACTACTATTTTAGGCATAGTTTGCAAAGACGGAGTTGTAATGGCTGCTGACAGGCAGGTTACAGCTGGTTCAATAATTGTCAATAAAAATTATCCTAAATTAGTTCAGGTTAATGATTATCTTGTTGGTTCATGGACAGGGGGAGTAGCAGATGCTCAAAGACTTGGAAAGTTGATTTCTGCTGAATTAAGATTAAAAGAATTAAAGTCAAGATCTCGTCCCACTGTAAAACAAGCTGCAAATCTTGTCGGAACCATAACATATTCTTCAATCAGGCAAATGTCAATGATTCCAAGTATTGTTGGCATGCTAGTAGCAGGTTTTAATGAAGATGGAACTACAGAATTATACTCAATTGAACCAGCAGGCAGTGTTTCAAGAATTGAAGATTATGACGCAAATTTCGGAAGTGGTATGCCTTATGTTCTTGGTTTATTAGAAAGGCAGTATAAAAATGATATTTCTGTTAAAGAAGGAGTAGAGCTTGCAGTTGAAGCACTAAAATCTTCAACTCAAAGAGATACAGGAAGCGGTTTTGGAATAGATGTTTTTGCAATTACAAAAGAGGGAATAAAAAAAGTGAAATCACAAAAAATCCAGGCAGAATATAAAGACGCTTAATTTTATTTATAATGACTATAAAAAAGATTTTTTAGATTTATACTAATGAGAAAAACAAATTTAAAATGGATATCTTAAAAAATATAACAGATAGGTTACCTGGTTTAATAAAAGAAGCTAATTTTGAAGGAGCAAATATAGTAGTTTATACTGACAATGAAAAATTCTTCAAAGAAGGAGAATCTAAAATAAAAGAAATAGTCAATGACATAAAAAAAAGAATAGAGCTAAGGACAGATCAGAAAATTCTTCCTACACAGGAAGCAGCTGAAAAAACTATTAGGGAATTAATTCCAAGTGATGCAGAATTAACAGACATAATATTTGATTTTCATAGAAGTATAGTTGTAATTGAAGCAAAAAAGCCAGGCTTAGTTATTGGTAAGCAGGGTTCTATTCTTGAAGAAGTTAAAATGAAAACTTTATGGACACCTCAAGTTCAGAGAAGTCCTGCAATAAAAAGCAAAATTACTGAAAATATAAGAGAAGTTCTTTATGCCAATAATAATTACAGGCGTAAATTTCTAAATGAAGTTGGATTAAAGATTTACAAGGAGTGGAATCCTGAAAAAGTTGAAGAATGGGTCAGAGTGACATTTCTCGGCAGCGCACGTCAGGTAGGAAGAAGCTGCTTGCTTTTGCAAACTCCTGTTTCAAAAATACTTTTAGACTGCGGAGTTAATGTTGCAGCTCAAGGCTCAGAAAAATTTCCTTATTTTAATGTTCCTGAATTTGACATTAATCAAATTGATGCAGTTATTATAAGTCATGCTCATCTTGATCATATGGGTTTAGTTCCTTACTTATATAAAATGGGCTATAAAGGCCCTGTTTATATGACAACTCCTACTAGAGATATTACTGCTCTTGTAAGTTTGGATTTTATTGGTGTAGCATACAAGCAGGCTGCAACTCCTTTGTTTTCTTCAACTGATGTTAAAGAAATGGTAAAGCATTCTATTTGCCTGAATTTTAATGAAGTTACTGATGTTACTCCAGATATACGCTTGACATTTTACAATTCAGGCCATACATTGGGAAGTGCAATGGTTCATTTAAATATTGGAAATGGACTTCATAATTTATTATATGGAGCAGATCATAAATACGGGCGTTCAAGACTTTTAGATCCAGCTATAGTTAATTTTCCAAGATTGGAAACAGTTATAACAGAATCAACTTATGGAGCTAAATCAGATGTACTTCCTGTAAGAAAAGATGCAGAAGATAAACTTATCGGAATAGTTAATAAAACCATAGAAAGAAATGGAAAAGTTCTGATTCCTGAATTAGGTTTAGGTAGAAGTCAAGAAACAATGCTGATTTTAGAAGATGCTATGAAAAATGGCACTTTAAAGAAAGTTCCAATTTATATAGATGGTATAATGTGGGATATTAATGCTATTCATACAGCTTATCCGGATTTTTTAAGTGTCAGAGTTCGTTCAAATATATTCCAGGATAAAAACCCATTTACATCAGAAATATTTACCCGTGTAGGCTCTCCTCAAGAAAGAAAAAAGGTAATTGAAGAAGGTCCATGTGTTGTTTTAGCTACTTCTGGTATGCTGGTTGGAGGAGCAAGTGTAGAATATCTTAGAGAATTTGCAAGCAATAAAAATAACTCAATAATTTTTGTATGTTATCAGGGTGTAGGTTCATTAGGAAGACAAATACAAGAAGGCTTAAAAGAAACAAAAATGATGGTTGATGGCAAAGAAGAAACCATAAAATTTAATTTAGAAGTTCATACAATTGAAGGATTTTCAGGGCATAGCGGAAGAAATGAGCTTCTTGCCTTTTTTAATAATATGAGGCCAAAGCCTAAAAGAATTATTATTAATCATGGTGAAGTTTCTAAATCTCTTGATTTAGCATCTGCATTATACAAACTCGAGCATGTTGAAACCAATGTTCCCAGAAATTTGGAAACTTTAAGATTAAGATAAATAATAAACTTTATTACTTCTTAGAGTATCTCCGATGAGTTTTAGTCATTTTCAAGAGAGAAAGATTAGCTGCTCATTACATTCGCAGATTTTTATTAAAAGTTAATATTAATTCGACGAGCGTTAAGCGAGGAGTGAATTTTACCTTTCAGGTTCAAAAATAGACAAAGCTATAAAGAAAGACATTAATAACTTACCAAAATACTATGTTTTTCTCTATCTATCAAAGGCACAAAAAGGTAGAATATCAGTGTCCTTTGATATAATAAAGGTTAGGTTTAGAATAGTTCTTTATAAGTATCGGAGATATTGTATATTTTTAAACATTTATAAACCGTTTTTCCTTTTAATAAATAACTTTTATAAAATATTAATAAAATAATACAGAGGCAAGCATGAAACACAATCTTAAAATTACAGCAATAATTCTTGGAATGTTTCTCTTAACACAGTTTATAGGATTATTAGTTCAACATGCAGATGTTTTTCATATTCAACAAGAAGTAAATGGAACAATGCAGAATGTTTCTAACCCCCAGCTTTATTGGCTACAGCCTCCAGAACCTCAATCCCAGTCTGAATCTTTTGGATTTCTCGGAAGTTTGATTATAGCATTTATAATTGCAATTTTCCTGTTTTTTATTTTAAGTAAATTTAGAATAGAATTTATTCTTAAACTTTGGTTTTTTTCAGTTGTATTTATTGCACTTTTTATTTCAATTTATGCTTTTGAAAAAATTATGCCTTTTATTGTAATCGCACCAAGCCTAGCATTATTTATTCCAATTATAATTGCTCTTCCTTTAGCATGGTTTAAGATTTTTGGCAGAAATTTATATGTTCATAATTCTACTGAATTGCTGGTTTATCCGGGTATTGCAGCAATTTTTGTTCCTTTATTGAATCTTTGGACAATTATTTTATTGCTGATTTTAATTTCAGTTTATGATATATGGGCTGTTTGGCATTCAGGTTTTATGCAGAAAATGGCAAAATATCAGATAAACAAATTAAATGTTTTTTCAGGATTTTTTGTTCCTTATGTAGGCAAGAAACTCAGACAAAAAATAAGATTAATGAGAGAAAAAGCAAAAACAAGCAAAAAAGCCCAGCAGGAATTTAAAAGAAAAAAAATAAAGGTTAATGTGGCTATACTTGGAGGAGGAGATGTTATATTTCCAATAATAACTGCAGGTGTTATGTTAAGCATCTTTGGATTTTTATCAGCTCTTTTTGTAATTGTCGGGGCAACATTGGGCCTGGCTTATTTATTTTTTAATTCAGAAAAAAAGAAGTTTTATCCTGCAATGCCATTCATAACAACTGGAATATTTTTAGCTTTAATTGCTTATTGGATTCTTGGATTTTTATTTTGATTAAGTATCAAATAAAATATAAATACTTTAAGATAGATAGAATCTAAGATGGCAAAAGATAAAGAAAATTATACTGCGAAAGTAATTGAAAAAATTTATGCTGGCTTTGGAGATATGGTTAAATTTATTTTTGAAGAAAAATAAAAGCTACTTTTTCAATGTATATAATCAGACCTATATGTTCTCACTATGTAAAAGTAACAAAATAGTAAGATTTATAAACTTAAAATTCTCTGCATATAAGTAGTAATTGCAATATAAAATCAAAAGCTATTGCAATGTTTGAGGTGTGATGCCTCTCAGACATAATTCTGAGAAAATTGAAAAAATGACAAGAATGTCTAAATATATATTGACAAGAAGAGAAGCAGATGCTGTTTCAATGAATTCTGTACTTAGAGAATTTACTTCAAGATTAGAATCAACAATATATTTTTCCATGGAAAAAAGAGGGGAAAATGTTGTATTAAACATAGAGTATAAAGATGCTTCTAAGGAAAAAGAATTAGCTGATTTTCTTACTTCATTAAGAGGATATGACTTTTCATATGAAAAAATTGATTATGATACTATAATGGCAAGAGAAATGAGAATTAATAAAGAAAAGGAAGGAGGCAATCATTAAAATGAGTGAAGTAGAATTAGAAAGATTATTAGGTAAAATAGAAGAAGAATTGAAATATTCAGATTCAGTTACTTTTAGACAAGCAGGTAAAGACAGATATAGCTTCACTTCAGCAAAGATTCCTGAAGTAAGAGAATATCTAAATAACAGAGGTTATAATCTAAAAGTTGAAGTTGTTCTTTCAAATAATTCTTTAACATCCATTAATGCCCCTTTCATAAGAAGATATAATTTTAAAATAACTAAACAATCAGCAGGAAGATCATCAGAGTCAACAGAACTTGTAGATGTTGAAGAATTTGAAGAGTCAGTTGAAATTAAAGAAACAGAGGGGGTTTATTAAAATGATAGTAAAACAGGATTTAATCAAGAAAATCAAAGATTATTTTGGTTTGAATGTTTATGAAACAAAAGTCTGGCTTGCTTTAATCAGTAAAGGAATAGCTTCAGCAGGAGAAATTGCTGATATTTCAGGTGTTCCAAGAAGCAGAACTTATGATGTTCTTGAAAGCCTTGAAAAAAGAGAATTTGCAATTGTTAAAATTGGAAAACCAGTAAAATATATGGGTGTAAAGCCAAAAGTTATTCTTGAAAAATTAAAAAATAATACAATGAAATTCGCTGAAGAAAAAGTTAAAGAGCTTGTAAGAATAAGGGAAACAGAAGAATTCACAAAGCTTGAAGAGCTATACAAAGAAGGAATAGTCCCTGTAAAAAGAGAAACTATTACAGCTTCATTAAAAGGAAAAGCAAATATTTCAAATCATGTAAGGGAAATAATCCAGAATGCGCAGAAAGAAGTTATAATCTGCACAGATGCAGATGAAATAAACAACAAATCAAGATTATTTAACCAGACATTTGAAAGATTAAAAAATTCTAAGGTAAAAATAAAAGCAGCTTTGCATGGCGATGAAAAAATAATTGCCTCATTAAATAAGAAATTCTCTCTTAAATTCAGCAGAATAAATATTAATGCTAAATTCTTTATTATAGACAGAAAAGAAATTTTATTTTATATTTCAAAGAAAGATGAAGAGGAAATAGCAATATGGCTTAATTCAGAATTTTTCTCAGAAGCCTTTGCTTCTTTGTTTGAAAAAGCTGTTGAAGCAAGCGAGAAGGGGAAATAAAAATGACAAAAGAAGAAACAGAAAGAGAAGAAAAAGAAAGAATGATTTATCCAGATGAATTATTGACAAGACACGGTTATCTTCTTGATAGAAAAGATGAAGGAGCAATAACTAAAAGAGAAATAAGAGAATTAGAAAATATAGAAGAACAAATGGATGAATTAGAAGAAAAAGCGATTCAAGAACTTATCTCTAAGTATGGTGATCCAAATGATAAACTTGAAAAAATAATTTTAAAATTCCATAAAAAAAGAATGAAAGCAATAAGAGGATTAAATAGGCTTTTAGATGAGGCAGTACAAAATCCTTCAGAAGATAAAATAAAAAAGATAATAGATTATGCAGAACAATATCTTAAAACTCCTCAAAAAAATAAACCTTATTAAGCTGAAAATCCAAGTCAATAAAAAGAGAAATAAAAATGACAAAAAATACACCTAAACCAAAACTTCAGGTTGAACAAAGGTATACTGTTGAATTATATCCAGGAAAAGTTAGATTAAATGCTAAATATCTTGGAGAAGTTGATGGTAATCATATTTTTGTGAATGAATCTAATCAAAGAAAAGAATATGTTTTTGTTAATAATCATTGGATGATTGAACAAGAAGGAGTTATAACTCATAACAAACTTTCTAGTTTTAGCATTAGAGTTGTAAATGAAAACAGAGGAAGATTACTTGAAAATTTATTAAGAAAATTAAATAAATCTGAATCTAAATAATTACAAAAATGTCAAGAAAAATAAAAAACCACCAAGTTGTTGAAGAACATCCAAGAATTTGGCATGATTTAACACAATGTGAAATTGATAATATGGACCTTGTTGAATTAATAACTGAGGGTTCTCCAGAAGCAGTAACAGGTATTATTCAAAAGCATCTTGAACCTAATCAATATATTTCAGTAATATCAATAAACTCAGAAAATACAACTCCTCTTCAAAATTATCTTGAAGAATTAAACGAAGCAGGTTTAGATGTAGGAAAAGGAGATTGTAAATATGGCTATAGAATGCCACATGTTAAAAGAGATGAAAGACTTGCAACAGAATTGCATATTTTTAGAAGGAGATAAAATAAAATGGCAAAACAAACAATAAAGTATAATGCAGAAGAAGCAGATCGTTATGCTACATTAGTTATTTATTTTGCAGGTTTGAAGAATGAATTAGATTCTGAATTTATAGATGATGATAGAAAAAGAGAAGTGGCAAGAGAATTAAAAGAATCAGGAATTCCTCATTATAAAAAAGTTCCAGCATCTATTAGAAATGATTTTGAAAGAGATTATGGGAAAATAAATCTTACAACATTACTGAAAAAGTGTGATGAAATATTGGAGTAAGGATTTAAAAATGGCAAGAAAACCAAGAACACATAGAGTTTGGAAAGATGATCTTAGTAAAAGATTAGCTAGTGGAAGAATATTACCTAGAGATTTGTTAGTAGTTGATAGAACAAAATTAACTGAATGGGTAGATGATGATTTAATTTCAGTAATTGAAAGGGATAAATCTACTGAAGTAATTTATAAAACCCAAGAAAATTTTATTACAACACTTAAAGAAATGAGTCCATTTATAATTGAAAGAAGATATTTTGTTAGTGATGAAAAATTTGATTTAGTACTTCAATTATCATATGTTCATGATCCTGATTATACTTCTTATCATAATTTTCTTCACCCAGAAACCTTCGACCAAGGTGCAGGAATTTAATTATAGTTAATTATATTTTTCTTTAGATTTTATAAAATCTATCTAAAAGATTTTAACATTGTTAAGACCTCTAAAGTCATTATTAAGAGTCAAAAGAAGGGCACCCCAAGTTGAATTTTTATTTTTGGAAAGATTTAAATAGCATTGGTTCATAAATGATACATATGGTTCAAAATAAAAACAATTTAGATTTAGAGATAATTTTAGTTTTATTAAAGAATAAAACCCATCTAAGAGAGATAGCAAGAACCCTCAATGAATCTCATTCTACAATCCTAAGAAAAATTAATGAATTATTAAAAGAGAATGTCTTAGATTATAAGAAAGAAGGTAAAAATAAGGTATTTTTTATTAAAAATAACTTAAAAGCTAAAAACTATGTTTATTCTGCTGAAATTCACAAATTAAATAGTCTATTGAAAAAACATCCAGAGCTATCCATAATTTTAGATGATATTAAAAAAGATTTCTCAAAAGGAATGATAATCTTATTTGGAAGTTATGCTAAAGGGATTCCAAAGAAAGAAAGTGATATTGATATTTATTTAGAAACTAAGGATAATAACATAAAAACCAAAGTGAAAAATATAAATTCTAAATTGAGTATTAAAATAGGAAAATTTGATACTAAATCTTTATTAATTAAAGAAATTATAAAAAATCATATAATTATAAGAGGGTTGGAGGATTTTTATGAAAGAGTTGAATTTTTTAAAGAAGCTTAAAAGAAAAAGAGTAATTGAACTGATTGAATCTTCAGAAGAGATGAAATCTTCTTATTTGATTAAGGCTGAAAATTGCCTTAAGTACACTAAATACTAATTATTAGTTCTTAATTACCTAACTGCTACAATTAAAGATAAATACGATAAACTTATATAGGTGTAGCCGTTAATATATTTAAGGAGGAAATTTAACATGACACACACAGAAA
>Ga0209542_10002174_pt1 | contig 44486 bp, 38 predicted proteins | sample RifCSPhighO2_01_FD_184028 | JGI IMG/M metagenome (GOLD analysis project Ga0209542, IMG submission 184028) | Soil microbial communities from Rifle, Colorado - Rifle CSP2_plank highO2_0.1 (SPAdes) (version 2) | ecosystem: Environmental > Terrestrial > Deep subsurface > Rock core/Sediment ...
GGTAGAGCGGCTCGCTGTTAACGAGACGGTCGCAGGTTCGATCCCTGCCCGCAGTGCCTAGAGCGCAGCGACTGGCAGGCGGGGAGTCCTACCAGGGGAGGAAAGAGTTGGCGCGGGGCCCGCCTTGCGTTTATTGTGGCTGTATACTAAAATAAGCTAAAGGACGGAATTATTACGACCTTTAGACTATGAAGTACGAGAAAAAGCCAATTTCCGACATATTACGATCTGCCAAGACGGTCTTTACTTTTAAAGACATTTCTTTGATTTGGGGAGATGGCGATAAAAAAGCCGCGATTGATAGAGTTAATTACTACATAAAAACCGGTGAGTTGTATCGTATCCGCCGGGGTATTTATGCTAAGGACAAGAACTACGACAAGTTGGAGTTGGCCACCAGGATTTTTACGCCTTCCTACGTGAGCTTTGAAACGGTCTTGATTCAAACCGGCATCAATTTTCAGTTTTATAAAAAGATTACAGTTGCGTCATACCAGACGCGCGAGATTGATGTTGATGGCCAAACATACTCCTACAAAAAAATTAAAGACTTTGTTTTGACCAACCCTGCAGGTGTTGAGCACAAAGATGAAACTTCTGTTGCTAGTCCGGAGCGCGCATTCTTGGACACTATCTATATTCACAAGGATTATCACTTCGATAATTTGGGCTCTTTGAATTGGGATAAGGTTTTTGAGATGCTGCCGATTTATAAAAACAAGCGAATGGCTAAAAAGGTTGATGAGTTCTTTGAAGATTATAAAGCTACGAAATAATTATGACTAACACCGCTTTTGACATATCGGTTCACAAAAACATTCTTTTCCAGATTCTTAAGGATATTTATTCTGACACCACCATTGCGCCGCTGCTCGGCTTCAAGGGCGGTACGGCCGCTTTAATGTTTTTCGATTTGAGCCGGTTTTCGGTTGATTTGGATTTTGATTTGTTGGACGAAAACAAAGAAGATTATGTTTTTAACCGGATTGGGCAGATCGCAAAGAAATATGGCTCAATCAAGGAAATGGAGCGAAAGCGATTTAACTTATTGTTCGTCCTTTCGTACGAAGATAAAGCCCGCAAGATAAAAATCGAAATCAATCGTCGGGCTTTTGGATCCCGCTACGAATTAAAGACAAACTTGGGAGTTTCCATGCTGGTAATGGTCAGAGAAGATATGTTTGCTCACAAACTAATAGCCATGCATGAACGGATTGGCAAAACCAGCCGTGACATTTACGATGTTTGGTTTTTTCTGGAGCATCGATGTCCTATCAATAAGGAGATCGTAGAGAAGCGAGCGGGTATGATATTTTCTGAATTGATGCAAAAGTGCATTGAACAATTAGAGAAAATGAATAATCGCAATATCTTGAACGGGCTTGGCGAATTTTTATCCGATAGCCAAAAAGATTGGGCGCGAGCCAAACTTCGGGATGAAACAATCTTCTTGCTTAAAGCAAGATTAGAAAGTGAAAAATAAATCATGAACTCTGATCTAACACTCATTACCCCGAATAGCAGAGCCCCGAAGGAAAGCATGGCTTCCTACGGGGTAAACGCCGCTGCTACCCCAACCACAGCAAAGCTGGTTACGGGGCGCGGCGGGGCAGGCAAACGAAAATTCAATACGCCACCCGCGTGGCGTATTGGGCAAAAAGGCGTAAAATAAAGAAGATATGCAAAATCTATTGGAACAATTGAAAAAGGTGCTTGTCAAAGCCCTCAGCGTGCCGGTGGCGGAATTGTTTAAATAAATTTATGATCTCGCAACAAAAAATAAAAGAGTGGGTTGAATTATACCTCAAATATGTTGAGGAAATTACGCCCGAAGTTCATGTGCGAGAGAAAGAGGGCTATAAGTTTAAGTCTGTTGATAATTTTCAGAAACATTTTGATTTAGAAATAAAAGAATTGTCGAAAATGTTGGGACAAGCTATTGTTCAAAATAATTTGGTGGCAGGAATCAACTATTTGCCGCGCCGCTCAATAATACGTTTCGCGAACGAGAGCGAAAAAGAAATTCGACAATTCTTTGAAATTCTTTATGACGAGACAAGGGATGTCGGTGAAAGATTTAAAGAGGCACAGGACGTTATTGATCATTTACAAGAAATGCGTAATCACGAATTGAACAAAACCTTTCATAGTTATATTGGCTTACGTTTCCTCAGTTTATTGTTGGCGTTTAGGTATCCAAATAAATATAACGCAATAAAACCGCGTGAATGGAGGCATTTTTGTCTATATGTAGACCCTGAGTTTAGTATTCCAAAAAAATCAAGCCCCGGGCTTCAATACCAAATTTTTACCGAGCATATCGAAGCACTGCGTCACTATATTAAAGAGCTGCCAGAAATGAATGAATTGCGAAAAAAGTTTACCGCAGGATTAAATTTTCAAGATGATGAGTTTCGGTGGATGACACAAGATGTTATCTATATGGGCGCGCGCGCCATGGATCAAGAGTCCGAAACAGTTACCATGCCTTCCGAGGCGTTACATACTTCCAAAGAAGAAATCGATGAAGAAGACGAGTACGGCCAACCTACTGAAAAAGATAGATTCACTTTTGAGAAAGACCTCGAATCATATATTGTAGACAATTGGAGATCTATCGATTTTGGTGAGAAATTGGAGATTTTTATTGACAGCGCAGGTGAGATTGCCCAGCAGTTTCCGACAGATTTGGGGCCAATTGATATTCTTGCAAGAGACAATAATGGCAATTTTGTTGTAATAGAACTCAAGCGTGACCTAGTGACGGAGAAAGTGGTTGGCCAAATGGCTAAATATATGCAGTGGGTTGAGGATAATTTGGCAAAAAAAGATGGAAAATCTGTTCGAGGACTCATTCTAGCTTATAGGAGCAATAAGGCGGTTAATGACGCGATACGAGCCCTCAGATTTCCAGTTTCAATCATATATTATAGTTTGAAGTTGAATCTCTTAGATTCGGGGGGTAGCGATAATAAGTAAAATCTCAAAAGAATAAACAAAATAATATCGCATAAGGTAAAATAAAACTTCAAATTTATGTCTAGAGTTACGAAAAAGTGCCCGAAATGCGGGAAAATATATGAATCTAATATGCCTAATACATATTTCTCATGTTCTTGCGGTAAAAAATTTAATCTAGAGGATGGCGAGTGTGAACATCGCAAAAGAAAGGGCCAATGTAGCAACCAAGGCTGCGAATTTAGCAGAAAATAATGATCAAAAAATGAAATGGACATTTGCAAAAACATATGCCAAAGCCGCTCCGCATGAATGGATTCTGCGCGAGAAAGAGTCCGTCCTTTTTCAGTACATTGCTAAACGCATCAAGGAAAATGGTGTTTGGGAGGATTTTGCAATGCCGGGGAAAAAGCCGTATCGCGTGAAGTATTGGTACCGCGGCCGTTATAAATACTGGGTTATTATGAATGTTCTCAACCGAGCCAAAATTAAATAAAAAAAATTATGAAATATGTCTACAAAATCACATATCCGAATGGGAAAATATATATCGGCAAAGACTTAATTGGCGAGATAAATTACTTCGGTAGCGCAGACAATCAACTTATTGCGAAAGATTTTACGCACGAACAAATGCGTGATTTTACAATAAGAAAAGAGGTTTTGTGGGAATCAGACAATACCCCCGATGAAGAGGTTAACAAAAAGGAAATGGAATTTATCAGAATATACAAATCAAATGATCCACAAACCGGATATAATCAAATACCTAAATATAGGGGCTAGTAAAAAACTGTAACCATGCTTACAAAAACTGATTTTATGAAATATATGGAGTGTCCGGTGGGGTTGTGGATGGAAAAACACAGGCCGGACTTGATACCTGAAGATACGCCTGAAGTCAGGCGTGTTTTAGAAATGGGACGGGAGGTAGATGATTTTTCACGAAAATTATTTGAGGGTGGCGTAGAAGTGGCCGGATATAATCAAGAAGGATGGCAGAATACTAAAAAGTTGATAGAAAGCGGGGTAAAAATTCTTTATCAGCCGACAGTGGTAGCCGATCCGATTACGTGCCGCGCAGACATATTGGAAAAAAGCAAGAACACCTGGACGCTTAACGAAGTAAAATCAGCAACCACGGTCAAAAAAGAATATCCGTATGACGTTGCATTTCAGCGGATTTGTTTTGAAAATGCCGGTATAAAACTAGACCGAACTAATCTCGTGCACATTAATAACCAATATGTGCGGCGTGGAGATATTCAACCAGAGAAACTTTTTGTTTCAGAAGATATAACAGATATGGTGCTAGAAAAAACAGACGAGGTAAAACATCTTATTCCGCTGGCACTTAAAGTATTAAACAGGCGCGAGGCTCCGGATGAAGAGATGCTCGCCACATGTCCTAGCCCGAGAAACTGTGAGTATCTTAACATTTATCTTGAATCTGTCGGACAAATACCTGAAGAGCCAAGGATTGAAGAAACAACTGACGTGGCAGGAATTGCCGAAACATTAGCGGAATTGCAATACCCATTATATTTTCTTGATTACGAAACGTATGGCTCCCCTATCCCACCGTTTGACGGCACGCGGCCTTATCAAAATATCCCGTTTCAATATTCTTTGGGAATAAAAGATGCTCCAGATGCGAACACACGATATGAGAAATTTTTGGCTCGCACGTTTAAAGATTCCGTGCCAGGACTTTTGGCGCAACTAAGACGAGATATTGGAGAAAGAGGCTCGGTAATTGTTTGGAATGAATCGTTTGAAAAAGGCTGTAACGATGAAATGGCGAGAATGGAGCCGGATTACGCGGATTTTCTGAAAGCGGTTAACGACCGCATATTTGACCTTATGGTTATTTTCAAATTAAAAAATCAGCTATATACCAGGAACGCATTTCAAAAAAGCGCATCTTTGAAGATGGTTTTACCAGCGATCTGCCCAGAACTCGCCTATGATGATTTGACGATACAAGAGGGTGCAACAGCGTCAGCGTCGTGGCCCGTGCTCACAAGCACAAACACCTCCAAAGCCGATAAGGCGAAACTTGCAGATGATATGCTCAGCTATTGCAAGCGTGATACGGAAGCGATGGTGTGTATTTTAAAAAAGCTACAACAAGAGATTAATAAATAGTTTGGTGTTAGCATTAAATTATGAGGAAATCGCTGAAGAAAATTCAACGCAAGGCGGCTGTTTTTGATATTGATGGAACTCTTTTTCGTTCCAGCTTGCTTATTGAAATAACCGAAGCATTGGTCCAAGAAAGAGCGTTTCCTCCACAAGTCCGTAACGTATACTGGCGTGCCTATAAAAATTGGCACGAGAGAAAAGGTTCTTATGATGATTATATCGGAGCCGTCATTAAAGCGTTTGAGAAAAACATAAAAGGAGTTAGACACGGCGACTTTCTCCAAATTGCTAAAAAGGTCGTCGCATCTGATCAAAATAGAGTCTATCGTTATACCAGAGACCTCCTTAAAAAACTGCGGAGCAAGAATTACTATCTTCTTGCTATTTCCAACTCGCCCCGGGAAATTGTTGAAGGATTTTGCAAAAAGCTTGGGTTCCACAAAGTATATGGGAGAATCTACGAGGTAGGGAAGGGTAAGAAGTTTACGGGCAAGGTTAATTACGCCGAGCTCATTACCGACAAATCAAAAATTTTACAGCGAGCCGTAGAAAAAGAACACCTGACTTTACGAAATTCAATCGGCGTGGGCGATACCGAAAACGACGTCCCGTTTCTTAAGATGGTAGAAAAACCTATTTGTTTTAATCCCAACAAGCGCTTGTATCAATATGCTAAACGCGCCGGCTGGCAAATTGTTGTTGAGAGAAAAGATATGATTTATAAAATATAAAAAATTTTAAAATTATTTAAATAAATTTATGAACAATAAACACGAAAAACAAGAGTGGAGAGAAACGGCTAAGCGAAATAGCGAAGTTAAAGGAGTTATTTAGTAGTGTATTACATAAATCAATGGTTGAGCGGTAATATAGATATAGCACTTTGGCGTTGTGGACACTGCGCACTTTGGCTGATATAGTATAAGTACTATGGTTAAGACCTCCAAAATCAACGAAAAGAAGTATAAAAACGCCGTGCTTTTCTTTGGGAAAAAGATTCAGAACGGCACGCTCGGCAAGCTCAAGATGATGAAGCCCTTGTACTATCTTGACTTTGATTTTTTTGAGAAATACGGCCGGCCGGTTACCGGAGACGAGTATCTCCGTTTTGAGTATGGACCGGTGCCGCGAATGGGAGAAAAAATCCTAAAAGAAATGAGTGGCAAGGAAATTAAAATTACCAAGCACAAAATCGCTGATGGGTTGAATGATCAACTGCACATCGAGGCATTGAAAGATTTCGATGTAAATGTTTTTACAAAAGAAGAACTGCTGGTGTTGGAAGAAATAGCCGACAAGTGGGAAAAATTTACCGGCACGGAGATGAAAAACGCGAGCCACGGCGAGGCCCCTTGGATTGCGACCAAACCGAATGAGACAATTGATTACAATCTTACTTATTATCGCAACAAATATGGCGAGATGGCAAAGATATAAATGTGATGAATGTTGTCAGACATGAAGACATTGAAAAAGATTTAAGAAACTTGCGGCGCTTCTCGGCGCCGCTTGAATCATTAGAAGCGTGGGAGCGCTTTTTTAGTTTGAAAGGTGTACAAGAAACTCCCGGCATTGATCGATTTCCAGGTTTTGGTATTTTCCCGCCACGGCATTTATAAATCAGAACAGGAATTGATAAATCTTGTGAAGAAAAGGTTGGGTTGAGAACCCAAAAGCAAATCACCGCCAAGCTTTCCGCAGTGCAGGATTATAAAATCCAACTCCTCGCCCAAAAATCAAAATTGAAGGAGTTATTTGATAGTGTACTATACAAATCAATGCGGGTATAACAACATTCCAACATTCTGCAGAATGTTGGAATGTTATGGCGAATATGTTATTCTGGGGATATGGGAAAAACTTCAAAACAGTTAGAGCGTTATTTCAAGGGTGCGGCTAATCATCGACGAATTGATATCTTGTTTGCGGTTGAAAGGAACGATGGGATTACGGTTGAAGATATCGCGGATACGCTGCAAGCAAATTTCAAAACCATTTCTCAACACACTCGCTCGTTAGTCCAGGCTGGCCTTTTGAATAAAAAATATCGCGGCCGTCAGGTAATGCAATCACTTTCACCGTACGGCAAAGCCTTTCTTAAATTCATGAAAACATTCTAACATTCTGCAGAATGTTAGAATGTTGTGAATACGCCAAGCGAGTGGCGTATTGGAAAAATCACGGCTCACGCCGAAGAGAATAAAAAGACATAATTTCTTGCGTGATTGTCTGCGCAATCCCTGCGTGATTTTCTTTGTCTGAGGAAATTGATATAGTGTTATTTGACTCATTCAAACCTTTTTGTTATCTTGAATAACAAATCAACAAGGGTTCAAAAGGTCGAAAACTTTTGTAGTGTAAGCGTTTAATTACAATCATGACAATAAAATTAAGAGTTATTTTAGGGCTAACCGCAATGCTTGTTGTAGCAGCTTTTACAGTGGTGGTTACTGCTCATACTAACCCGCAAGGAAAACAAACACACCCCGTGGGGATTGAAACCAAGAGCTGTCAAGATGCATATGCCGGAGCAGAAAAGCAATTTCAAGACAGGGGCGAAGTGAATCCTCGTTTACTTGCTAATATAGAAGACAAATGCGGTTTTGAGTTTGATGAGAATTGCAGCATTGAATTTGACGCGGCTCGCAAGCCGGTCTTAGTTTGTGGAGAAGAGGCGCCGCAATGCTCGGTGGTTTCCCAAGAGGAAATTCACTCTGGAGCGTGTACGGACCTCTCCTTTATACAGGGAACAAACCTGCCGCAGTGCTGTTCTCTTGAGGGGCAACCAAGCGGAGATCTCATCTGTGGGGCAGACCAAGAATGGGTAGTGGGGGTTGCCGCTTTCCCTACTTGCTACATTCCGGGTTCGTAATCCGGGGATTTGCGAACAAAAACCGCACTCTACTAACGGGACGAACTGTTCCCGCCCGCCTGCAAAAGCTAACGCTTTAGCGTTTGCGGGCAGGCAAAAAACTCCCAACGCGGGAGTTTTTTGCTACACTTCGGTAATTCGGTTAGTTTCGGCACAAAAGGTACACCCCCCCACCAAAATTTGATGTGGGGGGTTACATTGAGAGGATGCCGGAGACGAGCACCATAAAGGCCCAAATGTAATGCAACCAATTGGGCCATTTTAGCGCTGCGGTGAGAACCATAAAAACTGAAAGTAGAATTGCTCCCCAGCCCACCCATAATCCTATGATTAATGCCATATAAGCTATTGTAATATATTTTGCGGAATAATAAAACCGTGATATATTTAAATTATATGAAAAACATACTTATTTTAATAGGTGTAATAATTGTCGCTGCCGCTGCTTATTTTCTATTTATAGCCAAAGAGGATCCAATGGTTACGCAAGCCAAAGAAGAAGTCAGACAGGCGGAGGCGGCGCTTGAGAGGTATCAAAATACAGTGAACGCTATCCCAGCGCTTGAGTTGTCGCAAGACATAAACAATGACTTTAAAATAGAGTCCAATTATCTTGGCGCTATTGGTTCTGTTGTTTCGGGCGAGAACCAACCAGCAAAGGTTATGCTGTATATGGAAAAAATTATGGCCGCGGCAGAAAGCAGGGGTTCGGCCAGATTCCAGTTTGATTTTGATAGGGGTTTAGAGGATGCTTCAGGAAATGCCGCAAAAGTTTCCGAGGTAGCCAGTGAAGATTTGGGCGTTTTAGATAAACTAGCCAATACTTTTGATACACAAGTAGAGCAGGCAAAAGCAAACGCTCCGCAGCTTACTCCTTTAATAGTTGAAAGAAATAAAAAAACAGAGAAATATTTTTTGGAATTTGAGAGGATAGAACAAAAATTAAAAGCGCTTATAGCTTCGCTGGACAATTACTCAAGCGCTGATTTCAGGAAGAAAATAAAAAAGTTAAAGCCGGCTAATGAGCTTTTCGGCAAAATTGCCAATTATACTAAAGCGCTTATTCAGGGGAAAGCGCGTGGTTACGCGCTTGGAGTTTCGGAAGTTTTCCCGGCCCTTAAAGATGAAGAAGCTAAGGCAAAGAACTGTTTTTGGGCGCGCTCTTCGGGCTGTGAACAAGTCGGCCCATTCACAGCCGAATACCAGCAAATGCTAATTAAGCTCGAGGGTATTTATGTACAACTTATAGAAAACTAGTCCACGCAATCTATTATATTAATGTAAAAGTGTTTCTCTCTTCCTTGTCTGGAAACAATACCCCAACAAACTTGAGAATGTTGGGGTATTGCGTATTTGGAAAATCGGCGTAGCGGCGTTTTTTATTCAGCTTTTCTTAAACGCCATTTGGTCAATCATTTTCTGTGGTAAAATGGAATTATGAAACGACTTAACTTGTTCATAATCGCCGGAGCGCTTGTTTTAAGCGGTTTTATATCCACCCCTCAGGTTAGTGCTCAAACGGATAACCACACCGCTCGCGAAGAAGCTGAAGGCGAGATCATATGGCAGAAGCTTCAATCAAAAGAGATTATGTGTGAAGATTTATCTGATGAAGATTTTGGTGCGCTTGGTGAATACTATATGGGACAAATGTTGGAAGATTCGCATGAGACAATGAATGAGATGATGAGAATGCACGGAGAAGAAGGCGAAGAACAGATTCATGTTGTTATGGGCAAACGGCTTTCTGGATGCGACACATCCGCAACCGTTCCCGATTCTGTGTGGTTGGGCGAAGTCAGTTCGTGGTTGATAACGCTGACTTGGATCGTGTGGCTTGCTGTCGGCATTCTTGCGGCAATTTGGCTATTGAAACAAATCACAAAAAAGTAATTTTACCGTTATGAAACTCTGCATTATTTTACAATCAAACAAGCCGGAGCATGTCTGGAATACTTTTCGTTTGGGAATCGCCGCGCTCAAGGAAGGACATTCTGTGCAAATAAATCTTATGAATGAGGGTGTGGAAGCGGAAGATATTCCCGATTCCAAACAATTTGACATTTCCAAGAAAATTCAGGAGTTCAAAGACCTTAAGGGCGTGATTTTCGCTTGCGAAACTTGTTTGAAAGTCCGTTCTAAATCCGAGAGTAAGGTTTGCCCGATCACGACCATGAAGGATTTAGTAAAAATGATTGAGGAATCGGATAAGGTTTTAGTGTTTGGATAATCGCCCTCCTTCGCTGAAACTATGGTTGGATTAGAATCTGGGCAGAATGAGATTTTTTGATAAAATATAGATGAAATGAGGACAAAGAATTTAATTGTTTCTGTGGCCGCAAGCGCGCTATGCGCAGGTCTATTGTTTCTCGGAACAGCGCAAGCTGAAGCTCAAATACTGCGAAAGGGCAGCCGCGGTTCCGAAGTAACAAAACTTCAGGAAACTCTTGCCGCGATGCCCGATCTGTATCCAGAAAAATTAGTTACTGGATATTTCGGCGTTTTAACAAAACAAGCGGTGCAGCGATTTCAGGCAAAATATAACATTGTTTCTTCGGGTGATGAAAATACTACAGGCTACGGACAAGTTGGGCCGAAAACCAGAGCAAAATTGAATGAACTTGCAACCACTATCCCCTCTTCTACGACCACGCGAAAACCAAACCCTGAAAAATGTCCGGATGGCATTTGGGATGAAGCTGAGCAAAAAGATATAAATCTGTGCCCGGAAGATAACCCCATAAATAATCCGACAACTTCCTCCCCATCGGTTTCCACCACCACGCCATTGCAATCACCATCCCAACCATCAGTAACCGCTCCATTATCATCTGCGACTCCTCAGACCACGACACAGACACAAGATCCTTATGGCACGCAAAGCCCTTATTGGCATTCTGTCATGTCGGCTATATCAACAGACGGACTTAATTGGATGATAGACGAAAAATTTAAGACCATTGAACACGTTTCCGTTCCCGCGGCGATTCTTCGGCCCGACGGCACAGTGATACTATATTTTGTTGATTTTCGCGACGCGTTGGATAGCAAGAGTTGGGACACAACCGATTGCATGATATCTTCAAACGGCGTTGATTTTCAAAATGCTGATTGCTTGATCAGGAATCTCGCTTCTCCAAAAGCATGGGATCCGGCGCCTCTGTATATTAACGGAGAATACCGCCTCTATTATTTCGCTTCTGGCCTGCCAATTCAAAATCACGAAATTCATGTAGCCACTTCAAGCGATGGCGTTCACTTTACCGAAGCCGGCTCGGTCTTTAGCTATACTGATCTTGTTGATCCGGATGTTATTTTCTTCAAGGATCGCTATTTGATGTATGTCTTTTCAGTGGGCACAACTATAATAGCAGAGAGCAAAGACGGAAAAAATTTTCAAAAAAATGAAACTGCGTTTATAAAAGATTGCGGATCTACCAAACCAATTGAATATGAGCATGGGAAGCTGCGGGTTTATTGCTTCTGGCAAAAGGGGCAAGATGCTGGCAAAGTTGTAAGCGCCGTAAGCACAGACGGATTTAATTTTGCGCTTGAAAGCGGCACACGTCTTGCAATCTCCGGAAAATTAATTGCCGATCCCTACGTGATTCGTATGCCTGACAACACTTGGCGGATGTATTTTAAAGTTCAAACGATAGAACAGACACAATCGACGACCCAATCGTCATCGGGAACGATAATATCTACAAAGTGTTACAAATACATTAACGGACAAAAAACAGAGGTTCCGTGTAGCACACTTATTCAAATAAAATAAAATGATACAATAAAATCGTACGGTATGAATAAAAACCTTCTGATTATTGTACTTGGAGTAGGCGCGCTTTTACTGATTTCCGGAGGCAGTTATTTCTTTTTGGCGCCAAAATGTCCGGTATCCTGCGATGACGGCAATTCCTGCACTACGGAAACATGCTCTAAAGAAACAAGCTACAAATGCAAGATAGAGCCGGTTCCGAATTGCTGCGGCAATAAATCTTGCGAAACCGCGGAAACATACGATACTTGCGCCATCGATTGCCCCACCTGCGATGACAACAACAAATGCACAAAAGATTCTTTTGACTACAACAAACAAGCGTGTAAAAATCTCCCGATTTTGGACGCGGCTTGCTGCGGCAATACCGTTTGCGAGACTGGCGAAAATTATCAAAATTGCGCCAGAGACTGCGTAAGCTGCGATGATGATAATAAATGCACCAAAGACAGCTACGATTACAACAAGCGGGCATGCCTTAATAAAATCATCACTCCTTGCTGCGGCAATCAAATCTGCGATGCCGGCGCCGAGGCGTATGCAAGCTGTTCGTTAGACTGTCCGAATTGCGACGACGGCAGCCGGCTGACCAAAGACAGTTTTAATTACAAAACCCAGAAATGCGAATATATTGCCACTCATTATTTTATTGATGATTTCGAAACAGCCGCTAAAAATTGGGATTTCTTCGGAGACCAAGGGCCGACGCTTACGGCTTGGGGTACTACGGTAATCGGCGGCAACACGGTTTTAAGAGGAACCGGGCATTACTGGGCAAATCTTCGCGGAAAAGAGTGGACTGATTATATTTTTAAAACCAAATTTAAAGCGGTTAAGTGGGGCGACGGAATCCATTTTAATTTCAGAAATAAAATGGGCGAAAGAAATCCGACCCGGTATTTTATCGGAGTAGGAAGCGGTCATTTATACGTAGCAAAACAAATTGGGGATAAATTTTTTAACAATCTTGTTGAGGCTTCGCCTATAAGCTTGGACAGCGGATGGCACACATTTGAAATAAGAGGCCGCGGCAACATTATTAATATTTATATTGATGGCGAGCTTCTGATTAAATATAAAGACACTGCCAGCCCAATTCTTTCCGGCGGAGTTGCTTTTGAAACTCTGGACAATGCGGAGTTTTTAATAGATGACGTGGAGGTCAGAGTTATCTCCGAGAAAGACATCGTTTATCCGTGATATTACTGCGCGAATAATTTATTCAACTCCGCCTGTGTTTCTGGTCCAATATAGCCGCCGCCCGGCAATCCGCGTTGCATTTGAAACATCGCCACCGCCTGCTCGGTGAGCGCAAAAAAGTTGCCCGTGATCGGCCCGGAATAAATCCCGAGTCTTGTAAGCCACTCTTGAAGAAGCTTCACCTCTTCATCGTTTTTCAAGCCGTACGAGAGCATTCGTGTAATCTGCCGCACTTGTTTCTGGGCCACGCCGACCGCCTTTGTCGGCGCCGCGGCGGCTGGCTGCGTCGCCAGTAAATTAAGCTTCGCGCGCGTAAGCGCTCCCACATACCCTGTCGGTTTATCAAGGCCCGCCGGTTTCAGCACTTCGGCCGCATATGCCGACTGGAAATTCATTACTGCGGCCTTAGTTAAGGTGAAAAAGCTTCCGGTAACCGGGCCGCTATATATGCCAAGATTTGTAAGCAGCTCCTGGAGCATTTTAACATCGGGGCTATTGGTCATTCCGAAGGAAAGGTTTTTATTGAATTGTCCGATTGATGTTTGAATGACTGGCGCCTGAACGGCTTCTGCGAGCGTTATTGATACCTGATTTGTATTCACTGATTCATTTCCAGCGGGATCAACTGCCCGAATCGTATAATAATATTTAACACCCGTCTTTAAACCGCCGTCCGTTTGAGTGTCGCCGGGCGTTTCGGCAAAAGCCACGTTGCCTAATACGCCAGCTCGAGTGGAACGGTATATTTTGACATAAGCGAAATCGCGAGATGGATTTGTCCATCGAAAGAGCGCCTTACCGGCATCAACTTGTTTGGCGGAAATAGAAGTCGGCGCCGCAGGCGGAGCAATGTCAGCTGCGGACACCAAAGCAAAACGCGTCAGATGTTTTAACCGCACAACCGCCACGTTATTCTTTTTATCGATAGTGTAATTATCCGCCTTAATCCAGATGCCCGCTGTTTCATCAAAATAACTTGGAACAATCATCTCTTCGGTAACACCATGCGCCTTCAAGTCGTCTTCATTGTATGGAATGACGAGCTCAACATCATTATTTAATTTTTTAATTCTTTCTCCTTTTTGATCTTTTATCTGAACGTCGTAGACGGTACTTACCACTTTAGCGGCCGGCTGCGACGGGGCTTCCGTCGTCGGCCTGACATCCATCGTGATTGTGCCGCTTAAAGCGGCTGCGCCAGCCGGCATAACTAATTTCATCCGGTCCGTAAGCTGGGCAACTGCTGGCTGCGAAGCATCTTGAGAAACTGAAATTGATTTCGGCAGCGGCGCCGCGCCTGTCTTTATCAAAACAAGTTCAATTGCCATCGAAGCACTATTGGCGTCAATAATCACTTCTGAAGATTTATACGGGAAGCCGCTAACTTCTTTTGCGGCGCCGATATGCCATTTTTCTCCAAAAGAAACTTGTAAGCTAAACATGCCGTCTGCGCCGGATTTCCCCCGAACCGATCCGCCTTTTTCTGACCAAGCCCCAACCGAAGCATCAACCGGTATCCCGCTATCAAGTTTAATCACGCCATTTATGGTAGTTGCTGCTACTACCTCTTTTTTTCGAAATACAAGATTAATCTCTTTTGTTTCGTGCGCAACAATCTGGATAATTTGTTCGGGCGGGTTAATGAATCCCGACTCTGCCGGCAAAGAGGCGCGGATATAATACAAACCGGGCAAAGAGAGGAAAACAGCTAGACCAGCGCTGTCAGTTTTACGAAACTCTGGCGGAACCGTTGGCTGATTCGGTGATTGAGGTTCGGCAGCGCCTCTCATATCGAGCACCACATCGGCATAAGGAAGAGCGCGGCCGTCTGAATCAACGGTATGAACATTTATCTTTGCGTCAGCAGACGGCACAACAAAGTTGATGGTTTTGGTCTCGGCGCTTGAATCGCTCCCAAACTCAACATACTGATACTGACTCGGCGCTCGCCACCTTGCCGCCATCGGATCAACGGGTTTTACGCCAACCATCCATTTTCCAGGGCCGACATCCATTGAATAGACGCCGGAGGAATTGGTAAGCGCCGTAAGCCATTGGCCGGAGCCCTCATTGTAGGCCGTAACTTGGGCGTCCGGTATCGGTTCTTTGTTGGTAAAGGTAACAGCGCCGCTCAAAATTTTAACAAGCCGGCCAAATTGCAATTTAATTTCTTTTGTCTCTCCTCTCGCGACGCTAAATTCAACCGGCGCTGGTTTCACTAAATCGTTTCTTCCTGCGGGGACGTAAACTTCTGCGGCATATGCGCCGGCAGTAATGCGGACCGAGAAAGAACCGTCATAAGAAGTTGCCCCGCTAAAACTTTTGCTGGAATCTTTTGCGGCGATGAGTACGCCAGCGTCAGCAACTGGTTTCCCGTACGAATCAAGAGTAATGATTTTGACAACAGCGTCGGCTGGCGGCGCCGCAATCGTGAAAGGATAATCGCTCACGTCATAATTACAGCTCTCGGAGTTGTTTAAGATGCAATAATCACCAGAGGCATTTTCCGAAACAGCAAGGATTTTATACGAACCAGGCGATACCGGCCATCTGGTAGAGCCGGCGAGATCCGCAAGTTCTTTCGCATCCCATAAAAGCGAGCTCGCCGGCTGAGCGTTCGTATTAATCCAACCGAGCACCGCGCCAGTCTTAGAATTATAGTTCGATTCAACCAGCCCAAGCCGGACCTTATTTTTGCCCCCGCTCCAACTCACCTTATTATCTTTGCTTTGCGTAAATGTTTCGCCGCCATTCGGATAAAGAACGATTACGGGCGGCGGCAATTCACGAACAGTAATCGTCGCTCTCGATTCGGCGGCTAAACCCCCTTTTTCAACAATTACTTTAGCGCTGTAAGTGCCGGCGGTTGGATAACTACAAATATCAATTGCCGTTTTTGCAAGTTCATAATTTCCGTCATACTTGGCCGCATAACCGGAAATGATATTTGTGTCTGCGTCGGAACGGTTGCAATAAAAAGTATAGTTAGCGGAGCCTTGGGCGGCGCCTGAAATCGCGGCTATTAAATCCACGCCGCCCAAAGGAGCATTGCCAGAAGAAGGATTGGCAGAAATCGAAACGCTAAGCGTTGAAGTTGCGCCAGTAGGTGGAGGCGGCTGGGCTAAAAGAGTAATATTGACAGTGGCAACAGCCGAAAACACCGAACATCCCAAAGTATTGCAAGCCTGAACTTTGTAAGCGTAAAGTCCCGAGGCATAAACAACATCGTTTATCCTGATGTTGTTGGCCAAAGTTCTTGTCCAATAAGACCACATGCCATCTGGTGATTGGCGATAAATTTTGAATTCAGCCTCGTTGTCGGAATTGTCGGTCCAGGTGAGCGTGATCCAGGCTTCTTTGTCGGTTATGTATGAGCCTGGCGCTGCTTTTACGTTGGATGGAGCTGGTGGGATAGTGATTGGCGTAGGGAGAGTGATTGTTATGGCAGCAGCGCCGCAGTTTGAGCTTATAGCAAGAAGGGTTTCCGATACGCCCGCAGCAAGCAAAGAATTGTTTGGAGCCGCGCTCCACGCCTGAACCTCAACTTTTACCTGGCTGCTTTCAATATTGGGTGTTTTCCAGTCGTACGAACCGGCGTTTGCCGAAAGTTCGGCAATTGTGGAAAACGAAACGCCGTTATCAATTGTGTAACGAAGCAGCCATTTATCAACGCTGCTTACGCCTGAATTATCCCAAATAATAGTATAAGTATTTCCCGGCGCAAGACAATTGCCGGAAATTTGGCCAGTAATGGCTGGCTCCGGAAGCGAAGTAACAACAACACTGCCAACGGCTGAAAATTCTGAACACCCCAACGAATTGCACGCCTGAATTTTATATTCAAAAGTCCCGGATACGGTAACCATGTCGCCGATTGACCTCGCTGCGGATGAACCGGCTCCGGCTGTCGTTACCGGCAGCCAAGTGCCGCCCGCTAATCGGCGATAGATTCTGAAACCCGTTTCGTTGTCGGAATTGTCGGTCCAGCTTACATTGATTCTGGCTTCTTGTTCGGTCAGGGTAGTTATTTTAGCCGCGACATCAGACGGAACTGCCGGAATAGTAGCTGGAGGGGGGAGGAGGGTTACAGAAACAACGGCTACCGGGGAATCAGCCGAACACCCTATGGAATTACAGGCCTGAATTTTATATTCATAAGAGCCGGACATGGTAACGGTGTCATACACCGACCTCGTTGCTGATAAACCTGCTCCGGCTAGTGTTATTTGAAACCAGCTGCCGTCTGCTAATCGGCGATAGATTCTGAAACCCGTTTCGTTGTCGGCATTATCGGTCCAACTCACATTGATTCCGGCCTGCTGCTCGGTCAATGTGGTTATTTTGGCCATTACGCTGGATGGAGTAGCTGGAGTAGTAGTGGCAGTCGTGGGAGTCGTGAGTGTTACGGAGATAGTAACGATATCAGAGTCAGCTGAACACCCCAACGAATTGCACGCCTGAACTTTGTATTCATAAGAGCCGGACATTGTGACGGTATTATGCATGGTATATGTGACACCGTAACCGGTTCCTATGGATTGAACTTCAAACCATGTATATCCGGTGAGACGGCGGTACAGCTTAAATGACGATTCATTGTCGGAATTATCGGTCAAACTCACCTGTATTGTCGCCCCTGTCTCGCTGATGGAGGCAATCTTGGCGGTAATATTAATGGGAGCTGCTGGGACCGAGGTGACTTGAAACGCAACGACAACGCTTGCCGTGTTGGAATCCGCAGAACAGCCGAAAACATTGCAGGCTTGGATTTTGTATTCATAAGTCCCTGAAGAGGTAGCTGTGTCAGAAATGCTCGCAGTGCCGCCCGAGAATGCGCTAGCTACCTGCACCTGCGACCATATTCCCCACCCTAACCGGCGCTGGATTCTGAATTCCGTTTCGTTTTCCGAATTATCTACCCAGCTCATAGAGATCTGGGCGTCTTTGCTGCCAATTGAAACAATCTTAGCCGCCGCATTAGAGGGCGTAGCGATGTTGGCAGCAACAACAACGCTTGCCATATTGGAATCCGCAGAACAGCCAAGAGTATTGCAAGCCTGAACTTTGTATTCATATTTCCCTGAAGAAGTAGCAACATCGGAAACGCTCACGGTACCTCCAGAGAATGCGCTAGCTACCTGCACCTGCGACCATATTCCCCACCCTAACCGGCGCTGGACTCTAAATTCTGTTTCATTGTCGGAATTATCCGTCCAACTCACCAAAATCTGCGCATCTTTACTGCCAACAGAAACAATCTTAGCTGCTGTATCAGAGGGCGCGATGCTAGCGGCAACAACGATGCTTGCTACATTTGAATCCACAGAGCAACCCAAAGAATTGCAGGCCTGAACTTTGTATTCATAAGTTCCTGAAGAGGTAACCGCATCGGAAGCATTTGTCGTGCCGCCAGAGACCGCGCCAACCACTGACCACGTACCGCCTGCTAACCGGCGCTGGATTCTAAATTCTGTTTCGGTTTCCGAATTATCTACCCAGCTCATAGAGATCTGGGCGTCTTTGCTGCCAATTGAAACAATCTTAGCCGCCGCATTGGAAGGCGCCGGGATGCCAGCGGCAAGCAGCATAACCGAAACGCTTACCGGGCCGGCTTCAGCTGAACACCCCAAAGAATTACAAGCCTGAACTTTGTACTCATACGTTCCGTTGGCAGTCGGATAATCAACCGCAAGCATTCCGCCGGCCGATGCCGTCCGCCAAAGAGACCATGTGCCGCTTACGTTGCGATAGATTTTGAACTCCGATTCATTGTTGGAATTATCTGTCCATCGCACATAGACGGTGGCTTGTTTGTCGGTAACGCTCTGGACTGTGGCTGTTGGATTGGTGGGAGCGGCAAGGAAAACAGGCGTTGTTGCGCTAACCGTCGCGCTTGACGACGATTCATTGCCAGCCGCATCAACCGCCCTGATGTAGTAGCTGTAAGTAGTATTCATGCTCAAGCCCATATCAAAGTAAGACAGAGCATCTGTTTGAGCAAGAAGCGCTCCGTTGCGGAAAATTTTATAACCGGCCACTCCAGTATTGTCACTTGCCGCAGACCACGCAAGATTTATCTGCGAAGAGGATGCTACAATTGCCGTAAAACCGGTTGGCGTTGACGGCGCTTGCGCGTCGCTTGAGCCGTTACTTATCGTTGCGATTACATTATTAGAATCCGAAGAACAACCATAAGAGTTACAGGCATTGACGCGGTAGTCGTAAACGCCGGCAGCAAGGCCGCTATCGCTCCAGTATGTGACGTCGACGCCAACGCTCACAATATATGACCAACTCCCGCCGCTTGGTTGCCGATAAATTTTAAACTCCGTCTCGTTTGTGGAATTGTCCGCCCAAAAAAGGCTAATCATTGCTGCTGTGGAACTTGCGACAAGTCCGGATGGCGCAGAAGGAATATTGTTCTCAATAGCCTGCGCGACAAAAACGCCGCCGAAAAGCGCGGCTACAACAACAAAAAAACTAAGAAATTTTATTGGCATAATCTTATATACATTATCTATAATCGGTGTGTATATTGCAAGTATTTCAATTCCGTACTAAATTGTGGGAGTATTGCTCTTTGATTTTTTTTATTAAGGAGGAAAAAGATGAACAAAAGATTGAAACCGGTATTCCGGATGATTGGCAAGAAAGCAGCCAGAGATATCATTGAAGAGGCGCTGGGCATCTTAGCAAAAATTGGAGTCTTTGTAGAAAACGATGAAGCGCTGCTTCTTTTAAAAGAAGCAGGAATGAACATTGAAGAAAATCGGGTTTTTATTACTGAAAATTTGATAAGCAATTGTCTAAAAAGCGCGCCATCCGCCATTAAAATTTACGACAGATCGGGCGATCTTAAAATGAACCTGAAACATGACAACACCTACTTTGTTCCCGGTTCTGCTGCGGTTTATTTTCTTGATTCCGAAGGCGCGGTAAGGAAACCCCGCACTGCAGATTACATAAACCTGATGCGGCTTACTGATTTTCTGCCAAATCTTACGGCTCAAAGCACAGCCATGATTCCCGCCGATGTGCCTCTCCAAATTGTTGATCTGTACCGTTTATATCTCTCTTTGCTTCATTCCAGAAAACCCGTTGTAACAGGTACTTTTGACAAAAAAAATTTTGAGCCGATGAAAAAGATGTTAATGGCAGTTCGCGGAAGCGAACAGGAATTGCGCCGAAAACCGTTGGCAATCTTCGACGCCTGCCCTTCTTCTCCTTTGCAGTAGAGCGACCTGACCTGCCAGGCTCTTATTGATTGCGCGAAATCGGGCATTCCCGTCGAGCTGGTATCCGCGCCCTTGGCCGGAGCAACTTCCCCGATCACTCTTTATGGAACATTGATTCAGCATGCCGCTGAAAATCTGAGCGGCATAGTTATAAATCAGCTGGCAAAACCGGGCGCGCCGGTTATTTATGGAGGATCGCCGGCCATTTTTGACATGAGATGCGCTACGCCTCCCATGGGGGCGATAGAGAGCATGATGATTGATTGCGGGTACAAGCAAATCGGCAAATACTTAGGCTTGCCTACCCATACTTACATGGGGCTCTCCGATTCAAAAGATTTAGATGGCCAGATGGGCGTTGAATCGGGAATTGGCGCTATTTTGGCCGCTCTTGGCGGTATTAATGTGGTTGCCGGAGCAGGGATGTTGGGTTCCGAGAATTGCCAAAGCTTGGAAAAATTAATGATTGATAACGAAATTTGCGGCATGGCCTGGAGATTAATGAAAGGAATTAGCCAAAGAGACAAATTTGAAACCGGAGAGATGCTGGGAGAATGCTTAAAGACCGGAAATTTTCTCGGCCATCTGACTACTTTGCGGCTATTTAAAGAAGAACAATATATACCGAAACTTTTTATGGATAGAACCAGCATTGAGGCATGGATGTCTCAAAAGGAAAAGAGAAGCCTTAAAGAAAAAGTGAGAGAAGATGTTGAAAAGGTTATGCGAGATTATTTGCCCGCTCCTTTAGATAACGATACCCAAAAAGAGCTGTCTGAAATATGGATTTTCTATAAAGAAAATTTGTAGACATTGAAGGCGGGCTCGCCGTCGCCGGATTTTGCCGTAAAGTCCGGCTTTGTTTTGCCGTAATCCAAAAGAAGATTTTCAACTTCGCCCGCATAGGGCATCGGGCGCGCCGGAATAAGCGGAGCGCCGGGACCGGCTTTTACAAAATAAAGTTCGTATCCTTCAAACATGGCGCCCTTGCCGTTTTTTAATTTTTCCTCAAAATCCGCGGCGGGCATAATCGGAATGCCGCGGTAAAATTGCCTTCTTGAAAAAAGCCAGAGTTTCGCGCCTGAGTCAATATTTTCGTCGTAAATAATTCCGGTCGGCGGCAAAGTTTCGGGAAAATAAGCAGCATATTGTTTTATAATCTTATCAAGATGCTGGTTTGGGTGCGTAGGCGTCGCCGCAGATCTCCCCTCCCCCAAAACCAAATCAAAGTATTTGTCCAGCTGAACAACTCCGTAATCAGGCGCGTTAAAAAAAGCCAAATTCAGAGTTAGCATGAGCTCAAAAACAAATACCAAAAAAACCGCGGGGAAAGCAAATTTAGATCCGAATTTTTCCCAAATCCATTTAAAACCAAGAGTTGCCGCAAAAACTCCCGAAATAATATAGAGCGAGATAAATCTTATGGCAGAGCCCATCGGCAAAAACATCAGCGTCTGAAAAAGCAAAAAAAGAAGCAAAAGGCGGTTCTGGCGATTTTGAACAAAAACAGAAACTGCCGCGCCAAAAACAATCGCGACTAGAAGCGGGGTAGAATAAATCGCAAGCGCATTTTCTAAAATATTGGAAAATGGCTCCTGCGTTTTCCCAGATTCCCCTTGCCAAAAAGGTGTTTTCTGCCTAAGCAGGGTCGCAAACTGAAGATCAAAATGCCCAAAGGCGCTGTAAAAATAAATGTTGTAAATAATCACCGGAGAAAATAACAAAATCGCCGCAAAAATCGACGCGTATAAATATTTGCTTTTAAGAAGCGGCGATTTGGCGGCGAGTAGAAAAATGAGATAGGCCGGTATCAAAAAAATGGCCGTGTATTTTGTCAAAAACGCAAGCCCTAAACTCGCTCCGAAAAAAAACCAGTATTTTTTATCTTCCAGAAAACGAAGAAAAAAATAAATATTAAGCAAAATAAAGAAAAATAAAACCGATTCCATCATGGCGAGCCGCGAAACACCAACAGCCGCGAAACTGATGGAAAAAAGTGCGGCGGCGATTAAAGCGAAGGAATTTGGTATTCGTAATTTGTTTAAATTCGTAATTCGTAGCGCTATCAGATAAACCAACAAGATGGATAAAATACCAAAAATCGCGGATGGCAGGCGCGCGGCGAACAAAGAATCACCGAACAATTTAAAAGATAAATGCTGAATTAAAAATATCAGCGGTGGGTGGTCGTGGAAAGAAAGACTGGTCCACCATGGCAAATCTTGATTCGCAAGCCATTCTACGGGCGTTGGCTGAGCGGCCGCATCCAAATAATCCAAATAGCCGATAGAGCGGAGGGCATAAAGCCCCTCATCAAAAAGAAGTTCGGAAGATCCCAACCCCAAAAACCGCAAAACGGCTCCGATTAACAAAATAAACGCCAAAATCCACAAAGTTTTCCATTTTGGCATATTTCAAGCATAACATGAGGCTGTGGATAAATCTTACCCATGTTAACGCCGTGCTTGTTATCATTAAAACATATGAAAGGATTACACATAGTCGCCTTTTTGCTTCTTGTAATCGGAGGCTTAAATTGGCTTTTGGTCGGGCTATTCGGTTGGGAGGTGGGCGAATTATTCGGCGGGCAGGCCGCTTTGATTTCGCGTGTTATATACCTACTTGTTGGGCTTGCTGCAATCTACTTGATCGCTACGCACAAGTCCAACTGCAAAGCGTGCGGCAGTCCGGCTGCTCCAACGATGTAGAACAAAACCGAATTCAAAAATCAAAACGCAGCTCGAATAGAGCGGCGTTTTGATTTTCGTCTTTCAGCGCGAACCTGCTGTCGCCGGCAAAATACCGATAAAGCGCCGTATCGTAATTTTTATCTAACACCAAATATTTTGCGCCAAAATCGTTTTTTAGAACAGCGTAAGTGTCTTTAAAATCTTTTTCCTCGCAAGCAACCGCGGCGCAGGTAAAACGCGTTGTTTTGCCGGTCTCCAAATAATACGCCTTCCAGTAAAGCTCCTGGTCATAATCATATTGGAAAATCGGGTCCATTCCGCCGATATAAAAATTTTTTGTGTTCCAGAAAAAAAGCTCCGGGAAATAATCCCACGAAACGTTGAAAACCACATTTCCATCCTTGGAATTGTTTTTCAGCCATTCCGCTATGCTTTGGAATCGGTATGGACTCCAGAGGGCAGTTTTTAAAAACTGATCATTTTTATATAAACTCTGCACAGCCATAAAAAGCGCTATTATAATGGCTGCGCTTAAGGCCATCGCGCCAAGCTTTTTGGCATTGGGGATAAACCCCCACACCAATACATTGGTGTGGGGGTAAACAAACGCGATAAAAATTATTCCGAATGCCGCCCAAAGATCAAATGAGCGCTGGGCTATAAAAACAGTCATCAAAAAAAATACGACGGAAAGAGAAAACGCGCTCCATAAAACTGCGTCTTTTTTAGAAATTCTGGCAAAAACAAAAATCGCCAAAAACCACAGAAAAATAAACGCGCCGAAAATAGAAAATACATGCCAGCCCAAAGGATAAAGTTCAAACCCGAAGTTAAGCGGAACGCCCTTGAATTTCGCGAGCATAAGCTCAATAATCTGCACATAAACGAGCTCGGCCGCGCCAAATGGATTTGGGCGCAAAAACCATCCGAGCATAATCCCGCCGAAAGAGAACAAAACTATTCGCCAATCAAACGTTTTCTCCAAAAAAAATTTTACAGAAATAAATACTCCTAAAATTAAAAGCGTCGCCCAAAACAAGCTTAAATGCAAAAACGACGCGACAAAAGAAGCGCCAAATATTCCCCACATGCTGCCTGTAATCGCGAAAGAATAAGCCAAAATATTAAACGCCAGGGAAAGAACGTGCGGGCGGACGGTTGCCAAATGAAAAAGCGCGAAAAAACCGGACAGCATTAATAAAAACGGCCAGACATGTCTTTTTTCGATACCAAGCCGCGCAAGCGCCAAGTAAAAAATTACAAGTAGCAAAGACGTGATAAAAAATCCGGCGACGCGAAGACCCAAAATCTGGTCTTGAAAGAAAGTAAACGGAATCAGCAGTAAATGAAATCCATACCACATGTCTGCTCCGCGCTTACCGATCGCGGAATACGGCAGCCACCGGAAACCGGAATCAAAAATACCATTCGTTTTGTATATTTCCGCGTGTTTAAAATGATATAGCTGATCCCCCTCCGGCCTAATCGGATATCCAAAATGCAAAAAGGCGGCAAATACAATAACCGCCAGTAAAAACACTGCAAATGCTTTAATACTCATGCAGTTTTATCACTTTATGATGCTGGCGGATTCGTTCCAGAGCCTTGGCTTCGATCTGGCGGATTCTTTCGCGAGTTACGCCGAATTCTTTGCCAACCTCTTCAAGGGTGTGTGAAATGGCATCGTCTAACCCAAAACGCATCCGCAAAATCTTCTGCTCTCGCGGCATAAGATCAACAAGGATTTCTTTAATGTGGTCTTTTAAAAGTTTACGCGCCGCTTCCTGCGCCGGAGTCAGCATTTTTTCATCTTCAATAAAATCCCCCAAAACAGAATCTTCGTCGTCATCCCCAACAGGCGCCTCCAAAGACACGGTGTCCTGCGAAATTTTCTGGATATGGTGAATTTTATCAACCTCAACATTCATCTCGGCCGCCAATTCTTCGGCCAATGGGTCTCTCCCTAAATCCTGCGTAAGCCTGCGCCTGACTTGCTGGTATTTGGAAATTGTTTCAACCATGTGCACTGGGATGCGGATAGTTTTCCCCTGATCGGCGATCGCGCGAGTGACTGCCTGTCTGATCCACCAAGTTGCGTAAGTTGAAAATTTGTAGCCTTTGCGCCAGTCAAATTTTTCCACAGCCCGGAAAAGACCCAAGTTCCCTTCTTGAATTAAATCCAGCATTGTCAAATTCGGCGTGCGTCCGACATATTTTTTCGCGATTGAAACAACCAAACGTAGATTTGCCTGCGCCAAGCGGTTTTTAGCGTCTTCGTCTCCTGCCTCAATTCGGCGGGCAAGCTCCTTTTCTTCTTCTCCGGAAATCAAAGATATGCGCCCGATTTCTTTCAAATACATCTGCACCGAATCAACGGCTGAAATTTCAAGGTTTTCCGCAGATTGGCGAAGCAGCGCGCGTTCTCTCGCGCGTTTTTTGGCTGGCGAAAGCTTGCTTGTATCCTCTTCTGCTCGCGGCTTAGGCCATTCCAGAAGTTCGCGCCCCTCAAGAACATCCACGCCGGCGCTTTCCAAGCGAGCGTAAAGATCTTCTAAAAAGACTACGTTATACTCAATGTGCGGGAAGGCGACTAAAATCTCGGCGTAAGTAAGAAAACCGCGTTCTTTTCCTTTTTTCAAAAGCGCATCAACTCTTTCCTCGGCGAACTCTTTTTTCAGCTCCGCTTTTGTGATTTTTTTTGCCTTCGCTAAAATTTTTTTTGCAGGTTTCTTCGTCCGCCGCTTGGCTGATATTTTTTTTCTATTTTTTCTCTTCATAATCACGTTTGAGTTAATTCTTTGGATATTTTATAAAACTCGTTAAGCAAATTGTTGGGATCTCCGCTCCCGGATCGCTCTTTTTGACTTATTTCGCCGGACAGCCGCGTCAAGCGTTCTTTCAAATATTCTTTTTTAAGCTCTCTTTGACATTTTATAAGTTCTGTTTCGGCCTCAATCAAATTATTTAAAAATAGTTCCGCGAAAATAGCCGTTCTGTTTTCTTGAGGAAGAAGTTTGGCAATTTCCGGGTCCAACTTGTCCGAAAGCGCCGGGTATTTTGCCGCTATGCTTAAAATTCTCTCTTCAAGCAATTCTTTTCTGGGTTTATTTTTGACAATCTCTGCGGGTTTACTTTGAATTGGAATTTTTACGTCTATCCTCTTCAGAGCGTCCCAAACCAAATCCTCTCGTATATTTAAAATATTGCTTATTTCGCGAACCCAATGAGCCCGCTCCAGTTCGGCCAAAGAAGCGACAAGCGGCAAAACATTTCTTTGGAATTCGGTTTTTGCTTCTGGCGTGCCGGAGCCGTATTTTTTAAGCGCGGTATCTATATAAAACTTGGCTATGCTGACGGAAGCGGTCACAGCTGCGCGCCAAACAGCCGGGTCTTCTTTGACGGCATCGGCTGCGTCCTTGAATTTATCTAATTTAACAACCCTCACATCAAATTCTAAATTCTGTTCCAGAATATTTTTTAATAAATTAATCCCGCGTTTATTTGCTGCGTCGCCCGCAACATCAATATCAAAAGCCAAAATGATTTTTCCGCAAAGGCGGCTCAACAGTTTAAGCTGCTCCAGTGTTAAAGCTGTGCCGGAAGAAGCTGTAATATTTTTTACTCCGCTTTGCCAGGACATAATCATATCCATATAACCCTCCACCAAGACGCACTCGCCGGTTCGCAAAATTTCCTGTTTTGATTTGTTGAGACCATAGAGAACTTTGCTTTTCTGGTAAAGCGCTGTTTCTGGAGAATTTACATACTTCGCCTCATTTTCTTTCTCCGGATAAATCCTTCCCCCGAAAGCAATTGCGCGCCCGTTATAATCAAAAATTGGGAATATTATTCTACCGCGAAAGCGGTCGTAATAAGAAGAAGCGTCTCTGCCACTTCTGACCATAAGGCCGGATTTTTCAAGTTCCTGGTCAGCAAATCCTTTTTGCTTAAGATGAACAGATAGCGCTTTCCATTCGTCCGGCGCGTAGCCTAAGCGGAATTCGCGGATAGTTTCGTCGGTAAGACCGCGAGATTTGAGGTAAGAGAAAGCGCCGCGCGGGAAAACACCGGGTGTTTGAAGCCCGCCAACACCCGGTGTTGAGGAGCGCGGCGCTTCATCCCAAAGTTTATTTTCAAAAAATTTCGCCGCCTCATCTAGAAGCGCGAGTTGGCGGTTTCTTTCCGTCCGAAATTGCGGATCTTCTCTTTTGAGCTCAACGCCTGCGCGGTCCGCTAAAGTTTTAAGAGCATCAAAAAACTCCACCCCTTCTATTTTTTGAATAAATTCAAAAATGTCCCCACCCATCCCGCATCCAAAACAATGCCAAATTTGGCGCGCCGGAGAGACGTTAAAAGAAGGCGTACGCTCGCCATGAAACGGGCAAAGCGCCTTAAAATTAGCGCCAGCTTTTTGAAGCCGCACATAAGAACCAACAAGATCCGCTATATCAATTCGGCTTTTGATTTCTTCAATTTGAGAAGTCATATGCTTGCGGTTATTATAATAGTTTTGTATAGTAATTGCAAAACGCCCAAGGAGGCGAACCTTGAAAAACAAATTTATTTTGCAGGCGGCAGCAAACGCCGCCGTGCTTATGCCAGGATGGGAATGGTGGGCGTGGCCATTGGCTCAAAATTTCATCGGCGGGAGAAACTTGCGGGAAGCCGAAAAAAACGCGCTTAAACTTTTCCAAAAGGAATATCCGCTAATATTGAATTATGCGAACGAATACACAGACAGCTTCAAAGCAGTGGAAACAACCTATCAGGCCAACATTGAATTAATTGAATGGCTCAAAACAAATAAAATGCATGCATCAATTTCAGTCAAACTAAGCGCTTTCAGCATCACTCCGACCGACATTTTAAACAATTTAAAACCAGCCGAAACGGAACTCTTCATAAACGTTCTTAAACGCACTCGCGATGCTGGCATAAGAACATGGATAGACGCCGAACACCTTAACATGCGCCAGCATTACAATTTTATTCTGCCAATTCTTTGGAGAAAGGGTTTTGAAAATCTCGGCAGAGTCATCCAAGCTAATGTCAAAGATGAAAATTGGGAGGGCTTTATAAAAAACTGCGCGCGGGTTCCAATTCCAACTCGTATCTGTAAAGGCGCGTATCGCCGCGACCCGGGCGCGCTTTCTTTCGAAACCGAATACCCAAAAATAATTTGGCAGTACAGATACGCGGCGCAAACATTGATATCGCGCTGCATAGAAACTGAAATCGCAACCGGCGATGATGAAATAATTGGGAGCGGACATTTACCCCCATTCGCCCACTTCGCGATGCTTTTGGGAGTAAATGCCACAAAAGCCAAAGAGCTTAAAGACATGGGCGAACCGCCACACATTTATTTAATATTCGGCCCAAATTGGTCCGGTTACGTTAAAAGAAGAATTGTGGAAAACCCGGAATATCTGCTTCTGCCGTTTAAATCTGCTACATCCGACATAGAGGCTTACTAAAGCCTCTTTTTTGTTTTGGAACCAACTTGGAAACTAAGTTTCCAAGTGGTTAGCGGCGGTCGCGGCTGTGGTCATAATCTTCGTGGCCGTAGTGTTTGTGTTTTTTGCGTTCGCTTATTTCTTCAACGTCTTCAATTTCTTTTTCGATGTCACTTTCAATATCTTTAAGTTCCTCTTCAAGCTCTTCTTCCGTCTCTCCTTCGCGCCGCTTTATGTCCTCAATCGATTTTGTCGCCGTAAGATAACGCATATATTTGCGCAGGCCCGACTGCAGTTTTTCAAATCCTTCGTGAAGCGACTTCTCCGCCTCGTGAATCTCAATCCCCTGCCGCTCCTGCCATTTTCTCACCCTCCACCAAATCCAAAGCATTATCAAAATCAAAAGCAAAATAAGCGCCAAAAGCGTAATAATTATAGAAGCGTAATTTAATGCGATGGTGCCGATCCTGAAAAATAAAGGCGCCGTAATTTCAATTGTAACAATATCCGATGAAGCGCTGACCACTCCATCCGGCGAAACATTTTTCGCCCAAAGGCGGTATAGCCCCGTCTCAACGGTTTTTCCATAAGTATAGTTGAATCTGCCGTCGGACCCCGCAAACCTTTCGTCAACTCTGGGATCATCAAGCCCTTTCTGAACCGCTATTAAAATCTTGCCGTTGGGGTAACCGAGCCCCTTAACGGAAAGGACCTGGCCGGCCTCAAGTTCTTTCGGCCATTCGGTAATAGTGGGCGGAGCAAGCGGTTTTTCTACTTCCTCAAAAACAGGTTTGGCGGCGGGCGCGGGTGCCGGAGCAGAAGGCTTTTCTACGGCAGATGTAATCGTAAATAACGCTCCGCGCATGGCGTCCAATATGTTGGTGCCCTTGCCGTCGTTTGCCAAAACAGACCCGGAAGAAAACACAACAGGCGCCTGCCCAGCCGCTTTTGGTTTGAAAGTTATCCTTAAAACAGATCCGGAAGAACCGATAAAGCCGGGGTTCGGCAGCCCGCCTGAAAAGCGCACAGTGCCAGCCGCGTTTGAAAACTTAGGCTCATCCGTCCATAAATTAAAAATGGATTGGGCATAGCCAATGCTGGTTATATCCAGCCGCGCGTTGTCAAAATTGACCACGGCCGAAGCGGCGTTTATCGCCTGCCCTCCGGTATTTACGCTCACAAGCACCGAAAAAAGCTCGCCTGTTCTGTAAGCTCCCGATGAAGGCGAAATAAAAAGAGTGGCCTGCGCGGCCGCTAAGAGTGGCCATACGCTAAACAACACGAACAACAACCCCACACGAAAAAACACGCTAAAAAATTTTTTATTTGTGACCGTGATGAAAACGTTTGTCATGATATTTTAGTATTGCCTTAGCTGCGAAAAATAAACCAATTGCTAAAAAAATCGCGAGAAAAGCGCTGTTGGCTATGAATAGCCAGTATGCCCCCCCCCCTTCCGTTTTTGAAACGACATCCGCCTCAACAACAAAAGAGAGGTTTTGCAAATTTGATAAAATGTTAGTCCCCTTGCCGTCGGCAGCAAGAACCTCGCCTTTTTCCCAAATCAAAGAGGTTGGACCGGCTGTTTTCGCTCTTAAAATAACCAGCAAAACTGTGCCGCCATTTCCTATAAAACCAGGCTTCGGAACACCGCCCTGAAAACGCAATTTACCCTCAACATTGGAAAACTGCGGTTCTTCAACCCAAAGGTTAAAAATAGACCCTATTTTGGAAACATTGATAATCTCAACCCTCTCTTTATTATACGACAAAACGCCTTTTATGGCATTGATCGGCTGTTCCAGAGAATCGGTTTTAATCTGCAAAGTGAAATTATTGCCGACCCGCGGATTTTCACTCGGGGGAGAAATATATAAAGAAGCGCCCAATTGCTGAGCTTGCGCCAATAGCATCAAAACGCCGAACAAAGCGAACATGTTTTAATTATACCATTCTATGTTGAGGATGTCTGGGTTTATATATCCACCGCGTAATAAATATAGATATGAGCACAAGCGCCAGAATGAAAGCCGCCTCAATAGCCGGGCTTAATGGTTTTACGGCAAACCCTTCCGTGCAATTACCGGCCTGATCGCAAGCGCGGACTACCACTTCATAAGTCCAGTACTGCCCTTTCAAAATATACGGGCTCTCAGCATCTCGCAGCTCTGTATTGAATTTTGTTGTAATTAGTGAAACTATTAGTGGCTCTTCACGTATCTGGTATTTTCCGATACCGGTATCCTTATCCACAGCAAAGAACGAAACGAAATATTTATTGTCGGCGACGGTTGGATGGCGGCTTATCATCGGAATAAAACTTTCCGGCGGAGAAGTATCGGATGGAGGGACGTAAACTTCTTTGGGCGCTGGGGCCGCGTCCTCCGTAGCCTTTGGCACAGGAGGGGCTTTCTTAATAGTTAGCTTAAAAGGCGCCGCGCTCGCCTGCGCTTCAGTCCCCAAGCCGTCGTTTAACAATATTTTAATATCCGAAAGACTGATACTTGCGGAGCCTTCTGCGCGCGCTTTCACTCCAAAACTCAAAATGGGGCCGGCTGACCCAGAAAACCCTCCCGGAATGCCGCCGGTAAAACTTATTGTGCCGCCGCTTACGGTTGGACGCTCAACCCAAAGAGATATAATTGAATTCCCATACCGCGTGTCTAAAATTTGGAATTTAGAAGTCGGAAATTGGATTTTGCCGCTTAAAGTATTTATAGACTTGCCTTCGGTGTTTACAGAAAGCGTTACTTGAAACGAGTCGCCAACATTATAAGTGGTCTTTGGCGCTTTTAAAACAAGTGATTGCGCGCTCGCTGCAAATGGCAAAACACTAATAACCACGAATATTAACACGAATGGCCACGAAAAACATTTAATTCTTTCTATCATTTGTGTAAATTATACGTTTAATATAAAGTCTGGGCGAAGCAAAATTAATAAAATAGCCAAGCTCATATTCGCTGTTTCTCAAATAATCATATATTTGATCAATAAACATTTTTGGAATTTTTATGACTGCCTTGATTTCCACAATAACTTTATTATCTACAACAAAATCTGGCCGGTAGAGCCCTATAAATTTCTTTGTTTTCGGAGAATGAATTTTTATCGCTTTCTCTTTTTCAAATCCGATGCCTCTTGATTTCAACTCCTCGGCAAAGGCATTTTGATAAATACTTTCTTTGTGCCCGGATCCAAAATCTCTTCGGACATCGATGGCTGCGCCCTGAATCTGATAACTAAGTTCTTTGTATAATAATTCGTGTTTTTTCGTGTCCATAATATTTTCGTGTATTTTCGTGTATGGCTAGCTTCGCTAGCCAGTCCACCAGAACAGCATTATTGAAAAATCAAATAAATTCACAATCCCGTCGCCGTTTATGTCAGCGCATGGATTTTTCGGGCTTCTTTGATTCCAGAAAAAAAGCATTATTGAAAAATCGATAAGGTTCACCCTGCCATCGTTATTTATGTCGCCGTTTTTATTGCATGCCGCTGGAGCCGCCGGGCGCAAAGCCGGCAATTTACTGAAAAGAGTGTCTGAATCGCCCACCCGAAAAGCTAGGCTCTCCGAAAATGGCGAAATCAAGCTATCTTGCGTTACGGTTTGGGTTTTGGTTGTGTGATCTCCCTTCTCCAAGCTGCCTGAATCTAAAACGTAATCCCAAAAACCAAACTTATCGGACTCCGCGGTATCGGCAATGCCATGCTCCGAATTAATTATAACATTAATCTGAGAAGCTGGGTAAGCGTAGCCAAAAAACTTTATGTCATTGCCGAATTTAACCTGCGATTTATCAGCGCCGATAGTCGGAGAAAGAACAATATCGGAAATTGTCACGGTCTGCCCGCTCGGAATGTTGGTTGTAAAACTAGTTGTCAGTGATCTCCGGTTTTCTGAATCAATGGCATAAATCGAAAACGTGTAAATGCCGGCGTTGGCGCCTATCTCTGCTTCAAAATTTCCATTCTGATCCGCTTTTGGCGTGGCGGCAGTCGTGCCGTCTTTAAAAATAGTAATGCTTGCTGCCGGGTAAGCCCTGCCTTTTATCAGAACCTTAGTAAGGTGAGGCAAAGTAGGAGGAAGCCCGCCGCCTCCCCCGCCTCCGCCAACTGACGGCGTTGGAGTAGGCGTAGGAGAAACGGGCGCGGCAACCGGCGCCGAAGAAACTTCCGAAGAAGTGGCGATATTATTTACAAAAGCATCTTCCGCGCGCACCACGAAATAATAAGTTGTGCCATTGGTAAGGCCAGTACGAGTTGAGCTCGTAACGTTACCGAGCGAAGCGGAAAAAGTATAAGGGCCGCCGGGAGCCGTGCTCCGCCCTACGTTATACCCCGAAACCGTCCACCCCAAAAATCCTTGAGAGGCAGTCCATGAAAGAGACACTTGTCCGTCGCCCGCGGTAGCAGTGACCACCGGCGAAGAAGCGAATGGATAATACAAAAACCCGCCGCTTAAATTAAAAGACGAAGCCGTGCTTGTGCCGATCGCGATTTGCGATATAGTGCCGATTAAACTGTAACCGGAGGATGTTGAATATCCGGCGGGCTGCAGAACGGGCTCTAAAACCTTAAAACTGGAGCTGGTGAATTCCTCCGCGGAAACAGCGCTGAAAAACGCGGAAATTAAGATAACGCTGATCAACGCGGAAAGTTTCCGCGTCTTTCCGCGTATTATTCCGCGTATTTCAGCGCCAGTTTTCATTGTTGCTGTTTAAAATTCTCAATCGCCTTCACTACCTGCGAATCCGGCTTCAAGTCCTCAATAAACAAGATATGATCGCGGTTGATGCGCATCTCGTCTTTCGGCCCGTGAAGCTCTCCTCCAAGTTTCACCAACTGCACCTGTCCACCGGCCGGCGGATTTCCAGCTTGAAGCGGCTGGGCAACTTGCAGGTAAAAAATGTTCTTAAGCGCCGGATAAGCCGATTTGGGATTCGAAAGCCTTCCGAAATAAACCTGGTCGTTTGTCAAAAACACGGCCTGATAGGTATTTCTCGCGAAAACCACCTCCCAGCCCTTCCACCACCCAAACAACAAAACAACCAAAACCAACGCCAAAACCGCTATCCACAGCCATTTGGATTGCCACAAGCTTTTATTGGTATTTTCTTCCATAATTTATTATAATTATTGTAATTGTTAGCTCGACCTATTGCCATTATAACAATAATAATTATACACAAATATGGCTAAAAAACATATCCTGATTGTGGATGACGATCCTTTAATGGCGCGGATGTACGAAAATAAAATGCAAACCGACGGCTACGACGTCGCAGTCGCGTCCAACGGAGAAGAAGCTCTTTTGGCCGTGCGCAAAAAAAAGCCGGATTTGATGCTCTTAGACGTCATGATGCCCAAAATGAACGGCGTGGAAACTCTAAAGGCGCTTAAGGGCGACGCTAAAACCAAAAACATTCCCATTATAATTTTAACCAATTTGGGCGATAATCCTGACGACATTCAAAAAGCAAAAGACCTCGGCGCCCTTGACTACTTGGTTAAATCGCAAATTTCCCTTAAAGAACTTTCCGACCGCGTAAAAAAGGAACTTGGCAACTAATTATCGGAGGTCGTACCTCATATAATATCTCCGGCAAGACGCTTGGTCAGCAAATAAACCGGCCATGCGAGGATAAGCATCAAGATTGCAACCACAACTAAAGTCGGGCGGTTTGTATTTTGAGCGCCCACGTTCCAACACCAACTCTCCACTTGGGTGTCCGACACCCAAGTCAGTCTAAAGCATAGTTTCAAGCTCTTTGAGCATGCTTTTTCTTTCTTGAATGGATTTTAATGAATTCTCTGCAAAATCTTTATATTCGTGTTTGTTTTTAAATTGTTTCAAAATAATATCTTTAGAGCATAATTTTTTATTTGCATCGCCGAAATATTCTTCCCAGCTCGATTTAAATTTTTCGGATTTGATTCGGTGTACCATATTATTCAAATTTACATATGCACTAACGTGCAATAAATATTCATTTGAATCTATATGAGCTGCCTTGAACTTACCTTGAAATAGCGCGCCACTTCGCTGATTTTTCAAATTAAAATAATTTGTAAAGCCTCCGCCCAAACGTTTCATAAATTCGCTAATGCCATTGTCTTTTAATTGCTCCAAAATTAAATGGTAATGATTAGGATTTAGACAATAACAAATTAGGTTTACGAGCTTTGGAAAACGCCTTGCTTTTTTTACCAAAAACGAATGCTCAAATATGCTGCCAATCGGCTCAGTTGAATTAAACATGTCCATGCTTTTTAGAAAACGTTCGAAATCGTCATCGCGAGGGAAAACAACCCTCTTATCTACTCCGCGATTATAAACATGGTAAAATTCGCCGTTTGCAAATCTCACTTTTCTCATACACTAACCCTAGCACTTGGGTGTCGGACACCCAAGTGCTTAGTTGTGGATAAAAAATGCTTAACCAACTTCTCCGCTTAAGCGTTTTGTTAGTAAATAAACCGGCCAAGCGAGCACAAGCATTAATATCACAACCGCAACAAGCGTCAGGCGGTTGGTTGCGTTGGCAAGCGCGAGAATTTCCTGCTGGGGTTTAACGGATGAAATCATGCCAACAATTTTCCCATCGGAATTTTTTATGGGCAAGTAGCTTGCCAAAGCCGGGCGCGAAAGAATTTCTGTACGCACAACAATCTCTTCTCCTCTTTCTAAAACAGCGCCTCTTACGTTTTCGTCGGCTAATTTAATGCCTGTGCCGCGTGTGCGGCCGTCCGGATTTAAAAGGGTGGTTGCGGCAATCCTGTCGCCTTCCCAAACGGACATCTCAAGCCCCGTAATCCGTTTAATATTATCCACCAAAGCATTATCCAACAAGAACCCGGCGATAATTGCGCCGGCCAGCTTGCCTTTCAAATAAAGTGGCGAGGCCGCCCTTATGGAAAACTTTTCGGCGGGAGAAGATTCTATTGTCACGAAATCTTTACCTGCCAAAGCCGCAGCCGCCGCAGCTTCTTTGGAAAGATTATCCTCTTTTTGAGTAAGCGCGTGTGCCCGCAACAGCGCCTCGCCGCTTTTGTCCAAGATAACCAAAAATCCAAGCTCTTCGCTCTCCAAATATTTGGACGCTTCCGCTTCCAGCTTGACAAAATTCCGCCGCGCAAGGAGATCTTCAAAACCGGCTGCGCGCGACAAAAATTTGGTTTTAGCCAAAGCCTCTCCCCGAAGACGCGAAACCGCCAAATCTAAAACCTTGGCGTTGGTAAGCAGGCTTGCTTTGGTTGCCGATTCAATTTGACCAACCAAAATAATAGAAAATGCGAGCGTGACTACAATGGAAATAAGAAGCGCGGCGGAAGTAAAAATCAAAATCATCTCTTCTCTGATCCGTAATTGCAGATACTGCCAAACCCATAAAATAATGCTCGCAAAACCCGCTGTTTCAAAAAGGTGTCCAAGAATCCAAATGGTACCAAAAGTTGCGTTTCCGTAAAAAACCGACAAAAGAGCGCCTGAAAAAAGCAATAAAAAGCCTATAAAAAACGGCTTTAGGGCTTTTTTAAATTCATGCCGATATTGCTGAAATGACGCAAATGTTATTGCAAGATACAAAACCGCCGCTGCGATATTTATATAAAACATTGTCACAACCAAAGCCGGCAAAATAAAGACAGCTTCAAACCGCGGCCGCTCTACCGGGTGCTCTAAAATTAAATTTGCAAGCACCAGGATTAGACCGGCAACATAAAAAACAAAACCGAGGTAAATAAAAGCGCCCGAAGCCCCGAAGGCGTGCGCCACTTGCCAAGCCGCCAAAAGAAAAAACCCCACACCGCGGGACGCCGTAAGAAAATCACGACGGATCAGAAATGAGTCAAACGCAAACCATGCGACTATCAAAAACGCCAAAGCGCCCAAAATCTCCAGAGCAAAATGAAGGTTGTTTAATAAGAAAAATAAGGACATATTTATCGGAGGTCGTACCTCATATAATATCTTTAGTCTTAACTTTCACTTCCGGAATATTTTCTTTTCTGGTGTAACCGGCCAAAATTTCCTTAACTTTATCCACAATCTGCTTTGGGTCATATTGGCTTTTAACAAGATAGAGTACGGCACCCAACCCCAGAGCTTTCTCGGCATCCTCCTTGCCCGCCAAATTAGTCAACGCCACCACCGGGATAGCCTTAAGTTTCGGGTCTTGTTTTATGTGTTTTAAAACTTCAAAACCGGAAAGCTTGGGCATCATAATATCCAGCAAAACCAGAGTTGGCCTTGGATCCATGGTTTTGAGCTTAGCTATTGCCTCCTCTCCGTCAAAAGCCATCTCAATTTCGTAGCCAGAAAGCTTAAAAGCTTTCTCATACATTCTGATCATCAAAGGATCGTCTTCAACTAAAAATATTTTGGCGCTCATAATTTTGCGGCTATGTTTACAACTTCCTGCGGATCTAGCTGTGATTTAATAATAACATCTTTCGCGCCCAAAGCCCTTACTTTCTCCAAATCCGCCTCGCCATTGGATAAACTTGCTAAGTTAGTCATCGCCAAAACAGGCACATTCTCTAAAGCCGATCCGCTTTTTTTAATTTTTTTCAAAACCTCAAATCCATCGGCTTTGGGCATCATAATATCCAAAAGTATGGCGTCCGGAACGTCTTTGCTGGCAAAAAGCTTGCCGAGCGCCTCCTCGCCGTCGGAGGCCGTCTCAACCTCCCACCCCGACTTCTGAAAAGCCCGCCGGTACATCCGGGCAATACTCTGATTATCTTCTGCAATAAATACTTTTTTCATCGCGGTTTTATAAGAAAATTATATCACACGGCTTCCGGCAGAGCAAAAGCAAAGATACTCCCCTTGCCAAGCTCGCTTTTCTCAAGCCAAATTTTACCGCCCATGGCCTCTACTATTAATTTTGAGATATACAAGCCTAAACCGGTGCCCTTACTTATATCTCTGGCTAAAACTCTCTCTCCGGCTTGCTGAAATTTCCTAAAGAGAAGCTTTTGATTTTGCGCAGCAATACCGAAGCCCGTATCCAAAACAAAAATTTTTAAAAATTTATCGTCTTTTTTCACCTCAATCCGAACCTCGCCTTTTTGGGTATAATTGATGGCGTTTGAAATAAGATTGTAAATTACCTGCTTTGTTCTGTCGCGATCGGACAATGCCAAAAGCGGCGCGGTCTTTGAATCCTTTATAGATATAGAAAGTTTTTTGGAATCGGCAAGAGCCGACATCTCTTTGACAACTTCTTTAATCAACTCCAATACGTCAATTTTTTCTTTCTTAAATTCTACATTGCTCTGTTCAAGTCTGGACACATCCAAAAAGTCGTTGACGATGCCGATAAGCCGCAAACTGGCGCCGTAAGAATCTTCTATCATTTCTACGGCTTCCGGCTTAAGACTCTCGCTAAAAAATTGTTTAAGCAAAGCCATATTCCCGCGGATGGCCGTGAGCGGAGTTCGGAGTTCGTGCGAAGCAATGGCAAAAAATTCCTCGCGGCTTCTCTCCATTATCTTTGCTTCGGTGATATCTTCCATCAAAATCACGGCGCCGATTATCTCTTTATGATCCATCAGCAATACAACCGGCGCGAGAAAAATTCTTAAAAATCTGTCTTTAAAAGGAATGTCTTTTTGGTCTACAGACACTCCTTTCGCAATGCACTCGGCGCATCGCTCTTGCAGATTGAAAGCGCCCTTCAATTTTTCTGCTATATTTTTTAAATTAAATTCCTGCTCCTTCAGCTCAAGCATAAGCATGGCGGCGGTATTATGCAAAATTATTTCCTCGTCCTTACTCATAAGCATGAATCCTAAAGACAAACTATTGATGGAGGCAACGAGCCGCGCGCGCTCTTCTTCAGCTTCTTGCGTCCTTGTCTGGAGGTTTATTGCCATCTCATTAAACGCCCCGGCCAATTGCTCCAATTCGTCTCCGGTTTTGATATCCAAGCGATAATTAAGTTTGCCGCCGCCGATAATTTCGGTTCCTTCGTGCAGTTTTTTGATTGGATCGGAAATTCTTCGGCCGAAAAATATGGCGAGCGCGAAGGCCAGCGCCAAAAAAATAGCCGAGGTGATGCCGAATAAAACCCAAATCCTGTTTAAAGCGGCGAATGCCTCGTCTTTGTGGACCTCAACAAGCAGTGTCCAACCTTGTTTTAAAAAACACATTGAAGCGCCGAGCACTTCCTCTCCGGCGTAATTGCGGTAAGTTTCGAGTGTTTCTTTTTGGCCATCGAGGCATTGCGACACGGGTTCCGTGTTCACAATCATTTCTTCGCCATGACCATGCCACTCGTGGTGCGATGATGGATGAACGAACATTCTTTTCTCTTTGTCAACCAAATAAATTTCCAACGTTTCAAATCCGCTTCGTCCAGTAGGAGCGCCTTTTTGTATCTGAAATTCTCCAGAAAGAACGTCGGTTAATTTCTCCGTTTTAAAGAAGTTGGCAATGACGCCCAAAACCTTCCCGGTTTCTCTATCGATTATTGGCGCGGAAACGACGAAAGAATCAGTCAGCCCAAAATGCGTTTCCCCCCTCAACTCAATCGACGATACGCCTTTCAATCCGCGCAGAAAGTATTCGTCGGCCGCTTCGCTTTCCCTTATTTCATCTGCGTCGGTAGAAGCGACGACAACGCCTTCTGTGTTCATTATCAAAATTCCGGCCAATGTTTTATCAAGCGGCTGCTTGTTGGAAATCAGGTGCCAGCTTAATTCTTCGGCGGCTTTTTTTGACCCGCTGGCGGTTATCTCTTTAAGTTTGTCTTTTATAAAACCATCGGAAGCAAAGTCAGCCGTCCTTGTTTCCGAACTATCCAGATACGCGTATATCTGCCCCTCTTTTGCTTCCGCCAAAACCAAAAGCTTGGACAAAATTTCCCCTTCAAGCTCCTTTTGCGCGTTTTTTATGTTCCAAAAGCTAAAAATGGCGGCGGGCAAAACGCCCATGCCCAATAAAATCAAAAATAGCTTTTTTGTAATAGTCGTTTTCATTTGAGGAGTTGTTCGGCCTTTTCCACAAGCATTTTTTGAATTAAATCATCCAAGCATGCCATGTCCTTTTGTTATCATCGTCGGCAATTAAGTGGCTGACCGGATGCAATGGAATGCGCGGGTAGCGCTTCACAAAGGCATCATATTTGTTTTGCGCAAATCCCGTACTGCGGTATTTCACCTCAAACGCGGCCTCTTCTTTTATCACAAAGTCAACCTCGTCTCCAGCAACTGTCCGCCAATATTTAATATCGTCAAGATGTAATTTGTCTATCAATTGTTTAAATACAAAATTCTCAAGCACCTGCCCCGGATCCTGACGAGAGGCCAAGGGGTTAAAGTTGTTGATAAAATAATTGCGAAGTCCCGCATCATAAAAATATCCCTTGGGCATCTTGCCGATTTCTTTTCTGTGGTTGCGGCTAAACGGCCTTACAAGCGCGAAATGAAAAGATTTTTGCATAATGTAAAGATAATGGCTGATTGTTGGCCGCGACATATCCAGCGTATTGGCAAGTTCATTAGTATTTATTTGCCCGCCGATTTGCGCGGATAGCAATTTGAAAAGATCGTAATATTTCTCGCTTCCTTTAATATCGGCCTCGAGAATATCCTTCTTTATATACGCGGTAGCGATCTCTTCCAAAACTGCCTTTTTTTCTTCCGCGCCTTCGCTTAATACTGCTCTGGGATAACCACCGTAGATCATCAATTCTTCCACCAATGTTTCAAGATCCCTGTTAAAAACATGGGGTAATGTTTCTAATAATAAAAAATTATTCAAAGAAAAAACTTTTGGTATATATGGTAAAATGTCAGATCGCTCTTTGAAAATTAAAAAATCCCTTAAACTTAACGGGTAAATATAAAAAATCTTTTTGCGACCAGCAAGCGAATCCTTAAACTTTTTATCTATATAAAATGCCGAAGAACCGGACACAATAAGTTGGATATGATCAGCGTATTCATCATAAATATACTTTAGAAAATTTGTGGGGTTTTTCAGATACTGAATTTCGTCAACCAAAACACACTGCCGCTTGATGGACCCCTTATTGAGGGGGAAAATTTTAAACAAATTCTCCGGAGAATCGTTGAGGAGTTTTACGAACTCCAGATTCTCAAGATTCAAGAAAAAAGCTGGTCTTTTCTCGCGGATCTCAACTTCTATCTGCCGCAGCAAAGTGGTCTTTCCGGTTTGTCTTGCCCCGGTAAGAAGAATAATTTCCTTCTTGTCGCAGTGAGCTAATATGTTTGCTAAAATCTCACGTTTGTAAAGCACGCCTTCATTTTATCAGATATTTTGTCACTTGCAACTACACTTTATCCACATCTATTTAACCATGCGCTCGGCCTTTTCCACAAGCATTTTTTCGGAAAGAACCCCGATAAACACACCGCGCACAACACCATCTTTGTCTATAAAATAAGTAGTTGGTAAATTTCGAGCTTCATACTTCTCGCCAGCCTCTCCGGTTTCATCCAAAAGAACTCGGACCTTATATCCGCCGCGATTTATGAAATTTGCAACGGCGCTTTTGTCTTCCTGGCTAGAAACCGCAATAATCTTAAAAAGCGCCTCATCATTTTTGGCCAAATAGTCGTCTAAGATTTTTATCTGATCTGCGGAGGCCACGTTCCAAGTCGTCCAAAATGTCACAATCAACGGCTCGCCCAAAAAATCCGTTATTTTTACCATACGCCCTGACAAATCCGAAAGCTCAAAAAATGGAACGGGAGATCCAAGACTCGCGGCCAAGACCTCTCCACGCTTCTCCACAACCACATCTTTCGTTACTTCAGAAATCAGCGAACCTCCAAGAAAATAAAGAAGCAAAATACCCAAAACCATCGCCGCGATTATAATGAAAATCCACTTCATAATTCAAAATTTAATTTTTCCAATAAATCTTCTATCGCCCCGCGCAAACCCGTCCGCGGTTTTAAGGCAAAATCAAAATTAACGAATCGCGGAGAGATAAGCTCAAATTCCGATGTGCGCAATCTTTCAAAACCTGTCTTTTTTACCAAGATTTGATAGGTTCCTTCCGGAAGCAAAAGCTCGTATTCTCCCCGCTCGTTGCTCACCACGGGATTTTTGGTTTCGTACGCCTCTGCCTGCCACATCTGAAACGACTGGTCTTCGGAGTTTTTTACAAAGACATTTATAGAGGCACCTGGCGCCGTTTTCCCGCGCCTTATTATTTCCGCCTCGCCTATTTTTTTATTTGCGGTTTTGTTTCCCAAAGCGTCTTCTGCGGAAATTAAAAGGTCAAATTTGCCAAGTTCATCAAAAACCAGCTCCGTTTCCCACAAACCCGTGGATTTGTTCTTTGTAAGAAGAGTTACCCCACCCTTACCCTCCCCCAAAGGGAGGGTGTTGTTCTTACTCCTTCCTTGGGAAGGGGTAAGTGGTAGGTCTTTAATCTCCGCTTTCACCGTATCTGTTTCCAACGATGTCCTAAACACCAATTTAGCGCCGACCAATATTTTAAATTCATCTCCCTCCGGCAACAACATTATCGCTCCTTTAGACAAAGTAAAGCTCCCGATTCTGGGCGGCGTTGTGTCAACTGTTATTTTCTGCACGGCTTCGCCAGACAAATTTCCCGCCGCGTCCACCGCTCTTACTCTTAAATCATAATCTCCGTCTTCCAAAACAAACGGGTGCCGCGCAAGCCAGCTTGCGGATTTTTGTAAAAATCCGTCCGCAATTAAAGCCTTAAACCAATGCTCGCCATCAATGCTATATTCCACGAATTCAACTCCTGAAAAATTATCTTTTGCTCTTCCGCGCAACGCAAGAGTAAATGATTTATTGAAAGCAGTTTTAGAAAGCGGATCCAAAGTAACTTCCGGCGGCGTATTATCAATGTAGAATTGCCGCGCAGTAACGCTGGCGCTTACGCCATCTGCTGCTTCGAGTTTCAATTCATAGTCGGATCCTTCCAGAAAATTGCTCACATCCCAACTAAATTTGGCTGCGGTTGGTGATTTTAAAAGCGCCCTAAAATCTCCGCTCCCGCGGCGATAACTCAAAATTAAGCTTTCTATTTTATCTCCGTCCGGATCGGCAACTTCCCACCTAACTATAGTTTTGTGGTTAAGTCCTTTCCCTTCGCGCGGCGCCAAAAACTTCAGGGCCGGCGGATTATTGTAAATAAACGAAGTTTTTGTTTCTGGGCTTTTATTTTCCGCGAGATCAGTAGCGAAAAGAGTGATCTCGTTTTTGCCGTGGTTTCTTAAAGTAATGCCTGAGATTTTAAAAACTCCTTCAGAGTTGGCTGATGCCGAAAAGGTTTTTCCGTCAATTACCGCGCTCACTCTGCTTTGCGGCTCAGACGCTCCCTTAAGCGCAAACTGTACTCCGGCTGCTAGCGTCTTCGTCATCCAGATCACTCAAAACCTCACTTGGAAACTCAGTTTCCAAGTGAACAGCAGGAGCTGGAGGCGGACCGAAATCCACAATTACTATTTTGGTAGAACGGCCGTAAAGCCCGCGCGCGTCGCGCGCGCGGAATAAAATCTTGTAAAGCCCTTCTTTTAAGCCGGCTTGATTAAAGGTAAAGCTTTCGGAAGCCGAATTGAAAGCGCCGTCGGAGGCAATTGTAGCAGACCACGTTTTGCCGCCATCTAAGCTATATTCAACGCTGTCAATTGCGCCCTCCGAACCCAAAACTTTACCGGGGATTGCGATATCGGTTTTGTTGGATACTGCTTTTTCTCCTCCGTCAAATGAAATTGCCGGCAGATTATTTTTTACCAAAAAAGTTTCGGACACTATTTCGGTCTTTGTTGTGCCGTCGGATGCGGTAACCCTAATCTGGTACTGGCCGTCAGAGAAATCTGTCGTGCGCCAGACAACTTGTTTTCTCGAAGTGTTTTCGGAAAGCACGCTCCAAGTTGCGCCGCCATCAGCGCTTAATTCGTAAGCAAACTTAAGAGGATCATTATTTTTGTCCGAAGCGGAAATTCTGATAGTTGTCGTGCCGGTAAGCATCGCGCCTTTTTGCGGAGACAAAATCGCAAGCTCTGGAGTAAGGTTGAATTTAACAGTTAACGAAACTGCTTCGCTAGTATTTCCTGTCGCGTCCCTGGCAGAGATTCCTATAAAATTGACACCCTTATTAAAATCCGAATAGAGTTTTACGCCGTCCAAAATAAAATTGCCGTCTTTATCAGGCCTGGTTTTGTATTCGTCTTTGCCATTCACCATAACTACAACCTCCGTATCTTCGCGCGCCCGCCCTTTAATATTAACGACTTGCGATGTCGTTATATCTTTGTCCAGCGGAGATACAATGATCGGTTTCGGCGGCGGCTCAACTCCAACACTGAAACTTCCGCCGGAGGATATCACATTCCCTTCATTCCCGACCAAATCTTCTCCAGAAACCGAGATCAAGGCAGGACCATCGTAGCCAGTTGAAACGTAATAAGTCCCTTCAAACGTTTGGAGGTCCGACCTCCTTAGGAGGTCGGACCTCCTCATATCAATTTCCACCGGCCTGAAACCTCTCTGTGTCACAATTACTTTTGGCGGCCGCACCAAATCTTTGGAAGAAGTTACAATAATTTTTACATTCTCACCTTTGGAAATTTGCGGGTCGGCTTTTACGGTAAAAACCGGCGCGGTGTGATCAATTGAAAATAGGGGCGAAACACTCTCTCCGATATCTCCATACTTATCAATGGCGTTCGCCACAATACGATACAAAAATCCTTCCGGGACATCTTTGGTGTCCCACAAAAAGGCGCCTTCTCTAATCAAATCTTTGGCGATTAATTTTTTGTCTTCCTCCACCACAGATTTGCCCGGAAAAATATCAATATCATCGGCATAATAAAGAGAGACAGGATTTGGGCCCAAACCGAATCTTTCCAAAGAGGCTCCGCCCATCGTGTCATTTTGGTCTTTGGCCAAATACTTTATCTCTACACTTTTTCCAAAAACGCTTCCGGCTGCAGGAGACAAAATATTAACCTCCGGCCGGTACTGCGTAGGCCCCGCAACTCCTCCTGTGCTACCAGGGGGTGGCGGAACCACTGTGAAAATTAAAACTTCCCCACCGCTATTTTCAAGCAAAGCGCCGCTTGCTACTCCTTGTTCTTTTTCCACGCCGTCAATGCTGCAGCCGATTTCCACGCTATAAATATCTCCAACAG
>Ga0209542_10002178_pt1 | contig 44421 bp, 63 predicted proteins | sample RifCSPhighO2_01_FD_184028 | JGI IMG/M metagenome (GOLD analysis project Ga0209542, IMG submission 184028) | Soil microbial communities from Rifle, Colorado - Rifle CSP2_plank highO2_0.1 (SPAdes) (version 2) | ecosystem: Environmental > Terrestrial > Deep subsurface > Rock core/Sediment ...
AAAGATTGTTTTATAATCAACCATTTCTAGAAACTTTTATAAAACAATCTTTTCTATAATCTTTCCATGGCAGAGACAAGACAAGATTCAGCAGGTTCATTAAAACCTGGAAAATATGTAATATTTGACGGGGTCGCTTATGTTGTTAAGAGTATTGATATCTCAAAGACAGGAAAACACGGCTCTACAAAATGCAGGATTGAAGCAAGTAGTTTGATTGATAATAGGAAAGTTGTAAAAATAATTCCAAGTTCAGATAATGTTGAAATTCCAATGATAGAAAAGAAGTCTGCACAAGTATTATCCATTAGCGGAGATACAGCAAATGTCATGGATATGGAAACTTATGAAACATTCGATTTAAAAATACCAGATGATTTAAAGAATGATGTTAAAGAAGGTTCAGAAATATTATACTGGACAATATTGGATGATAAAGTTATGAAACAGGTGAAATAAAAATGGCAAAATTTCCAGAAGCATCTGCTAGACTGCACCAAAATATTTTTGTGTGTAAAAGATGCAAGACTAAAATACGGTCTAACATTCAGAAGATTATGCAGAGAAAGATAACATGCAGGAGATGTAACTCAAAAGCATTTAGACCAATTAAAAAGGGTAAATAATGGCTTTGAATATTGATTATATTTTGTTGATAATTTTTGGATTAATTCTAATAATAGTTATGTATCTGAACAGGCATAGATTAAAGATAGAAAAATTTCTTTTCCCTTTGTTCTATATAGTTATGTATAGAACTAAAGTTGGGTTGAATGCAATGGACAAATATGCCAAGAGATATCCAAGGTCTTTGGAATTTTTTGGATCATTGTCAATAATAGTTGGTTTTGTTGGGATGGTATTTGTATTTTACGAGATACTTCTCTCTTCATATGTTATACTTTTGAATCCTACAACAGCTAATGAAGGGGCAAAATTATTACTTCCCGGAGTCCAGATTCCCGGATTACCAAGGTTATCTTTCTTTCATTGGATTATTACAATATTTGTTTTAGCTGTTGTTCATGAATTTAGCCATGGCGTTGTTGCAAGATTGTATAATGTAAAAATAAAGTCATCTGGATTTGCTGTTCTTGGAATACTGCTTCCATTATTTCCTGCTGCTTTTGTCGAGCCCGATGAAAAACAATTATCAAAGAAATCAAGGAAAGCACAATTAAGTGTCGCAGCAGCCGGACCATTTTCTAATTTGCTGCTGGCTGGATTTATCTTTATTATACTACAATTTTTATTAAATCCATTTACTGCTTCATTGGTAGAATCAAATGGAATTGTTATAACAAATCTGGACAATGAGTATCCAAGTTTTAATGTAGGAATAAGTGTAGGAGAGAAAATAGAGGAGATTAATGGAGTTATTGTGTCTGATGTTGACGGATTTATAAATGAAGTTGAGAAGATCAATCCGGGAGAAGAAGTTGTAATAAAAACCAATAATAGTTTTTATAATTTAGTGGCGGCACAACACCCTAAAGAAAATGACAGGGGTTACCTTGGGGTCTCAGTCGCTCCAGAAAACGTCGGTTATAAAGAAGCAGCTGTAGAAAAATTCGGATTGACTTTAATAAAAGTATTCTTCTGGTTTGATTTGCTGATATATTGGCTATTCTTCATAAATCTAGTTGTAGGGTTAATCAATTTGTTTCCTATAATGATTACAGACGGTGCAAGGATGGCTTATATAGGATTATCATTTTTTATTGAAGATGAACTAAAATTAAAAAAAGTCTGGGGATTGTTAAATATATTTTGTATCTTCTTGTTATTAGTGAATTTTTTACCATCAGTTATTAAATATTTCTTGCCAATCTTATCAGTTTAATCTAACCATAAAGTCTATAAATAAATACATGAACTATCAATAAATGTTAGTTGATGTCCATGCACATATATACAAAGAGTATTTTAATGAAGACATAAATGAAATTATTGAAAAGGCAAAAAAAAATAATGTTGTTTCTATAATAAATGCTGGAATAAACCATGAGACTAATAAGGAAGTAATAGAATTATCAAAGAAATTCTCAATATTGAAATCTTCATTAGGATTATATCCCTTAGAAGGAATAAAATTAGAAGAAGATCAGATAAATGAAACAATAAATTTTATTGAGAAAAATAGAAATAAGATCATTGCTATTGGCGAAGTTGGTTTAGATTATCATTATGTAAAAAATAAGAATAAGGAACAAAAAGACATTTTTCAAAAAATAATTAATATTGCCGAGAAATTAGATCTTCCGATTGTTGTACATTCTAGGGGGGCAGAATCAGATTGTGTTGAAATGTTAGAGTCTTCTAAAATAAAAAAAATAATTATGCATTCTTTCTCTGGAAATATGAAATTAATAAAAAGAATCGGAGATAATGGATGGACTTTTTCTATTCCAACAAACGTCGTTTATTCTACACAATTTCAAAATATCGTCGACAAGACATCAATATCAAAAATTTTGACTGAAACCGATTCTCCATACTTATCTCCTAAAAAAAATGAACGCAATGAACCTTCAAATATAATTTATTCAATTAAAAAAATTTCCGATATAAAAAAATTAGAAAAAGAAGAAATTGAAAAATTAATTTTTTTAAATTTTCAAAAAATTTTCATTAAATAGAAACCTTTTTATAGTTAAAATACAGTAATAGTTATAGAAAATTTTTTTAAAAAACTAAGGGGTGATATTATATGGCTGCAAGAAGAAAAGCTTCAACAAAAAGAAAAGCTAAAAAGACAACAAAAAGGAAGAGGAGATAATCCTCTTCTCATATATTTTTTCTTATCATTTCTATTCAAAAATTATTTATTATTCAAATTAACGACGGAAAATCAAAATTATACAATAAATTTAAATTAAAAATATTTAGATAAATAATACCTTTCCTTCATTTCCTGGATTAATGATCTTTGTTTGATTTATTTTATCGACGACACCGAAATTTTCATGGAAATGTCCGCATATAACTAATTTCGGATTTACCCTATTTATGAATTTTCTTATTGACAAATTGCCTGCATGCCCTATTCCTTTTAAAAAATCCAACTTTGTATTATACACCGGAGCATGAGTTACTAAAACAATAATCTCATTTTTTCCTTTTTTTATATTTTTACTCCAATTTTCAAATTCCAAGTCAATCTTTGAGAAACCACCCCCACCGAATCCAATGAATGAATAATTATCTACTCTATAAATTCCTTTATGTATATAGATGAAACCATATTTTTTACATAATTTTTTTAGTTCTGAACCCATCTCATGATTACCATGTATGATTAATAATGGTTTTTTAATTGCCTTTAATTGATTAAGAACAACATCTAGATCAATACTAAAATTTGACAAATCACCGGCACATACAACAATATCAACTTCTTTTGATTTTTCTATAATCCTTTTTATAGAACTTTTATTTCCATGAGAATCAGTGAAAACTAAAATTTTCATAAGTTTTTTAAACTAACCCTCTTTTAATAATTAACGTTTAATTGGGGGGTGAAGGAAGACACTCAAAAATTGAAGAAATTATTAATTTTAGGCATAGACCCAGGAACAACAACAGCTTATGCCATTCTGGATATTGATGGAAATATCATTGATATAAAAAGCAAAAAACATTATAGTCCTAGTTCTTTAATAATGGATACAGTAAAATATGGTAGAGTATTATTAGTTGGAACCGATGTTAAGAATACTCCATTTTTTGTCAAAAAAATAGCTACCCGACTAGGAGCTAAAGTAATCTCTCCTGATTATGATCTTAAAATTAATGATAAAAAAGAACTTACAAAAGATTATAAAAATATGAATGATCATGAAAGAGATGCTTTATCTTCGGCTATTTTCGCTTTCAAAAGAAAAAGGAGCTTGTTAAATAAGGTTAATTTGTATCTTGAAAAAAACAATAGAACTGATTTAAAAAATGAAATGATGGAATTGTTAATGCTAACCCCAATGACCTTAACGGAAGCATTCAATAGTCTAATCCAAGTTGATAATGAAATTAAAGTTAAAAGGAAGAGGAACAAAACAGGAATTAATATTGAATTTAAGAAAAATGAGATTGAGTTATTAAAACAACAAAATTATAATCTAATGAAAGAAATAAATATCTTAAAAGGAAGATTAGTAAAAAAAGAATCCGAGATAGATCATAAAATAAAAGAATCATTAAAATTTAAAGAAAAAAGAATTTCTCAATTAAGCGAAGAATCAAGAAAGTATTTATTAGAAATAAAGAAATTGAATAATCGGATATCAAAGCTCAATTCTTATCTAAGATTGACAGAGAGCCACATATTAGTGAGTAAAGTTGGAAATCTAAGCAGAGATATAACATTTAATGTTAACAAAATTTTGTTCGTAGAAAATCCAAATATTTTTAGCGAAAAATTATTTAGTAAAATAAAAGATGAGATTAATGTAATAATTTACAAAATAAAACCAAATGAAATCATTAATGATAGACTAAGTCAAGTATTGATAGATGTGTCAAAGCTCAAAATGGAAGAAGATAATGATTTTATCCTTATTGATAAAGAGTCATTGAATAATGAAATAAAAAAAACCAATCTCTTAGACAATATCATCAAAAATTATAAAAAAGAAAGAGCTAAGCTTCAATATAGCCAAGCATGAATCCTTCTTCTATTTCATCTATTATGTCTCCCTCTAATTGTTCTTCTATTTCTTTAGTTTCGTAGATATCCATTTTTATCACCCCTCCTTTTTTTTATTATGCTATCATCAATCTTTAGTCTTCTTAGCTGTTCACTAAATATGTCTTCAATATATCTTGTATCAAAATTCATTTTCCTCACCCCTTTCCAGCGTTGAGTCCTATTATAATCATAAACCAATAAATAGTAAGATCTCTGATTCTATATTCATCAAAATTAAGATAGTTCTTACTACTTAGGATAAATTCCATAATCTCACCTCAACGATTTTATATTACTATTAAGGAAATTTTATTTATATAGCTCACGCGGGTGGTTGTCCGCTGTCCGCTAGACATATACTGGAAAATATAGATTAGAATATTAGATTAATTTTTCGCCAGTTTCTTTGTCTATTATATGTATAACTGTTACAGGACATGCTTTTGCTGCTTCCATATGCTGTTCTAATTGGTCTTCTGTTATCTCTAACTCAAACATTTGGTCTCCCTTATCATTACTAGTCTTTAGAATTGCTTTTCCTTCTTCGTCCATTTCCCATGCCTCTGGCAATGCAGCAACACAGGCAGCTGCGCCTATACATCCTATTCTGTCATACTGAACTATGTATCTTTTTTCTCCCATATTAATCACAAAAACTTAACTCAATATTACCCTTTTTATACTTTTCCAATTATAACAATATATTCAGAATTCATCAAGTTTCTTGATTGAGCTATAGTTTAATACAAGCGTTTTACCACCTTTATCTGAAATTGCATTTTCTGCGGTTATGATGTTATCTTCAACTAATTTGCTTATTTTTCTCTTAAATGTCTTATAAGAAATTTCATTGTCTTTTTTGTAAATATCATAAATCTCAGTTATTGTTTTTCCAGAGTTTGATTTTATTAGTTTAAGTATATTATTGATATCATCTTCAAAATCATTTGTATTTTTAGTTTTATAATCATCTAATTTCTTAATTGCATTTTCTGAATGTTCCAAAATTATTTTTTTAGAAGACCCATCTTCAGCAATGTTTCCAGCCTCCCTTAATAAAAATAATCCGGCCCTTATATCTCCTAATTCATAAGATTTCTTGGCTATTAATTCAAATGCTTTTTGTTCCCATACATCCTTTACAAAACCATACTCAATTCTCTTTCTTAGTATTCCTTTTGTTTGCTCTAAACTATATGGTTTAAATCCCAACTCTTCTAAGGTTAGTCTTGACCTTAGTCTTGAATCTAAATTAATCAGCCAATCTTTATCGTTTGTTATAAAAAAAACTGTTTTCTTATAAACATCTTCTAATATGTAATAAATTCCATCTATCTCAGTTAATTTATCCGCTTCATCCATAACAAATACGGCTGTTTTTTTGTTTAGGATATTTTTTATTTCTTTGAAAAGTTCATCTGTTGTCTTGTTATGCACCCATTTGTAATCAATCTGCTCACAAATACTTAAAGCCATTTTATGTGTAGTATCCTTTTTCCAGCAGTTTATGTATATTTTGTAAACTTCATCATATTCCTCTAATTCATTCAAGACATGTTTCAAACAAACTGTTTTTCCAACCCCTGGATTTCCGAATATAAGCAAATTCTTTCCATTTCTGTTTTGTAGTAATGGCCTAATACAAGAGGCAATATACCCTTGTTCTGATTCCCTATATGGAACCAATTTTGGCTGGAAATCAAAATCTAGTTGTTCTGGATTAAGAAATAATGATTCAGAATCCTTTAACATATCATCAAATAGTCCCATAGCAATAGGATAAACATTTAGTTTTTTAATTATTTGGTTCTGCTGACTATATGTTTTTATACTAAATATTTATTTTAATAGTATGGAGAACATAGAGGTTGAAATTAAGAGTTTTATAACAAAAGAAGAATATGATGAATTAGTTAAATTCTTCAGAAAAAATGCTGAATTTATAAACGAGGACAATCAAACAACATATTATTTTGATTGTGAACAAGATTTAAGAATACAAAAAAATGATTTTTTCTCTAAAATATGCCTGAAGAAAGGCGAACTACATGATCAATATAGGGAAGAAATAGAAGTCAAATTTGATAAGGAAGACTTTGAATATTTAGAAAGACTATTTTTGAATTTAGGATATAATATTCAGATAAAATGGTTTAGGAAAAGGCATTCCTTTAAATGGGCCGATATTGATGTTATGCTTGATTATACAAATGGTTATGGGCACATAATAGAATTAGAAAGCAAATCATCTGAAGAAAATAAAGGGATCATTTTAAAAAAACTTAAAGAAAGATTAGATAGTTTAAATATTAAATTAACACCAAGAGAAGAATTTGAGAAAAAATTTGAACATTATAAAAATAACTGGAAAGAATTAATAAAAGAATAATTATTTATTTTCTACTAAAACCACATCATTTTCTATCTTGACGTCATATTTTTCAACCTTAAGATTTGAATTAAACACAGTTGAACCATCTCGGACATTATATTCCCAGCCATGCCAGGGGCACATTACAACATCGCTACTTAATTTGCCTTCACCCAATGGTCCTCCCGCATGCAGGCACGTATTGCTAATAGCGAAAATCTCTCCTTTAACATTAAATAAAGCCACTTCTTTGCCATTTACCCTCACTATCATATTTTTTCCTTGCGGTAAATCATCTAAATTACAAACCTTAACAAATTCAGTCATTTTATCTCTCTCCGAATTAGGTTTTTTATTCTAGAAGTATTATATAAACTTATTCTTTAAGTAATAAATCTAAAATTATTGGCTTGTTCTAAACTGAATAATTCTTTTCCTATTCCCCTTCCTATAAAATAGAAAGAATGAGCACTTATTCTTGACAATAAATCAATTAATCTTGTCTTTTCTTCATAAGTTATTAGATCAGCCTCTTCTATTCCAGCCAATTCTTTAGTTATATTAATAGCTAATTCTTTATCCCCCAACTCATCTATTAATCCTAGTTCTTTGGCTTCCTTTCCGAAATAAAAAAACCCATCAGCCATTTTCTTAACCTCTTCTCTTTTAAGATTCCTGTTTTTAGAGACTTCATCTATAAATGCTTCATGAACTATATCCAATTTATTTTGTAATAATCTTCTTTCCTCGGGAGTTAACTCTCTGAAAGGGCTTCCTGCGTCTTTATATCTCCCGGCAACCAATCTTTCATAATTAACCCCATAATATTCCATTAATCCAGAAAACTCTAAATAAGAACTTGTTACTCCGATTGATCCTGTAATAGATAATGGGTCAGCAACAATTTTGTCAGAGTTTGTAGCTATCCAGTAAGCACCAGAAGCCCCAACTTCTCTTATTAAAGCCACTACTGGCTTATCAGTTCTTTTAATTTCATTTGATATCTCTTCAGATGCAACAACAGTTCCACCAGGACTATTAATCTCTAAGATTATACCTTTTACACTATCATCAGAATTTGCTTGTTTTATCCATTTTGTAATGGTTGCCGAGGAAGTACTTCCACTTATAAATAGATCTTCTGAACCTTCTCCTGTTATTGTTCCCTTTATAGGAATTACTGCTATCTTATCGCCAAAATCTTCAACCCCAAATAATCCTGAGATCGAATAACTAATTAAAAGTAATCCTACTACTACCATTATAAAAAACCAAAATTTTTTCATTTTTCCATTACTCTTGTGTTTGATAGTCTTTCAGTATATCTTTGCCCATTGCTATTGAAGATGAATATTGTGTCTATTATTAATAAAGGTAGTGAAATTTTTGTTATATTTCTTATTAATATCTGTAAGAAATCAACATTTCTTGTAGTTGAGACAACTTGTATATTCATAATATATTTTCCGACAGTTTGTCCCATCTTATATTCTAATGATACCCAGTATATTAAAGAGATGACAGAAACTATCATACTTACTAATAAAATAGATCTTAAATCATTAAATGCCATGCTAAAAACATTTTCTGCATAAAAAATATTTAATTTACTTCTAAAAGGAGAAATTATTAACATTATAACAAATGAGTCAATTATATATGCCGCTAATCTTTTCCAAAAAGAAGCAACATTGTTCTTTCCTAACAGCTTATTTAATTCACTTTTTTTGAGGCGCATCATTTTATTAAAAAATTATTATATATAAAAACTATTATTCTTATTCAAACTAATTTTATGCAGTAAAAGCATATATGCATATTTAATAAAAGCATATATGCATATTAGTGATATTATATGTACAAAAGCGAAATTCTTTTAAATAAAACACCTATAATATTCTGATGTTTTTTAGGAGGGACTGTTTTCACACACTATATTATATTAGCATTAATCATATTTTTGCCCATAACAATGGGTAATGTAGAAGGAGCTACGTTAGACATAGAATTTGTCTTGAATAGTAATAAAGCACATCAAACATTATCTTATAATTTTTCAAAGCCAATAGTTGATAATTCATTAGAATATACAATTGCTAGTGATATTGATAATGTCAACATATTAGCTAATAGAAAAGAAGCTGATTTTGAAATAAGCAAAAATGAGGAAGTAAATACAATAAAAATAAATTCTTCAGAACCAATTAACGATTTACAAATGTCTTTTAATGTAAATGATGTTATATTTAAGAATGGTAATATAAATCATTTTTTTACTGAATTGTCTTTAGATAAAAAAATTGTTTCTGACATTTCGGTAAAAGCAGTAATTCCCGCCGGTTACGGGTTATATGATAATTCATTTAAGCCGGAATCTGGAACAGTAACTAGTGATGGACAAAATGTTGTTGTTGAATGGGATGACGTAGATACAAGTAAACCATTACTTTTTTCTGTTAAATACAGAAAAGTAACTTTTCCAAGTTGGATTTTATGGACCTTAATAGTTTCATCTTTGACCATATTACTAATCTTGTTATATTTTCAATATCAACAAAAAACAGAGAAAGCGATGTTATATGGTTTTAGGGAAGATGAAAAGAAAGCCCTTGTATTCATTAAAACACATAAAAATATATTACAAAAAGAGCTTCAAAATGAGTTTAAATTTTCACGTGCCAAATCTACAAGAATTGTGAAAAGATTAGAAGAAAAAGGATTGATAACAAAAGAAGAATTTGGTAGAACAAATAAGCTTATGTGGAGGGGAGAATTTTCCGAAAAAAAATATGATGTAAAAGATTTTAATGAAAGATTAAATCAAACATTCAATTTCTGGGAAAAATTAAAATAAATCAGCATTTAATCCGTTTTTCTATTTGTTTCAAATTGTTTCAAAGCTGTTTCACATTGTTTCAAGAACAAATTAAGTATCTGAAACACTTTCTATTATTGTCATAGTGTTAGTGCGCACAATGTATCCTAGGCACATTGGTTGCACTATATGGATAAGTATATTTGGGGGTGAAAGAATGAAAAATGAAAAATATAAGCAAATAGCTGGTGCGCTAGTTGTTGTCTTTTTATTGTTAGCAGCACCTTTTGCTTTTGCTAATGGTTCTAGTGTAGATACATCTAGCATAAATGTAGATGTAAACACAGAATCGCAGTCAGAAGCAAGTGCTGAAGCAACTGGAGATGATTCTAGTGCGGAAGCAGACGCTAGTTCTGAATCGGGGGTCGAAGTAGATGCCAGTATTTCCGATGGTGATGGGTCTAGTGTTGATGTAAAAGCAGATGCTAAATCTGAAGCAAATGCACAAGCAACTTCTGAAGTAGATGAAGATGATGATTGTGACACTGGATGCGATGATGAAGATACATCAAGTGAAGCTGAAGCAGAAGCAAGTGCTGAAGCTGAAGCAGAAGTAAGTGTTGAAACATCTTCCGGGACAAGTGATAACTGTGGTAACAAATGTAAACCTAAATGCGACAGTGATTGTGATGAAAACACATCTATAGAATTAGAAGCAACAGCTGAAGCTGAGTCTGAAGCACAAGCAAGTACAACCTCATCAGGAGGATCTGGTGGTGGAAGCTGTAATGATTGTGACGAATGTGACACTGGATGCGATAACGAAAGTACATCAAGTGCAGAAGCTGAAGCTAGCGCAGAAGCTGAAGCTGAGGTTGAAGTAGATAATAACAATGACTGTGGTAGTGAATGTGATGAAGATTCAACAATAAAAGCAGAAGCTAGTGCAGATGCAGATGCAGAAGCTGAAGCAACTGGAGAAGGTAGTTCAGCATTTTCTAGTGCTGTAGCAAAAGCCGAAGCAACCGTTAATGTAGTCATTTCTGCATGTAATGAGATGATAGATGCAATAGTCAAAGCCGTTGCAGAAGCCCAAGCAAATGCACAAGCAACTTCTGAAGTAGATGAAGATGATGATTGTGACACTGGATGCGATGATGAAGATACATCAAGTGAAGCTGAAGCAGAAGCAAGTGCTGAAGCAAGTGCTGGATCATCATCTGATACAAATGACCACTGCGGAAGTAGATGCAAACCTAAGCCTAAATGTGGTACTGAATGTAATAATACAGAAGACACATTAGGCGAGGCAAATGCTGACGCAGAAGCTGAAGCAGAAGCAGAAGTTGAAGTAACAGCTGAGTCTGAAGATGAGGGTGGTGTAGAAGCATTAGCTAATGCTGATGCAGAAGCTGAAGCTGAGTCTGAAGCTGAATTAGACAAAGCTTGTAATGAAGCTAAGGCTTACGCTAAATCTGTAGCTGAAGGTAGATCTGAGGCTATAACAAAGGTGTATGAACTTATAACTTCATTTGTAGAAGCTATGACTAAAGTATTCACTTCTGCTGAAGTAGATGGAGATGAATTAGGCATTGCTGTAGCAGAGGCTATGGCTAAAGCTTATGCAGAAGTTAATGTATTTGCTGACGCAGAAGCTGAAGCATACGCTAAGGCTTTGAGTGAGGCAAGAGCAGAAGCAGAAGCAAAATGCGGGGAAGCTTCAGAAGCTAAGGCAAAAACTAACGCTAAAGCTAGTGCAGAAGCAAGAGCAGAAGCAGAAGCAAGAGCAGAAGCAAGTGCAGAAGCTCATGCAGAAGCTGAAGCTCATGCAGAAGCATGCATTGGATCAGATGAGTTATCTGATGCCGAAGCTCATGCAAAAGCTAGTGCTGAAGCTTCAGCTAGAGCATACGCACATGCAGTAGCATCTGCATTTGCTAGTGCAAGAGCAGAAGCATACGCTAAAGCAGTAGCTAGCAGTTCTGCTGGAGATGCAAGTGCTAAAGCAACAGCTGAGGCAAATGCTAAAGCAGCTGCAGAAGCTGCCGACAAAGCAGAAGCTGAAGCAGAAGCAAGTGCTGAAGCTGCCGCTAAAGCAAAAGCGCATGTAGAAGGACTTGGAAAAGCAGAAGCAGATGCTGAAGGTATTGCTCATGCTGAATCAGATGGTGAGGATGAAGCAAGCGTTGATTCAAACACATTAGCTGAAGACAATGGTGAAGCAGAAGCAGAAACTTTAGCAGAAGCTAGCTCAGAATAAGCCCTTCTGGGTTTTCTTTTTTTCTTTTTTAAAATTAATTCAGTAATATACTCAGATGATAAAAAAGAATCTATCGAGGAAAAATGGAATCAAAATTAAAGTTCATGCTAATTACAATATTTGGATTAACTTCAGTACTGGGGGTTATATTCACTAGCTTATTGATCCATGAAGGAATTCATATCTTACAATTAGGAGAAGCAGAAAGCATTTGTTATGATATGCAACAGGATACATTTATGCATGTCTCTCATGATTTAAACAAAGTATACAATGGAAAAATAATTTACGATAAAAACATAGGCTACTGGGAAAAACAGGCAGTTATAGGGGAAAATATCTTTTTAGTGTTATTAAGTATGTTGATGGGTTTTATTTTAAGAAGATAAAATAATGTAGGGGGTGTAACAATGAATAATCTAATTAATTATTTAATCGAGATGAAGGGTGTTTCGAATAGCTTGATAGAAGAGACAGATTTTTGTAGACAATATATACTTTCAAGAATTAGTAAAATAATAACAAGTTCAACCCATACCTCTGTAGAAAAATTGAATCTTATCACACAATTTGAGGAAGGGTGTAGTTTTGCTAGATAATATTAATTGGAATATGACTGTTTCACATTGTTTCAAGAACAAATTAAGTATCTGAAACAGTCCTTATTCAAATTATAATGGGCACTATATCAATTGGGGGTGACAAAAATGAAAATGAACAAATTTAGTGCAATTATTTCAATATTGATTATTGTAGCTTTACCTTTGGTTGTAGCACAAGGGGTAAATGATACAAGCACTTTAAACAATAATGGTAATGATACTACCAATGACACATTTATCCAAAATGATACTTTCAATGATACCTTAGACGAAGGTGATGAAATATTGGAAGAAGATTTGGTAAATGATTCGGAATTGGAAAATGATTCTGATAATGAAAGTGTACAAACTATGGATGAGGAAGTAACTTCAACAAATTTAGGATTCCGTCAATTAGGAGAAGCATTAAATGATTTTATGTTTAATCTTCAATCAGCTTTTACATTTAGGGAAGAATCAAAATTGGAGTTACTTCAGGATAGGGTAGAAGAATTAAGAGTACGTCAACAAGAATGGGTTGAATTAAAACAACAGGCATTGATTAAATTTGGTAGTGAGGACTCTGACGCAGAAGAGAAACAGGATGTTTTAGATAGACTTAAAGAAAAACATAATGACATAATAAAAGATTATGTTGAAGTCATCTATGATTTAAATACAATTAAGGTTGAAGCAAAGGAAGATGGAGAAGTAGATATAGAACAAAGAGCAAATAATTTTGCATCAGGAATAGAAGATTCTGATCTTTCACTTGGATTGAATACTAATAGTGAAACTGATTTAGCAGAAGAGATAGATGATGAATCAACAAGTGAAACTAGTGTTTCAGCTCAAGAGGCTATAGAAATTGCTGAAGATGAGTTTGATTTTGATGCAACTAGTGTTACTGAAAGGGAGATGAATGGCCGTTTAGTTTATCTCGTCGAAGGAACCAGAAGTGATACATTTGGAACAACAGAATTAGATGGAGTATATCAAGTATTAATTGATGCAGATACTGGAATTATCTCGTCTGTCAATATTAATATAGGTATAGCATCAGGAGAGACTATAGAAAATGATTCATCAGGCATTGATAATCAAACAACCAGTAATCAAACAACTAATCAATCAACTGGTAATCGGTCTATTGGTAATCAATCCGGAACAATGAATGAATCAAGAACAAATAGAACTGATAACAGAACTGAAGCTGGGGGGGAGGTAGAAGAAGACATTGAAATTAGCATTAATGGAAATATCGACTTTTCAGAAGATGATGAAGAAAGGCTTAGGGATTTAGTTGAAGATTTTATAGAGTCCACTAATGAGGCAAAAATTGCAATAGAGGTTGATAAAGATGAGGGAGCAATTTCAATTGCAAGCAGCATATCTGGGGATTTAACCTCTGAACAAGAGGAGAGATGGGATGAGATACAAGAAGAGATAAGATCATTAGTGAGTGAATTTTCAAGTGTCCAACTTAGGATAGAAGCAGAGAGAGAATTTAGTAGAGAGTCTAACCAAACTAGTTCAAGCAGAGCAAGTGCTAGTGCCAGAAGTGAAAATGAAACTGCTAATGCTAGAGCAAGTAGTGAAGCTAGAAGTGAAAGTAGTTCAAGTAGTGGCTACTAAGAATTAGTTCAACCAAATTTATCTTTTCTTTTTTTTATTTATCTTTGGAGGATAAAATGAAGAAGAGGTTTTTAAAATGGAAACAAGAAATGAAACTATCTATTAAAAAAGAATTAAATAATGAGAGTTGTATTCACAATATTGCCCTTGGAGCAAGTGTTGGAACATTTATTTCTACAATACCCACACCAGGATTTAATATTTTACTTGCATTATTAGTATTATCTATACTTAAAATATTTGGAAAATCAATGAGTTTATGGGCTGTTTTTGCATCCTTTGCTTTTTGGAATCCAATAATCCAACTTCCTGTTTATATTGGAAGTATGACTATTGGTTATCTTTTATTCCAGAAACCATTTCCACAGAGTTTATTGTCCTTTGAGACGATAAAAAACTTTTCTATTCAATATTTTGCTGGAGCATTTATATTAGCTTTAATTATATCTCCACTTTCTTATTTTTTAGTAATAAGGATTTTAAAATTGTATAATAAAAGATCAGATACAACTAACTATAATAAAAGTTTTAATACATTTACTGTTTCAAAAATTAGATTATTATTTTTTGTTATTGTTATAACCACTTTACCATTAGTTTCTGCTTTGAATATAGGCTCACGGTCGTCCCATAAGACTTATCCAGATGAGTCAGACATATTAGTAACTAATAATGAAATTAATACAAAATTATCTGATGTTAAATATTTACTTGGTTACTTAAATTATTTTAATATCACAAAAGAAAAAATATCATTAATCTTAAATCCAGATAATAATAAATAGAAGATTTACGTTTATCTAAAATAAGCATATAATAAAATCTATTTTGGGGTGAGTTATGGTATCAAGCGTTACATTAGGAATAATAAGCATAATCTTTGGAATAGCAGTAATAGCATTTCCAAAATTTTTGAGATTTATTATTGGATTGTATTTTATACTCAGTGGAATACTCATTTTAGTGTAATCTATAATTAAAAACCTTTATATATCTAATAATCTCATTAAAATCCAATGGATAACGACAATAAGATGCTTATATTAGCTGTTGTAGTTGTTGTAGCATTGGGATTCTTAGGATTTGTATTTGGTGATTTGACTGGATATTCTACTAGGGATAGCAATGAAAAAACATTAACGAGACTTTATATCTCATCTAACCCAGATATTATTGAAGAATTTAGTCCTACAATTGGAGCAAGTGATTTTGTTTATTTTACAGTTGAAGTAGGAAGTGCAGGAGTAAATGATCAGATTTCTTTTTATGAAGTAGACGGATTGAATGAGAGAAGAAGATCCCAGACACATATTGAATGTACTGGATATATATGCAGGCCAAACAGAGTTGAGGTAAAGAAATATAAAATTCCATCTTCATGGGAAGGGGAATACTGTGCTAAGGTTTATGATAGGGAATTTGCTGAAGATGTCAAAACCTGTTTCTTTGTAGAATAAATTTAATATTTTATTTTATTAGCGTTAAAATACATAAGAGTAACTAATGCTGCTATCACAAAACTGATACTAAAGAATTGTTCTATCTTCATTAAGTATGAGATTAACATAAGTAACGGTAGGAAGAAAATACGTGAAAAATTATATAAGAAGTCCTGACTGATTATAAATAAGCTTTTACTTTTAGTTTTTCTTGATATGTCATAAAACTGGCTTGACCAAGAAACCATAAGTCCATTATTAACTATATTTCCTAGAATATGATTTCCTGATATGAGTAATATACCCGTTATAAAAGTTCTAGATAACCATATAACAGAAGAGATAATTGCTGTCAATGATAATAATTTTTCTCTAAATCCTGAATCACTCAAATAACCAACTAAGTAAGTAGTTATTAACCCAGCTAATAATCCTAATGAAATAATACCTCCAAAATTTCTAATATTCTCAATGTTAATGAATATGAATAGTGGCCATATTATTCTTCCAACCATTGTTACGGAAGCATATCCAATCGAAGATAATGAGTAGGGTAAAATTTTTTTATCTTTAAGAATGATGAATAAAGATTTTGTGCTCAATTCACCAACAATTTTTCTTTCTGGAAAGAATAACAATGGAATTATCATCAAAAATAAGATTAAAACACCAACATTGAATGTAAATTTAAAACCAAACAAACTTATTAATGTACCACCTATGAATGGAGCACTAAATTGGACTAATTGACCAACCATATTTCTAAATCCAACTTCTCTTCCAACATATTTTTTATCAAAAACACTGGAAAAATTAATATGATACCCTGAGTTGAAGAATATTCTATTTAGTGTTAAAAAAAGAGGAAGAATATAAAATAGAATTGGATATGAGTCTATATAATTTAGTCCAAGATAATATATAACTGAAAAAGGAATACTAAGAATAATCATTTTCTTGTCAGTAAGTCTTTTTATTAATGGGAGTAGTAATAATAAGAATGATACAAAGTATAATGCATCTATAAAATAAAAATATAAAATTCTATGAATTTCAAATCCCAATTCCCAGAAATAAATTGGAACAAATATACTAATTAATCCCTGTGCTAGATTAGAGAGTGCGAGAATAATATAAAGGGCATCTATTTCTCTGTTTCTGAAAAAATGAAAATGTTCTCTATCAAAAAACATAATACATAAATAATCTTATTATATTAAAATGTTTTTCTAAATTACCTGAATTATACACAGAATCTGATTATTTGCTGATATTTTCTATCTTATTTTTGAAACTAGATTAGTATTATTAGTATAATCCCCATAAATTGAAAATTCAGTACAGAGAGTCTTAATAAGTTAATATTATAAATCCTTTTTTTCTGTTTAGATTATGGAATTTTTGCAGCATTTAGTTAGAGAAATAAAAGAAAGAAGAATAGAAGATGTAGAAGGGATTCTGAAATTAAGAGACTCATTAGCTAAAGTTTATAAGCCAAGACACCTCCCATCTTTAATTCAAATATTATTGAATTCTGATGATCATAATAAAACAAAGTTTATCCAAACAAAGCCAGTAAGAACTATCTCCGGGGTTGCTCCAATAGCTATAATGACTTATCCAAGAGCATGTGATCATGGAACATGCACATTTTGTCCTGGAGGTCCAAACTCATTTTTTGGTAGTGTTCCAAAAAGTTATACAGGAAATGAGCCTGCATCAATGAGGGCTTTGAGGAATAAATTTGATGCTTATCTACAAGTGTTTAACAGATTAGAACAATATTCATTGTTAAATCAAGTTCCTGAGAAAGTTGAATTGATAATAATGGGAGGAACTTTTCCTTCTTATCCTTTAGAATACCAAAATGAATTTATAAAAGATGCATTAAAGGCCATGAATGATTTTAGTATAATATTCTTTAAAGATGATAAATTTAATTTTGAATATTTTAAGGAATTTTTTGAGTTGCCTTCTGATATTTATTCTAAAGAAAGAATTGAAAGAATACATAATAAACTATTAAAATTAAAAGGCTCAACATCCCTGGAAGAAGAACAATTAAGGAATGAAAAAATAAAGATTAGATGTTGTGTCTTAAACATAGAGACTAAGCCAGATGTATGCAAAGAAGATCATATCAACCAGTTATTAAACCTTGGAACAACAAGGGTTGAATTAGGAATACAGACACTAAACAATAATATATTAAAAATCACTAATAGAGGACATACTGTAGAAGACTCAATTAAAGCTACCCAATTATTGAAAGATTCTTTCTTAAAAACATGTTACCATATGATGCAAGGACTTCCAGACTCAACAAAGGAAGAAGACATAAATAATTTCAAAGAAATATTCTCAAATCAGGATTACAAACCAGATGCACTAAAAGTTTATCCTTGCATGGTCATGCCGGGTACTCCATTGTATGAACAATACAAAAAAGGATTGTTCAAACCAATTAATACTAAAGAAGCTGCTGAAATCATAATTGAAGGAAAAAAATTTATTCCAAAATACTGTAGAGTTATGAGAATACAGAGAGATATTCCGACAAAAGTAACAATAGACGGAGTAAATATAACAAACTTCAGACAATATGTTCATGAGATAATGCAAAGAAGAGGAATAAAATGTAATTGTATAAGATGCAGAGAGCCGAAGAATAGAGAAATTGATTTTGATAGCATAAAAATGATTAGGGAAAATTATGAAGCCTCAAATGGGAATGAAATTTTTATCTCGATGGAAGATATAAAAAATGATATTTTACTTGGATTTATAAGATTAAGAATCCCCCATAAACCATTCAGAAAAGAAATAACAAATAATTCAGCAGGAATAAGAGAGTTACATGTTTATGGGAAATCTATTCCTTTGGGAGAAAAAGGCAAAATACAGCACAATGGCATTGGAAAACAATTGTTAAATGAAGCAGAAAAAATAGCTATAGAAGAATTCGACATTAATAAAATGCTAATTATTTCCGGAATTGGCGTAAAAGAATATTTCTCAAGATTTAATTATAATAAAGATGGCCCATACATGTCAAAACTTCTATAGAAATCTATTTATACTAAAAATCTATCAGTCATCTAATGGTAGAGTTGGGTGGAAGTATAAAATTAGAGGGTTTTGATTCAGTAGATTCTGGTTCTTTAATTATAGTTAAGAAGATAGTTGGAAATTATACAAAAAAGGTAATGAATAATAATGCTGACTATAAAGGATTAACTATCTCATTAAATAATTCTGAAGCTTATGAAATAAAAGCAGAATTAATGTTGGGAGATAAAACCCATAATTCGGAGTCTAAAGGCAGTAATATCTTCATGGCTCTAAATGATGTCCTTAGTAATCTCCCTTAATATAGGCTTTGTATAAAAAAGCTCAGTGACTTATGCGAAGGACTTTATTAATAAAGGGATTTAGTATAATAATCTATAAATAATAAGAATTATTTCTTTCAAAATGAAAGGTTTAGATCTCAAAAAACCTTTGGTCGTTATTGATATTGAAACGACTGGTTTGAACAAACAAGAAGATAGAATTGTAGATATATTTATTATAAAAATTCATCCTAATGGAAAACAAGAAACATTAAAATCTCTTATTAATCCAACCATTCCTATTACTCTTGAATCTACACAGATTCATGGAATAAAAGATGAAGATGTTAAGGATAAGCCCACATTTAAGGAGTTTTCTAATAAGATAGTTGATTTTATAGCTGATTGTGATTTATGTGGATATGAATTGAGATTTGATTTAGAAATTCTTGAATCGGAGTTTAAAAGGATAGGAGTTGATTATTCAAAAGAAGGAAGAGTTATACTGGATGTAAAACAAATTTATTTTAAATTAGAGCCAAGAGATTTAAGTTCTGCATATCGAAAATACTGCGGGAAAGAACTAGAAAAGAACCATAGAGCAGAGAATGATGTTAAAGCCACAATTGAAGTACTTGAAGCCCAATTAAAACAATATAATGAATTACCTCGTGATGTAATTGCATTACAAAATTTTGTAGCCCCTAGAAATCCATCATATATTGATGAAGAAGGGAAATTTATATGGCATAATGGGAAAGCAACTATAAATTTTGGAACACATCAAGGAAAAACACTTGAGTTCTTGTCGAATAATGAACAGGATTATTTAAGATGGGTTACGACTGCAGATTTTTCTTCTGAAGTTAAACTTATTGTGAATGGGGCTATTAATGGGAAATTTCCAGAACCTAAATCAAATGAAAATAACTGAAAAACCCACCATTAAAGCGTCATGGCTTGGTTCCCATGAATATTGTGAGTATAAATGGTATCTAGAAAATGTCCTAAAAGAAGATATCCCGATAGTTAGAGCAATGATTATTGGTAAAGAAGTTCATAAAATAAAAGAGGATGAATTTAAAAAAGTTGCAAAACCTACAACACCAAAGGAGTTTCTAAAAAGTAAATTATATACAATAACTAAAGAAATTACATTGGAGAAAGAATTTAATAATTTTATTTTAGTCGGAAAAATAGATGAGTTGGGAGTGGATGTGGATTATCTATATGTTATTGATGATAAACCAAGAGCAAAACCCTATCTAGGGACCAAGAGACAAATTTGGGCTTACTGTATTCTAGTTAAGGAGTTTATTAGAGAAGATTATCCTGAATATTTGAATAAAAAGATATTTGCTATTTTAAGGGATAGAGATTCGGATAACGAAGTTTGGAAAGAAGAATTTAGTAAAAATAATGTAATAGATGTTTTAAATATAATTAGTAGAATGTTATTCTTGATTAAAGGAAAATCAGAACCAATTCCAAACGATATTCCTGGAAAATGTAGGGCTTGTGTTTTGCATAAACAGGAAAAATGTAGTTTTAGTTGTGGATGATATCTTTTCTTTTATATTTTTCCCATTTTATTATCCCCATCAAAATAATAAGGTTTATAAATTAAGTTTAAGTCTCCTAATCATGGTTAAACGTTCAGGTGGATTTAGAAGAAAAACTAGACATAAGTTAAGCAAAAATAAAGTCCTAAGGGGTTTTATAAGGATTAGAGACTACTTTCAAAGATTTAATGAAGGAGACAAAGTCTACCTTAAAGCTGAGCCAGGTATACAAAAAGGAATGTATTTTCCAAGATTTCATAGCAAGGTTGGAAAAATAATAGCAAAACAAGGCAGATGTTACAAAGTTGAGATAAAAGATGGCTCAAAGACTAAAACACTAATAGTACATCCAGTTCACTTAAGGAGTGTATAAAATGGCTGAAATTGAAGTTGTTAATGAAGTTCCAATAACAATGGCACAGATGAAGAAGAAATTAGAAGAGATAAAGAAAAGAGATAAAGAACTAAATTTCAGGGCAAAGAAAGTTGAAGAATACTTAGATCAATTCCTTACAAAAGATAAGAAACAAGAAGACTTAAGAAAAAAAATAACAGATTTAAATATCTCAAGATTAAGAGACAGACAAATCACAAAAATATTGGATTTAATGCCAAAAGATATAGAAAGCTTAAAGATAATATTTAGTGGTGATAATGTAACAATAAAACAAGAAGATTTAGAGAAGATATTACAAGCAGTTAAAGAATGATAACCATAAACAAGGAAGATGGCAAAAGAAGAACACGCAATCATTTTAGATTATCTGCCAAACGGCTATCCGTTGGATACAAGACCAGTACACAAGAAGACTGCAATAGCTCAAGCTATAGGGAAAGAGCATTTTGTATTGCTGGAATTGGTTCCAAAGAAAGGAATTTCTTTACAAACTAATCAAGAGGTTTATTTAGGGGAGGGTAAAAGGGAAGAAATCCACCATATTCTTGGAAGAATACCCCTTAGTAAATTAACACAAACAGCAAGAGCAGAGCTTGAAATAGTTTTAGATAAGTTGATAGATACACATGAAAAAAGGTTTGTTGATTTCTTCTCTACAGCTGGTCCGATAAATGCAAGAAGACATTATCTTGAGTTAATTCCTGGAATCGGGAAAAAGCACATGTGGGAGATAATAGAAGCAAGAAAGGAAAAGCCATTTGAAAGTTTTGAGGATATAAAGGAGAGAGTAAAGCTTTTACCAGACCCAAAACATTCCGTATTAAAGAGAATATTAATGGAAATAGACAATGAGGACAAGCATAAAATATTCACAGGATAAGCTTTATAAATACTAAATTAGCTATTTCTAAAATGCCCGAATTTAAACAATTAATAAGGTTAGTAGACGCTGATTTAGACGGAAATAGGCGAATTTATCATGCTTTAAGAAAAATAAAGGGAGTCAGTTATAGTTTTGCTAATGTTGTGTGTAGCGTGGCAAATATTGAAAGAACATCAAAGATAGGAAATCTTGAAGATGATAAATTAAAATTAATCGAGGACATTATAAGAAATCCATTAAAATATAAAATTCCTTCATGGATGTTGAACAGAAGGAAAGATTTTGACACTAATGAAGACAAACATTTATTGTCATCTGACTTAAAGCTTACAAAAGACTTTGATATAAGAAGGATGAAAGAAATTAAGAGTTATAAGGGAATAAGGCACGGAATTGGACAGCCAGTAAGGGGACAAAGAACAAGGTCTCACTTCAGAAAGGGAAGGGCTGTCGGAGTAAAAAAATCAAAAGGAAAGAAAGGTAAAGTATAAAGATGGGAGATCCAAAAAAACAAAGAAGAAAGTATAGTACTCCACTAAGTCCTTGGCAAGGTCAAAGAATAGAAGAAGAGAAAGTAATTCTTAATGAGTATGGATTAAGAAATAAGAAAGAAATCTGGAGATTAGACTCATTATTAAGAAAATTCAGATCTCAAGCCAAGCATTTAATAGCAACAAGAACAGATCAAGCAAGGAAAGAAGAGCAATTATTAATTAATAAACTGACAAAATTGGGATTATTAAATAAAGATGCCCATCTAGATGATATACTTGGTTTAAATCTAAAGAGTTTATTGGAAAGAAGATTACAAACTTTAGTATATAGAAAAAATTTATCAAGATCAATGAATCAGGCAAGACAGTTTATACTCCATGGACACATAACATTAAACAATAAAAAAATATCAGTTCCATCTTATTTAGTCAAGAAAGATGAAGAGAATGAGATTAATTTCATACAAAGTTCATCTTTATCTGATGTAAATCATCCTGAAAGGGTTATAGAAAAAAAAGAAGAAGTTAAGGAAATAAAGGAATTGGGAGAAGTTTCAAATGGACAGACAACAGCAGCTTAGATGGGGATTAGCACACATTTATGCTAGTTATAATAATACAATAATTCATATTACAGACTTGTCTGGATCTGAGACAATCTCAAAAGGATCTGGTGGAATGATGGTTAAAGCCCATAGATTGGAATCATCACCAACAGCAGCCATGGGTGCTGCAAAAAGAGCAGCAGAGGGGGCTTTAGAAAAAGGAATCAATGCGGTTCATATAAGAATAAGGGCTCCCGGAGGACATGAAGGTCCAACCCAGCCAGGGCCTGGAGCACAGGCAGCAGTAAGATCATTATCAAGGGCCGGATTAAGAATTGGAGTAATAGAGGATGTTACTAAACTCCCACATGGCGGATGCAGAAAATCCCATGCTAGGAGGGGAAGAAGGGTATAAATGGATATTAAACTTTTAAATAAAGAAAAAGAAAAAGTAAGTTTTGTTATAAAAGATACAGACACAGTTTTTGTTAACACATTAAGAAGAAGTATCTCAAGCAATGTTCCAACATTAGCTATTGACACAGTTAAATTCATAAAAAATAATTCTGCGTTATATGATGAGATATTAGCACATAGACTAGGATTAGTTGTACTAAAAACAGATTTAAAATCATACTCATTAAAGTCAGAATCAAAATCAAAAAAATCCCCCACAACAGAATTATTATTAACATTAGATTGTAAAGGCCCATGTACAGTTTATGCTGAGAATTTAATATCTAAAGATCCAAAAGTAAAGCCAGTATATCCAAAAACTGTTATAGTAAAATTAGACAAAGGCCAAGAATTAAAAATAGAAGCAACAGCTGTTTTAGGAACAGGAAAAGAACATGCAAAATTCTCTCCAGGATTAGCATATTATCAAGGCTATCCTCAAATTAAAATATTAAAGCCAACTGCACAGGGTGCAACAGAGGCTGTCAAAATATGTCCAACAAAAGTTTTCAGAGCAGAGAATAAACAGCTAAAAGTTCATGATTTAGAAAAATGTGTTTTATGCAATGCATGTGTTGATTTATTGGGAGATGGAGTAATAGAAGTTAAGGGAAGCAATAATGATTTTATATTCCATTTAGAACCTTGGGGTCAGCTTAAATCTGATGAAATATTAGAAAAAGCGATAGATGTAATTGATGAGAAATTGGATGATTTTGCTGCTGAAATTAAGAAAATCAAATAGTTTTTAAATAAACTCTTGCACTTCTGCAATATGCGGGAGTGTCAGAGCGGTCAAATGAGCTAGCCTAAGGAGCTAGTGGCTTAGTGCCTACGCAGGTTCGAATCCTGTCTCCCGCAATAAGAAAATGAACAGAGAAAAAACAAATCCACAATTAATAAGTTTGATTCAAGAATTAAGAGTTTTATCTAATAAGGAGAATGTTAAATTGTGGAAAAGGTTAGCAAAAGACTTGGGAAAATCAACAAGAAGTTATCCTTCTATTAATGTATGGAAAATTAATAAGAATATTAGAGAGAATGAGATAGCATTAATTCCAGGAAAAGTATTATCAAAAGGAGAATTAACAAAGAAAATTACTATAGCCGCTTTGAATTTTTCAAAAGAAGCAAGAGAAAAAATAAACAAAAAAGGAAAAGCAATCACAATAAAAGAATTAATAAAAGAAAATCCAAAGGGATCCAAAGTAAGAATTATAGGTTAAAATGACACAGCCACAATCTGAACTAGATTTAATGAAAATGAGTAGAAGGGAAATTAAATTTAGATCATTAGATGCTAAATTAGAGAAGATTAGAAAAAAGATGAGACACCACCTTGATAGAAGTTATAAAGATAATAGTATTTATTCATTTATTCATGAGGCGGCATTATGTTTTTATGAAACTAGATACTTTAGAATAAAATCTAAACAATCTGGTTTAATTGCTGATGGAATTATGGAGGCATTTTTTTACCCTTAAAATGATAATAAATGCAGAAAATTTGATATTAGGAAGATTATCTACAGTAGTAGCTAAGAAAGCGTTAATGGGGGAAACTATTAATGTAGTTAATGTTGAAAAAGCAATTATAGTTGGAAGTAAAGACGATATTCTTCATAGATATGAAAGAAAAAGAAGAAGAGGAGAGACATTACATGGTCCTTATTTTCCAAGGACCCCAGAAAGAATAGTAAGGAGAACTATTAGGGGAATGCTTCCACATAAGCAAGAAAAAGGGAAATTAGCATATAAAAGAATAAAATGTTATGTAGGAATTCCACAAGATTTAAAAGACAAGAAAATTGAGACAATAGACATTGCAAAATTGTCTTCAAGACATATGAAATATATGACTATAAAAGATTTAACAAGATATCTGGGTGCAAAAGATTATGGTAACTAAGGTTGTGCATACATCAGGAACAAGAAAGAGAGCAGTAGCAAGAGCCACTTTAAAACCAGGAAAAGGATTGATAAGGATAAACAAAATGCTGCTTGATGTTTATAAGCCTGTATTGGCTAAGAACAGAATTATGGAGCCGTTACAATTGGCCGGAGACATTGTTTCTAAAGTTGATATTAATGTTAATGTTAATGGGGGTGGATGGCAAGCCCAAAGCGAAGCCACAAGATTAGCTATTGCCAGGGGATTATTAGAATTTTCCGGCAGCAAAGATTTAAAGCAAACATTTTTAGATTATGACAGGCATTTGATTGTAGCAGATATAAGAACTACAGAGCCATCAAAGCCAAACGATTCAAAACCAAGAGCAAAGAGGCAAAAATCATACAGATAAAATGATAATTCCAGTAAGATGTTTCAGTTGTGGAAAGCCCATTGGCCATTTATGGGAAGAGTTCCAAGAGAGATCTAAATCAGAAGAAAAGAAAAAAGTTCTCGATGACTTGGGATTAAATAGATACTGTTGCAGAGCAATATTTATGGGACATGTTGACTTAATTGACACAACAATGAAATTCAAGAAAAGCTAGATATACAATATTTTTTAAATTAATTTCTATATTATTTTATTATATCTAAATATTTTTATACCTTCTACCAATTTTTATTTTTATGAATGAAGAAAGAGATGATCAATGGCTCATAGAAAAGATGAATAATATATGGAATTCTTTATTTCCTGAAGTGGAGAGAAAGAATAATGTTGTAATAAGATTTAAAGGAAAATGGAAGAATAAATTTGGTCATATAAAAAGGATGAAGAATAAGGATACAGAGATAGTCATTAACTCTTTATTTAAGGATTTAAATGTTCCTGCTTACATAATCAATCTTACGATTGCACATGAATTAGTTCATTATATGCATGGATTTAATAGTCCCCATAAACAATTGTACAAACATCCCCATAAAGGGGGGGTTGTCAATAAAGAATTAAGAAAAAGAGGATATTCCGGATTATTGAAACTGGAAAGAAAATGGATCAAAGAGGAATGGCCAAAGATTCATAATATAATGAAAGAATCCTAATTTGCTTTGGTTATCTCTATATATTCTGCCTTTGTTATTATCTTTGCTTTTTCTCCATTCCTAAAGCATGATGGATTTTGCAAGCTGGGTTTCAGATTATTTATACTATATATTGTTCTTTGATAAGCATCTGTTGGAAGGAAAAATATGTTATTATCATTATTCTCAAGGATGAAATCAAATCCAGGATAGCCATTCATAATAGCTTGATTATTAAATGAATTATCACCTTTAATGCATATGAAATCTATTTTCGATGGCAGCCTAATGTTTATTATCTTGCTGCTTCCTTCATCTAAATAATAAAATGACTCAACATCTTTTCTCAATTTTGATACAAAACTCGTCAACTCAACGGATTCTCCAACCTCATTTAGTTTAAGGACATAATTAGTGCCCCATATTAATATCATGGCACCAACAATTAATGCAAATACAAACACAAATGGTTCAGATAATAACTGCCCTCTTTTTTGCATGCTAAATAAATTGATATTACTTTAATTAATGTTTCGTTATTGGAAATTTCATATATTTTTTACAGTTGATGCAGTAATAAACAACTTTTTTGTCTTTTGTTCTTACTCTGCAATTTATTCCCGGCTTTAAATAAGAATAACAATGCTTGCAGAATTTTCTTTTCAGCTCTTTTGGAATTCTTATTCTGGCTTTCATTGATATCCTTCTTGCTAAACTAATGTATTTATCTGACAATTTTGAGTCTTTCTTAAAAATCCCATCAGCTTGATCAAATAAAATAATTATTCTTTCTTTTGCTATGTTTTTATATTTTTTATCTTGTTTCATCTTAAAAATTTAGTTAACTCTTTTATCTTTTTATAAGGGTTTATAAATTTGAAGAAATTTAATAATAGTCTTGGTGGAATCAATACGATATTACTTATTCCTTTGATATTCTCTATATCTATTATCTCGGCATTCAATGGAATGAAATCTTTTTTGCCCTCAAAATGCATTATAGATAATATCTTATCCCCTTTGTCAACTTTATCATTCATTCTTACGGAGAAAATAAATCCGGGATGTTTTGATTTTATCTCTTTTGTAATGTTATTTAAAGGATCATAAACTGTTGCTAACAATTGTCCTTTTTTTACATTCTCTCCAAGGCTGACTTTCAAGTCCAATACTCCCTCTATTTTTGAAGCATAACCTTGTCTGTCATCAAGGAAAAACTGCCTTAATGGAATCCTTATTACCCCACCCATCATATCGGTATATATCAAGATATTTTTTATCCCGATTATTGTCTCTTCAATATAATTTTCATATAATCGCATTGCTCCACCAACCTCGATAGTAATAACATGGATATTATATTTTCTGAATGATTCTAAAGCTAAAGTTCCTATTTTTGCTTCTCTTTCCATAACTATTTCTGTTCCAAAAATCTTTCCAAGATCAAAACAGAACTCTTCCCTGTTATTTTTTGGTACTCTTGGATGAGGCAATAAAACATTATATTGTCCGTCATGTATATCCATTCCAAAATCACATTTGCTTACAATCTCTTCCATAAACTTATCAGCAATTATGTTAGAAAAAGTTTTTTTCCCTTTTCTGTTAAAACTCCTGTTCAGATCTTTATTATCAAAAGGGATATATCTTATTCTTTCTTTGAAGCCATATGGATTTAATAAGGGAGCAAAGATTATTGTTCCCCTAAGCTTTTTAACATCTAATTTTTTTATTAACCTGTTAATGGTTTCTATTCCATTTATCTCGTTACCATGCATTCCTGAACATATGAAAATAGTATTGCCTTCTTTATTTCCTTGTGCAATCATAACAGGAATAACATAACCTTTTGCTAATTCTAAATTTCCTCTTGTTACTTTTCCTTTTATAGATCTACAATTTCCTATTTTCATAAGACTAAAGAATTATAATAATTAATAAATATGGTGATGAACAGCATCCCAGATTTCCCGCTCAAAGAGTAGTACAGTCTGAAACGTTGACCCGTTTTACTGCCGAGTTCGGAATGGGATCGGGTAGTTCCAGGTCACTATGACCGTCCATCAATAATTTTGTAGAAATAACTATTTATAAATCTAACTATGGATTCCAATCATTTTTTTAGCTTGTTCCCATGAATTGGATACTATCAAATTTTGACCTTCGCTTGAAACAAATAATTTTCTTTTCTTGAGTTTATTTTCTAATACTTTAAGTTGTGATTCAACACATTCGTCTATTCCTTCTTTATCCCCTCTATCAATTGTCACTTCACCTAAATCTAACTCATGAATTCCATTATTTTGGAAACTGGCTTTAATCATATATCTATTTTCAGAAGATGCGCCAGAAAGAGGAGTATAACTAATATTAATCCGAATATCTTCTTGAGACTTTCTTTTAAGAGCTATAGATATTATTTTATCCATAAATCCTTTTTCATTAGGATAATCTATCATAATATTTCAAAGAAACAATGATTTATAAGCTTTACTATTTTTCACTACTAAATAATGGTTAATTTATCATCTTCAAATCTTTAGTTATCTTATCTATCTTATCTTCTTTATCTGGACCGATTCCAAGACACGTTAATGTAGCTTTATTAAAGAAAGTTCTTCCGGCATCCTTGATCAAAGCAGTAATTAACTTTTCCTTTTTAGCTAATCTCTCAAACTTCAATAATTCTTGATCATCTTCAACAGCTAAAACAACTTTTTTTCCGCTTGATTTATTCAACCATTCATTTACTTTTCTTTTATCTGACTTCAGAACAGCTTCTACAGCAGCATGAGCACATTGTGCAGAAGCCTTTCCTGTCGGCATCTTAATATCTTTTCTTAATAATATAACTAATTTCATATTATAACAATTAACTAAAATAGATATAAAGTTATCTATATTGTCCATTATATACTTTATAATAAGTATGTAGCGGACAGCGGACAACCACCCGCCAAATTTATAAAAATGTATAAATTGTTTGATAGATGAAAAAAGAGGATATAATAAAAGAATTAATGTCAATATCAAAGAGATTAAATAAATCTCCCGGAAGAAGAGAGGTTCCAAATAAATTATACTTTAATTGTGTTAAAGAGTTCAGTTCTTTTAATAATGCTAAATTAAAAGCTGGACTATCAACAATAAAAAGAAAATGCGATCCGCTTCATAAGGGTTTTCTGAAATTAGATGAAAGATTAGTAAGGATAGTAAGTCATTTAACATTTGATGGTCATTTAAGTAAACGTTTAAATGCTTTTCATTTCTCATCAAATAATAGAGAAGAATTAGAAAAATCAAGAGGAGATGTATATTATAAATTTAATATTGGTGTGTTCAAGATTGAGAAAGGTAATGGTTATAGAAATAATGTTCTAAAATATTGGTATTTTAATGCAAGCTTATGTAAATTTTTACATTCTGTTGGAGTCCCAAAAGGAAGTAAGGTATTAACAAAGTTTGATGTTCCTCAATGGATTAAGGATAATAAAGAATTTGCAAGAGAGTATCTAAAGATAGCTTACTTTTGTGAAGGTAGTAGATATAAGCATTCCAAGAATACAGAATCTATAAAATTGAATCTCAATAAAAGTGAAAGGTTATTAGAAGATGGATTGAAATTTATGCATTCAGTTAAATATTTATTAAGTCAATTTGATATTCATACAACAAACGTATGGATTACTAAAGGTAACATAAGAAAAGATGAAGAAATAACTAAAGTTATGAATTTTAAGATAAAAGCCAATAGTTTCAATAAATTTATAAACCAAATTGGTTGGTTAAAGTAAAAGCTATACATGGGGCGGGTTGAAAAACGCTATGCTGTGGTGTAGCTTGGTCTATCATCTCGGGTTTGGGACCCGAGGACCTCGGTTCGAATCCGGGCAGCCCCAAATTTTAATATGAAATACCCACAATTAATATTAAGGATTGGTTTAGGAGTAGTATTTTTTTATTTTGGAATAATGAAATTCTTTAATCCGGTATTCTGGGCAAGTTTTATTCCAGTATATATTGAAAATTTACTGCCAATAAGCATTAATTTATTTTTATATATACAAGGATTAGTTGAAGTAATCATTGGATTAGCATTGATATTCGGATTTTATACAAGATTATTTTCATTTTTGACAGCCTCAATCCTTTTTGTGATTATGGTTTCGCTTGGATTTAATGATGTTACTGTAAGGGACTTTGGATTGTTCATGATGGCAGTATCATTGATAATAAGCGGGGCTGGAGAACTAAGTTTGGATAATAAAATAAAATCAAAAAAAAGTTTATAGAAAGATTTTTAAAACAACCTAAAATAGGATTAATATGAAAACTAAGAAAGTAGGTTCAGCCGGCAGATTTGGTGCAAGATACGGTAGAAAGGTAAGGCAAAGGGTTATTGATATTGAAGTAAAACAAAGACAATGGCACAAATGTCCTTATTGTTTAAAATCAAGAGTCAGAAGATTAGCTGTAGGAATATGGAAATGCAAATCATGCGATTCTGAATTTACTGGAAGAGCTTATGAGGTATAAAAATGAAATCATACAAATGTGTGCATTGTGAAAATATGGTAAAGTTAGAATATATAAGAAAAAAAATAAGATGTCCTTATTGTGGTGGAAAAATTTTATATAAAGTTAGAAATGTTCCAACAGAAGTAAAAGCAGTATAAAATGAAATTATCTAAAGAAACTGAACAAAATATCTCCCAATTACAGTTATTGGAACAAAACTTACAGAATTTCTTGGCGCAAAAGCAGACTTTTCAAGCCCAATTAATGGAAGTGGAAAATGCATTAAAAGAACTTGATTCTGCAAAAGATGATACTTATAAGATAGTTGGTAATGTAATGATAAAAGAAAAAAAAGAAGAATTAATAAAGGACTTAAATTCAAGAAAAGAGATAGCTGAATTAAGATTAAAAACAATAGAGAAACAAGAAACAAAAATAAAAGAAAGAGCTGAAGAGTTACAAAAAAAAGTAATGAAAGAACTAGAGAAATAAAAAAAAGAGCGAGAGTGACAATATGGAAGAGATAATTAGTTTATTAGCCCAGTTAGAACAGGAAGGAGCCCTTCCTAAGAATATAAAATCAAAGATAAAAAACACAGTAATCATGCTGGATAATAATCTGGATATTGCAATAAAGATAGATAAATCATTACAAGAGCTGGATGAAATAGCAGAAGACCCTAATGTTCCTAGCTATATAAGGACCCAAATATGGAATGTTATGAGTCTATTAGAGAGTAGAAAATAAATTGTAGTTTATAGAAATATTTAAATATAGAGATAATAATAATCATTTAGGAGGAACATCATGAGGAGAACTTTAGCAAAGATTAAAGGTATGACAGATAAGCTTATGGGTAGTACCTCTTATTCTGATGACGAGTTTGATGAAGATTACTTATCAATTGACACTGAGAAGCATACTGGCGAGAAAGCAAAAATACTTGTTAAGCCTTTTACAATAGAAACTTTTGATGATATCAAACCAGCATTAGATGCATTAAGAGAGGGTTATACAATAGCTTTAATTAACATAAGAATACTAAAAGATAAAGATATTGTAGAGCTTAAGAGAGCTATTAATAAGATAAAGAAGACTTGTGATGCTATCGAGGGAGATATAGCTGGATTTGGAGAGGACTGGATTGTAGTTACCCCAAGTTTCGCAAAAGTTGACAGGAATAAAGAGACAGCAGAAGTAAAAGAATAATTTTTTCTTATTTATCGTAATATTTTTATAATTATCAATTAGAATTATCATTGTGAAAGCCATTATAAAATTAGAAGATGTATGGAAAATTTATGAGTTGGGCGATGTTAAGGTAGAGGCTTTAAGGGGATTAAACTTAGAAGTCTATCAAGGAGAGTTCTTAACAGTTTTCGGCAAATCTGGCTCAGGAAAAAGCACTTCATTAAATATGATCGGGGCTTTGGATATCCCTACAAAAGGAAGAATATTTTTAGATGGAAAAAACATCTCAAAATTGGACGAGTCTGATCTTGCCCAGTTAAGAGGAAAAAAAATAGGTTTTGTTTTTCAGACATTTAATCTAATTCCTAGCTTGACAGCATTGGAAAATGTAATGCTCCCGATGATGTTTCAGGATATTAACAGGGATGAAAGAGTCAACCGAGCTAGAAAGTTATTAGAAGATGTACAACTTGAACATAGAATTAACCATAAGCCAAATGAATTAAGCGGTGGAGAGCGTCAAAGGGTTGCTATCGCAAGGGCATTAGCAAATGATCCAGAGGTTGTATTAGCTGATGAGCCAACTGGAAATCTTGATTCCAAAACAGGAGAGGAAATAATGAACTTATTCAAGGGATTACATAAAAAATTCAAGAAAACAATCATAATGGTTACTCATGATTTAGGATTGACAAAATATTCTGAAAGAACATACATTTTAAAGGATGGGAAAGTTATAAAAACTGTAAAAGGTGCTATAACAAAGGAGATGATAACTTGAAAAAAATAATATTTCTAAGTTTTGCATTTTTGTTTTTAATTCCGTTTGTTAATGCAATTACAATAGATTATGACAGCACTTCATTGAATAAGACAGGAGGTATTGGAGAGTATCCTGTCTTGGCTATTTCTCAGCTTAAGTATGAGCCATATCCTGTTGAACCAGGGGAAAGATTTAGTTTGTGGATTAAAGTAAAAAATATTGGAAGTGATCCTGCTGACAATGTTTATGTATCTTTGGTTGAGACAAAAACATTTTCCATAGATACAGACAATACAAGAATTATAGGAGAATTGCAGCCAGCCCAGGAGGCATTATTAAAATTCGAGAACATAAAAGTAGCAGATGATATTGCTGATGGAATAAATGAAATTGAATTCTTATTAAGCCCAGGCGGTGGTTATTCAAAAAATATTCTTTCCAGAAAATTGGATATAGAGATAAGGTCTGTTGATCCTATATTAAATATATACGTTGAAACATATCCTGGAATTCTATCTCAGGGATCTCCTGCTAAATTAAATCTTACACTAGAAAATGCCGATAATTCTATAATAAGGGATATAAACATTAAACTCCAGCTTCCCGATGAAATAGCTCCGATAGGAACTTCTATTGAGAAAAAAATAGATAGGTTGTTGCCAAAGCAGAGGGCATCTTTAATTTATGATATAATTCCATTAGGGGATGCTTTGTCAAACGCATATAAAATTCCAATAAATTTAACTTATAGAGATGAAACTGGAGATACAATCTCAAAAGACGAGGTTATAGGATTATTAATTGGTGGTGTTATAGACTTTGATTTGGGAATAAAAGAAACAGATATAGTCAGGAAAAATCAAAAAGGAGAAGTAACATTAGGGGTTTCAAATGTTGGACCTTCTGATATAAAATTCTTAATACTTGAGGTGCTTCCGTCTGAAAAATATGAGATATTGTCCAATCCAAGGGAGTATATAGGAAATCTGGAAAGTGATGATTTTCAGACAGTAGAATTTAATCTCTATATCAAAGAAGATAATCCCGAAATAAAAGTATCCTTAAAATATAAAGATAACTTTAACCAAGATAAAGAAGAGATAATTGATGTTCCATTAAACACATATTCATATAATGAAGCAAGAAAATATGGTCTTGTAGAAAGTGGAAATCAATTAATGTATCTTTTTTATATAATCATAATTATTATCCTATTTTTAACATGGGGTGAATGGAGAAAAACAAAAAATATAAAAGAATCGATAAAGAATGCTTTTGAAAGATTCTTCAGAGGATTAATCAGAATAATAAAATCGTTTAGTTGGAGAAATATAAAGAGACTCCCAAGAAGAATAAAGAACTTTTTTGATTCATCATAATGATACACGATTATCTTAGAATAGCCCTTATTAATATAATGCATAGAAAACTGAGGGCATGGCTTACAGTTATAGGTATAGTAATTGGGGTGGGTGCAGTAATAACATTATTCTTGGTTTCTAGTGGACTAGAAAATGCAATTGTTGAGCAATTCAATCAGCTTGGTGCAGGAAGAATATATGTTTTCCCAAAAACACAGATAGCGGGCTCATTTGAGTCAGCATTGACTGAACAAGATTTAGATACAATAAGCTCTGTTCCAGGAGTGGAGTGGACGCTGGGTTACAGGATAACAGGTTCAGGAATAGAATTCGGAAGAGAAAAAGATTTTACTCCTTATTTAATATCAATACAAACAGATAATCTCAAGGAAAAAGTAGAAGGCATTACTTATTTTACTCCAGCAGAAGGAAGGTTGTTTGAGAACAATGAAAGGGGATCTGCTTATATAGGACATAATATTGCCTATGAAGTTTTTGAAAAGGATATAGGCATTGGGAATAATTTATTGATAAACAATGGAAAGTTTAAGATTATAGGGATAGCCCCAAAAATAGGAACTCCGGATGATAACAATATATTCATGTCTGATGATGATTTTGTTGAATTGTTCCCGAATTTTGGAGATGAGGTTTCATTCATAGAATTGAAAGTAACTGATGGTAGTGATATAGATGAAATCTCAAATAGAATTCAAAATGAATTGGAAAATGCAAGGGATGACGAGAATTTTAATATACAAACCCCTGAAAGTTTTTTGGAATCATTACAAGTAATCCTAACAGTCATACAAGTAGTTCTTGGTGGAATAGCGGCTATATCACTTGTAGTTGGAGGAATAGGAATAGCAAACTCAATGTTCACTTCTGTATTGGAAAGGACAAGGGAAATAGGGGTAATGAAAGCAATCGGGGCAAGGAATTCAAGTATACTTTTGTTATTTCTAGTTGAATCGGCAATGATAGGATTAATTGGGGGAATAATTGGATTATTATTAGGAATAGGAGCCTCTCTGCTAATAGAGAGAATAGTAATTAATTCAGGATTTGGATTACTAAAAATAATTGTAACACCATGGATAATCATATTTGGATTATTTTTTGCTTCAGCCGTAGGCATAATCTCAGGATTAATTCCGGCTTATAGGGCATCAAAGCAAAAACCAATTGATGCATTGAGGTCATAATGGAAGTAAATGAAATAATTAGGTTGTCATTCAGGAATTTAATAAGAAGAAAATTGAGATCAGGATTGACAGTTATAGGAATAATTATTGGAATCACATCTATTATTTCATTAATCTCATTATCACAGGGATTAGAGGAGTCAATAACAGGAGAATTTGCAAGACTGGGCTCAAATAATATAATAATCACACAAAAAGGATTATCCGGGCCACCGATAGGAACAAAGGCATTAACTGAAAAAGATCTGGAATTCCTGGAAAGATTTAATGAATTTGAATTTGTTCTTCCTGGCTACATCAAATCTGCTGAAGTTGAATTTAATAATCAAAAAGTTGTAACCTTAGTTTCTGCAACAGCACAGGATTTAGCTGATGAAAGAGCAGAAGTTTTCGGATTTGAATTTGCAGAAGGTAGAAATCTTAATGATAATTCACGAGGGGATGTATTTATAGGAGATGTACTTGCAAAAGACACATTCGATAAGGAGATTTTTATTAATTCAAATATAGATATAAACAATAAAAGATTTAGGGTTATTGGGATTCTTAAGAGAGAAGGTTCTCAGGAGGTTGATAGGATCATAGGGATGTCCGAAGATGATATTAAAGAGTTATTTGATTTGGAAGATACAGTAAATGCGATTAATGCGCAGGTTAAAGAAGGGGTTGATCTTGATAGCTTAGTTGAGGAAGTCAAAAGAGAATTGGAAGACTTTAGAGATTCGGAGGATATAGATGTTCAGACACCAGCACAACTCCAGGAGCAATTTAGTAATATACTCGGAATTGTAAGCATTGTTGTCGTTGGAATAGCGGCTATATCACTTGTAGTTGGAGGAATAGGAATAGCAAACTCAATGTTCACTTCTGTATTGGAAAGGACAAGGGAAATAGGGGTAATGAAAGCAATCGGGGCAAGGAATTCTGAAATCCTTGGTATATTTATCGGGGAAGCGGCAATAATCGGATTAATAGGGGGAATAATAGGAGTATCCCTCGGATTATTGGTTTCATATTTTATAAAATTAGGAGCATCTCTTGGGGGCATTGAAATTAATATAATCTATAATCTAAATGTAATAATCTTTGCATTGGTTTTCTCGATGGTAATTGGAATAATTTCAGGATTATGGCCTGCTGTACAGGCATCAAGACAGAAGCCGGTTGATTCGTTAAGATATGAATAAAAAAATAAAAAAAGAAATTTTATATGAGAATTATTTATCTCTTTCTCTTTTTTGATGCAGAAGCTTTTCTCTTCTTTGCCACCTTTATCACCTCACAATTATTATTAGTTAAATCGATAAGTCAATCTAGTTTAAAAATATTATTATTTTTTTAGTTTGATAACTTCGTTTTTAGTCAACATAGAATTAGGAATATAAACAATATCTTTCTTTTTCGTCTTTATTCTTGTCTCGACAAGATTGACATGTATGACTTCTCCTTCTATATCTTTTACTCTTATTTTATCCCCTGGTTGGATTTTTTCTTTCTGGTGGATCATAAATCCGGCCACAATATTTGGGATAAAATCTTTGAATGCCAATATAATAAATCCGACCAATATAGCGAGTATTATTATCAGCAAGATCGACAATAAAGTTGTTGTTAAACCAAGCTGATTAAGGGCCATTATCACAGCTATGAAATATATAAGGTATTTTACTAATGATGCTATAAACTCCTCTACTTGTATCTTTACTCCGGCTTGCTCCTTGAGAATCCTGTTTGTTTCCAGCTCTTGAAGCAGTTTCTTTGTAAGATTACTTAATATTCTTGCTATTACAAATCCTATCAACAAGATGATAATTGCTGTTATTAATCTGATGACTATATTCTGGGAGTCTATATTAAATATGCTCAAATCAACCATAAATTACCTCTTTTTATGAAGTTTAAAAATTTGTTGTTTACAATCTTAATCTACTGAAAAAAAGTTATCTATCGGAAAGTTTATAACTAATCAACCTATAATTTTAATATGAATGAAAGGAAAGAAGCATTATTCAAAATAATTGTTCTTATTGTATCGGGCATCATATTGGGCGTGTGGGGATATTTAGTTGGAATACTATCTCTTGTGCACTGGATCATAGTAATATTCTCTAATAAAAGAAATAAAGGAATTGCAGAATTTTTGGAATACTGGAATACAGAATCTTATAAATTTTATAAGTATATAACTGGTGTAACTAATGACAGGCCATTTCCATTTTCAGAGATGTCAAGGATTAGTAAATTTAATAGATGATTCTTTATAAAATTCAGATAATAGATTAAATTTAAATATAATTGTTATTCCTAAACTATATCTTGTGAACAAAAATGGCAACAAATCCAGGTTATGAATATGCTAATGCCCTTAAGAAGTATCATGAAGCTAAGACAGTAAATGAAAAACTAAAGGCATTGCATGAGATGTTGCAGACTGCTCCAAAGCATAAATCAGCAGAAAATCTTCTAGCAGATATAAAAGCCAAGATAGCAAAATACAAAAAGATGGTTGAGAAGGAGGCATCCCAAAAAAAGGGAAAGACCAAATTCTCGATAAAAAAGGAAGGCTCAGCTACAATATGCATTGTCGGAACAACTAATTCTGGAAAATCTACATTATTAAAAGATTTGACAAATGCCAAGCCGGAGATAGCACCCTATCCATTTACAACCAAGAAACCAGAGGTTGGAACATTGGATTATAATGGAATAAAACTGCAAGTTATAGAAATTCCCTCAATAGTAAAAAATTTTAGGGATACAAAAAACGGATTGGCATTTCTTAGTATAATCAGAATGTCTGATCTTGTTATTTTGATGTTTAATAATGATAAAGAAAAAAAGTTATTGGAAGATGAATTATATGATCTTGATATCCCAATATTAACTTATACCAATCAATCTAATCTAAATGATAAAATTTGGAATAAGCTTGGATTGATAAAAGTATATACAAAACAGCCTGGAAAAGAAAAAGATTATCCTCCTGTTGCATTGAAGAAAAACTCAACTGTAAGGGAATTAGCTGAACATGTCCATAAAGACTTTGTAAGAAAATTCAAGTTTGCTAGGGTCTGGGGAAAATCTGTAAAATTTGACTCTCAAAGGGTTGGCATGGATCATATAATGCAGGATAATGATATTGTAGAATTACACATTAAATAACATTGAAACAAAGTTTAATATCTTCTTCAAATCCTCTGTCATAGAATACAGCACAGTTTAATCCCCTTTCTAATCCTAATGTTAAATGTTTAAGTTCCCTCTCAAATCCACCCCTGCAGTATGGCTTTCCACAGCCTTCTATATAATCTCCACCCTTATACAACTCATTGCTTTTTATTCCTGTTGTTTCACCAGGGTACCAAAAGAATTTTACTAATGAATTTGTACCAAAAGGATATCCAGTATTAATCTTAAAGTAAACATGTTTTCCATATTTAACATCAAGTAATTCATCATCATAATAATTGACGCCATCATTAGATATCATCACAGTTGTCATCTGTCTTTCTTCATAGCCCCTTGACTTCTGTTTTATTATATTTCCAGTAAATGCAAAGCTTAGAAATCCTAAAGCTAACAACACAACAACCGCTATAGCCAGTATCTTGGTGTCATTCTCCATAAACTAAATATAATTTACTTATATTTAAAGGTTATTTAAACACTTCTCCTGCTTCCATGCTCCAGAATAATAAGTCAAGCTCATCCATATGTATCTTTATATTATCTGAGAATTCCTTAAACTTCTCTTCTATCTCAAAATATTTATTCTTTGTCAGTGATTTTGGGATGTCATCTATTATATTATACTTTTTGAGATTTTTTAGTATATGCCTATCAAGAATAGCTAAATCCCTATATCCAATATTCCTGAGAAAATGAGCTGCCTCCTTGTATCCATAGCCTTTTACATTTTTTACAAGGAATTCTCTTAACTCTCTTGAATCTTTTCCTTTATTTATCTCATTAAATAAAAAATCATATTTTTCTTTTGCTTCCATGAGATATTTTGATTTATTATTACTGAATCTTATGTTTTTTAGGAGTTTTACAGGATTAAAATTATAAGAATTCTTGAAATCATGTTTTTTTAATTCCTGGATACATTTGTCAGCTGCCCTTGCACTTGTTTGCGGAGTTAATAAACAAAAGCACATTTCATAGAATATCTCTTCTTTCTTTATGTTCTTGAAATCATTCAATCTTGATTTTATTATCTCTCTTTTCTTGTTATACTCGTCTATCAGCTCTTTCATTTTAGAATTATCCTATATTATTATCCTGAAACAATAAGTATTTAAATCTTATTAGCCAGTGTACAATTTAATTTAAACATAATATCTATTCTTCTAATAATCTTCTTTCTTAATTTATATGTATCTCCCCAGATAGCATATGCCAACCATCCATCAACGCTAACTTTAATGCTTTTATAGTCTCTTAATCCTAATTTATAATCATCATAAAATTCTTTTAGTCTTTTATTGAATCTTTTAATGTTTCTTTTCCTTAATAATCTATAGTGATAAAATACCTTGAATCCTAATAGATTAACGCCTTCATAGATTGGAAATATCTTTGATTTATCTATATGCAATTCTAATTTTAGATTTGAGAGATATTTATTTATCTTATCTTTATACATCTCCAATACTTCTTTATTATTATTTAAAATTACAAAATCATCAACATACCTTATGTAATATTTTGCCTTTAATTTATGCTTGACAAAATAATCTAATTCATTCAAGTAAACATTGGCAAAGAACTGAGATGTCATGTTACCAAGAGGCATTCCTCTTTCATTATTATCAAAGTTCTTTAGTATCAAATTAATCAGCCATAAAATCCTATTGTCTTTTATCTTTCTTCTGAATATTTTAATTAGAATATCATGATTTACAGAATCAAAAAACTGTTTAATATCTCCCTTTAAAGCATAGCCTTTAACCATATTATTGTTTATGCTGTTATTGGCTAATTTTCCATTGTTTGATACTTTTCTTTTAAACTTATCAAATCTTTTCAATGCATTTATTGTTCCTTTATTTATTCTATTGGCATAAGAATCATAAATGAAAGTCTTGTCATAAATTGACTCTAGGATATTAACAACAGCATGATGTATTATTCTATCCCTAAAATCAGATTTTCTTATTACTCTTGTTTTTGGATCTCTTATAATAAATTTTACTAGTTTTTTAGGATTATAAGTAAATTCTAGTAATTCCTTTTTAAGTTGTAGCAAATTATTCTCTAAGTTAATCTCAAATTCCTTTACATAACTTTTAGAAATTTTATTTTTTCTTGCTTTCTTGAAAGCTAATAATAAGTTATTATATGAACAAAGTTTAGGATAAAGATTTTTATAAGATTTCATGTTAAAAATGTCCTAGCATATTAGACTATTCTACCAGACCCACTCTCGTTTTCTTTTCTTGAAAATTTCGAGTTAACCAGATCATTCCTGTTGGCATTAAGCCTATCAGACCTGTTACGGTAAAGCCTCCTGAGGCCTAGCTTATCCATAATTATAGTTACACCAAAGTTTTAGCGTTCGCAAAAGAGCTTCCCACACATCTTTTATAGCTACTAGCTATTAATATTGAATTTCATGCAGCAAATCAAATTAAGCTGAAGTTTATGAATAAGCTGTAGTCCAAGTGTTGCTGTTCATTGATTTATTATAGGATTAATAAACCTCCAAACAACGCTAGGACAAATAATAAGAAAATATTATATTTAAAAGAATTATCTAAATAAAAAAGAAAAAATTAAAGTTTTCCTGTTTTTAAAACTTTTAAAGCCTTTTGATAATTGCTTTCTATTCTAGCAACATCCTGCTCTTTCTCTTCTTTAAGTTTCTGAGCTAAAGCTTCTAAATTTTCAACGCGAGCCTTCGGCTCCTGAATAACTTGTACCCTACCAGACCCATTCGAGTTAACCAGATCACTCCTGTCGGCACTAAGCCAATCAGACCCGCCACGGTAAAGCCCCCTGAGGCCAGATTGTGAATCCAGAGTCCATAATCTTATTCCATCTTCAGATTCAATTAATTTTCCATCTTCATATCTAACATTTCCATCTTTAGATAAGAAAGGAGCTTCCTCTGCTTTCATATAATCTGTTTCTACAAAGTCAAAGCCATATTTATTATCAGCTTTTTCTACTCCCAATCCAGCTATAATTAATGGAGTTTTTAGTTTCTTAGCATTAATTCCATTAATATCTAATGCTCTTTTCCTTAAATCTTCATTTGCTCCTTCATTTGGATATACTGCAACAGAATCTGTATCTGCATATGTTGAGCTTCTCTCTGGAATGCTATCCCAGAATCTTACAACTTCCAAAGGGCTTAATACTCTTAAATTGCTTATTTCCCTTAGAATTTGATTATATCCCAAAGCTCTAGGAATATTAGAATAAGAGATTACTTCTCCTTGTTTATATCTATTAGTATCTGCTATACTTGTTCCTTTAAATCTCTCATTGAATTGAGCTAGAACCTCTTGTCCTAAATCATCATATACTAAATTTCCTATTACAGGAACATTAACTATAACAGGATTTCCCTTTAATTGATAATTTTGTTTTGATTCAACTGTCATTTTTTTCTCCTTTAATTTAAGCTTAATTTGAATAGTATTTTTAATATTTCTCCATTTATAAATCTTTCTATTGTTATTACTAATAAATAGTATCTATATTACCCATCATAAAATATATTCTCTAGTATATATCTAGCGGACAGCGGACAACCACCCACGTGAGGTATATAAATTCATTTTGATAAATCATTAAATTCTAATAAATGGGAGACTATAATAACCAAATTAATAGAAATGGTGGTTTTTATAATGGAATTTCTAAAGAATTAATTTTAGAAGTACATAAGTTTGCTTCAGACTTAAGAAGAAAGAAAAATTTTGGTCAAAGGACAATCTCAGAAAAAATAAAAAATAACTTTAAAGTTAATATCTCTGAAAGTACAATCTCTGGCTGGATACATAAGAATAAAATTCCTTATGCACAGGAAGAAACCCAATTTAAACCAAAACCTATTCCAAAGAAAGGCATTTTACTAGATTTATATGTCAAAAGAAATATAAGTTCAAGTAGTATAGCTAAGAGATTTAATGTTTCTACTATTATAGTTATAAATTGGCTTAAGAATTATGGGATTAAAGTTAGAACGCATAAAGAATCTATGAATACGGAAAATATTAAGAAAGAGTTAGCTAATTTGAAATTTAAAAAACCAACAAAAAAGAATTATAGAATATTAAATAAGTACAAATCTTATCTTTTAGGGGTATTATGTGGCGATGGTTATATAAATGCAAAGAGATTTAGATTAGAAATAAGAAAAGATGAAGAATTTATAAAGAGATTTTCAGATTGTATAAAAAAAGTTTATGGAATAAAATACAATTATAAACATAATAAAAATAGAGATACATTAATATTAGATGTATCTTCTGGTATGATCTCAAAAGATTTACTGAAGTATGGAGATTTTAAAACATTTTCTTGGAGAGTTCCCAAGAGGGTTTTAGAATCCAACAATAAGAAAATAATCCTAAACTATTTAAAAGGATTATATGACAGTGAAGGATCTATATCTGGTTATGTAGTTAATTTTACTTCTTCCAGTTATAATGGATTAGTTGATATATCTAAATTATTGAACAAACTAAACATAAAAAATACTATAAAAAAACAAAAGTATTCAAATTTGTATATAACAGGAAAAAGAAATTTAAAATTATTTAGAGACTTAATTGGTTTTACAATTAAAAGAAAAATGATTAAATTGAATAATACATATAGATTGGGTTGGTAATATGATAACATATAAAGAGAAACCTAATGAAGAGAAAGAGCTATTTGAGATATTGCATCCTATAGTAAAATCCTGGTTTAATAATAAATTCAATAAATTTTCTCTTCCTCAATTATATGGTGTAATGGAAGTCCATTCAAGAAATAATGTTCTTATATCAGCCCCAACAGGAGCAACAAAGACATTAACAGGATTTATGGCTATAATCAATGAGCTTATTGATTCTTCAATAAAAGGAATAATTGAAGATAAAGTGTATTGTGTATACATTTCTCCTCTTAAAGCACTCAATTCTGATATTGCTGTAAATTTATTACAACCATTAGAAGAGATGGAAAAATTGTATGATAAGATGTATATTGACAAAGTAGCAAAGAAAAATCTAGGAATAAGAGTAGCTGTAAGAACCGGAGATACAACACAAAAAGAAAAATCGGCTATGCTGAAAAATGCCCCACATATCCTTATAACAACTCCCGAGTCTTTGGCTATTTTGTTGAATTCTCCAAAGTTTAAGGAATATCTTAATGATGTCCAATGGTGTATTACAGATGAGATACACGCATTAGCTGATAATAAAAGGGGGGTTCATTTATCCATTAGCTTGGAAAGACTGCAAAAATTATCTCCTGGAATGACAAGGGTTGGATTAAGCGCTACAATCTCTCCTTTAGAGGATATTGCCAAATTTTTAGTCGGGAATGAAAGAAAATGTAAAATAATAAATGTCCAATTTCTAAAAGAATTGGATTTGAAAGTTTTATCCCCTGTTGAGGATTTAATTGATACATCACATTCATATATGCATCATGAAATGTATAAACTATTGGATAATCTGATACAGGAGCATAAGACAACATTAATCTTTACAAATACAAGGTCAGGAACAGAAAGGGTAGTTCATTATCTAAAAGATAAGTTTCCGAAAAGTTATACAGAGAACATTGGAGCCCATCACGGCTCATTATCTAAAGAACATAGATTAAAATTAGAAGAAAGATTAAGAAAAGGATTACTAAAAGTTGTAGTATCTTCCACTTCATTGGAATTAGGAATTGACATTGGTTACATTGATTTAGTTATCTTATTGGGAAGCCCAAAATCT